>Ga0265297_10001644_pt1 | contig 51081 bp, 50 predicted proteins | sample Munlanlwell13791_FD_192502 | JGI IMG/M metagenome (GOLD analysis project Ga0265297, IMG submission 192502) | Leachate microbial communities from a municipal landfill in Southern Ontario, Canada - Leachate well 137-91 | ecosystem: Engineered > Solid waste > Landfill > Unclassified | place...
CTGGCCGATGCGGACGATCCGTTACAGGCGATACCGATCAATGCGTTATTGCCGCACAGGCTGGCCAGATTATGTGAATTATCAGGCGCCCGTCTGGTGCATATGAGCACGGATTGCGTGTTCGCCGGAGACAAGGGCGGTTATCGCGAATCCGATCCTTCGGATGCCAAAGATCTTTATGGCAAATCGAAATTTCTGGGTGAAGTGGCTTATCCCCATACCATCACCTTGCGCACGTCCATTATTGGCCACGAGTTGCAAAGCGCGCATGGCCTGGTCGACTGGTTCTTGGCGCAGCAAGGACGCTGTCACGGATTTACACACGCGCTATTTTCCGGATTGCCGACCGTGGCCTTGGCGCAAATCGTCCGCGACCGGGTCATCCCGCGGACTGAGCTATCCGGCGTGTATCATGTCGCCGCACAGCCTATTTCCAAGTACAATCTGTTGGAATTAATTGCCGAGGTGTATGGCAAGACGATTGAGATCATGTCCAGCGACCGGTTGGTGATCGACCGGTCGCTCAATGCCGAGCGATTCCGGGAGGCTACAGGCTACATCGCCCCTGGCTGGCCGGAATTAATCGAATTGATGCGTGCATATAAATAGGTTCAGACACACTTATGTTCAAAGACAAAATATTGATGATAACCGGCGGGACCGGGTCTTTCGGGAATACCGTTCTCAAGCGTTTCCTTTCGACCGATGTCAGTGAAATCCGCATTTTCAGCCGGGATGAAAAAAAACAGGAAGAAATGCGCATCGCCTTAAACGATCCGAAGCTGAAGTTCTACATCGGCGACGTCCGCGACTACGACAGTATCTCTCAGGCGATGAAGAATGTGGATTATGTGTTCCATGCCGCGGCGCTGAAGCAGGTTCCGTCATGCGAATTCTATCCGATGGAAGCCGTGCGCACCAACATCCTGGGCACCGAGAATGTGATGAATGCGGCGGCCGCCAATGGCGTGAAGCGCGTAGTGGTGCTCAGCACGGATAAAGCGGTGTATCCCATCAACGCGATGGGCATCTCCAAAGCGATGGCGGAGAAGCTGATGGTCGCCAAATCGCGCATGCAGCGCGAAGGCGAGACGGTATTCTGCGCGACGCGTTACGGCAATGTGATGGCCTCGAGAGGTTCGGTCATTCCGCTGTTCGTCTCGCAGCTTAAGGAAGGTAAGCCGTTGACGGTGACCGACCCGAACATGACGCGCTTTTTGATGTCGCTGGATGATTCCGTGGACCTGGTGCTCTATGCCTATGAGCATGGTCAGCCGGGGGATATCTTCGTGCAAAAGGCTCCGGCGTCGACCGTGGCGGATTTGGCGCGCGCCCTCATCGAGATATTCGGCAGTCAGGAACCGGCGCGGATCATTGGCACCCGCCACGGCGAAAAACTGTTCGAATCGCTGATCTCGCGCGAAGAGATGGCGCACGCGCAAGACATGGGGGGCTATTACCGCATCCCGGCGGATAACCGCGACCTCAATTACGCCAAGTATTTCAGCGATGGTGAAGAAGTCATTTCGCATTCCGAGGATTACACCTCCCACAACACCCAGCGACTGAATGTGGAGCAAGTCAAATCGATTTTGCTGAAACTGGACTTTATCAAGGAAGCGTTACATGCTTAAGGTGATGACCCTTGTCGGGACGCGTCCCGAACTCATTAAAATGAGCCGCGTGTTTGCCGAGCTCGATCGGCACATGCACCATATTCTGGTGCATACCGGGCAGAATTACGATTATGAATTGAACCAGATTTTTTTCGAGGATTTGGGCATTCGAAAACCCGATCATTTTCTGGAGGCCGCGGGCGAGAACGCCGCCCAGACCATTGCGCGGGTCATCGAGAAAGCCGATGCCGTGATGGCGCAGGAACAGCCGGATGCGGTGTTGTTGTATGGCGACACCAATTCGTGCCTGGCCGTTATTGCGGCAAAACGGCGCAAGATCCCGGTATTCCATATGGAAGCCGGTAATCGCTGCTTCGACCAGCGCGTGCCGGAGGAGCTAAACCGCAAGGTGCTGGATCATTTGTCAGACATCAATCTGGTGCTGACCGAGCATGCGCGCCGTTATCTGATTGCAGAGGGCATTAGGCCCGAGACGATCATCAAGACCGGATCGCATCTGCGTGAAGTGGTGGATTACTACCTGCCGAAGATTGTCGCATCCGATGTTGTTTCCCGACTGGCATTGCAGGAAAAAAAATTCTTCTTGGTCAGCGCGCACCGTGAGGAGAATGTCGATTCACCGGAAGCGCTGCGGGATTTAATGGCTACGCTCAATGCGCTCGCAAACCAGTACCGCTTCCCGGTTCTGGTTTCCACTCATCCGCGAACGCGTAAACGAATCGAAGAGCTTGGCATGACCTCGTTAGATGACCGCATCATTTTTGCGAAACCCTTCGGCTTCTTCGACTACATCAAATTACAGATGGCGGCGTTTTGTGTGCTTTCCGACAGTGGAACCCTTACAGAGGAAGCGTCTTTGCTTAACCTGCGCGCGATCACCCTGCGCAATGCGCATGAGCGGCCGGAGGGAATGGATGTGGGAACGCTGATCATGAGCGGCTTGAAAAAAGAACGTGTGTTGGACGCCGTGGCGATAGTGACGGCTCACTGCCCGGAAACGGCGCGCGCGGTGTTGCCGATTGCCGATTACGAGAATCCTCACGTCTCGACGCAGGTCGTCAGGGTGGTGGCAAGCTATGTGGATTATATAAACAGGGTGGTGTGGTCTAAGTCTCAGTAAATTCAACACCTAATCATTACTAATTAATAAATATTGCAAGCAATTAATTAGAGCAGATCGAAATGCCTAATAAATCGGAGATGAGTATGTCAAAACACTTGGTTGAAAAGCCAGATACCCTTAAACAAAATAAACTTAGAGAATGGATAAAAATAAAGTTTCTGAGCAATCATCTCCGTCTTTTTCCAATTAACGAAAAAACTTTAGATATCGGTTGTGGTTGGGGGTTTTCAAGAAAGATTAGTCCCGATTTTTATTTTGTTGATGCAGATGTGGATTGCATCGAATTTTTAAAATCATTGGGTGCAAAAGCATTTTTAGCTGATGTCTCAGCAGAATTGCCATTTGATGATGGTTTTTTTGATAACGCCTTCAACCATGATGTTCTAGAGCACCTTGATGAGGATGAATGTTTGTCGCTATTTAAAAAGGTTAACCGTGTTCTCAAAAAAGGAGGAACCTTTATGATTGTAGTTCCGAATTATAAGGGTTACTTGACGCCGGGAGTTGGACATAAGCGATTTGTGACAGAGAAAGAAATATTAGACGCGGCACTACCAACTGGTTTTAAGATGGTTAGGAAATGGCACACTCCTTTCCCCGCATGGATAGGTGATATGTTCTCAGACAACAAACTAGTTTGTATCTTAGAAAAATTATAACTCGTTGGGACAGAGGTCAAACAACCTGACGTTCATTGCTATCATGTAATTTATGGTTGCGCTGTTGCACAGAATCCATGCAACACCAATACGAGATATGATTTATTTGTAAGAGTTGGAGTGCTATTTGAAAATCATTATAATTCATGAAGTAAGTTATCTGGATAAACCGGTTTATGAATATCAGGACTTTGCTGAAAGGTTGGCGACGAGAGGGCATGAGGTCACCGTCATCGATTTTTGCGAATATCAGCAAAGCGAATTAGCCTGTCGCAAAGTGAGTCGTACCGGACAGGGTGAGGTGCAGTTGATCAGCCTTCCAAATAATGGGGTACCGATACTCAAGTATCTGATAGCCAGATTTCAATTTCCCCATCTACTCAAGCGTGTTATTCATGAACAAGGCGCTGATGCCGTATTGCTATATTCGGTATTTATTAATGGCACGGGAGCGGTTGCAATGTGCCGCGAACTTGGTATTCCCGTAGTTTATCGGGCGCTTGATGCGTATCACCGCCTGCGAAATAATCGTTTTCAATCCTGGTTGCTGCTTCAAAGTGAGAAGTATATATACCTGAATGTAAATACCCTCTCGGTTACTAATGAGCAAATGGGGCGGTATATCAGGGAGCTGGTACCGGAAGGTAAAATTGCACCTGTGCATGTAACCGACCATGGCGTCGATACGAATCACTTTCGCCGTATTGAATTTGATGCTGAGCTTGCAGCAGAATTAACAATCGATCCCAATGATTTTATTTGTTTGTTTCTAGGCACAACTTACAGTTTTAGCCGTTTGGATAGGCTTGTCCTTCATGTTAATAACTTACGTCAAGCCATACCGAATTTTAAATTACTAATACTGGGTTCTGGAGAACTTGATGAGTCGATACGTCTAGCCGCAGTTGATGCGGGCGTTAGTGATTATGTACTACAGCCCGGGATGATTTCATATAAAGAGTTGCCTTCGTATCTATCTCTCGCCAAAATCGCAATCTGCCCATTCGAAATTAACGATATCACGCGAGACATTATTCCGATCAAAATGCTACAGTATCTTGCTGCTGAGTTGCCTGTCATAGCTACGCCTTTGCCCGACTTGTACCGTAAAATTCCGCATGAGAAAAGCGGTGTGTTTTATTCTGCGACAGATGAGACGGAGAGTTTTGTTGAGATGTTAGTCCACATAGTAACGTCAATCGATGCTGCTGCTATTGGTGTGAGAGCTCGGCGTTATGTTTCAGACCACCATTCCATGGATCGTGTCATTGCCGAACTAGAAAATTTGCTGGAGGGCAAATGGAGTATTTGATGCTTGTGCTCGTTACCTGTATGACATTGGGTAGCCAGCTAGTGCTAAAAAAAGCGATCAATGTAATTGGTCCGTTGATGCAAAGCGACAAGATTGCATTTTTGATTGCTGCAATTACCTCGCCGTACGTGATTATGGCTATTGTGATGCAAGGCTTAGGTTTTATTTTTTGGATGTTTGTATTGAGCAGAATGAAGCTTGGCATCGCTTTTGGATTGTCTGGTTCGTTCTTTTATTTGTTGATGGCACTATCGAGTTGGTATTTATATGGCGAGCGGTTGTCTACACAGCAATGGGCTGGTTTACTGTTGATAAGTTCTGGAGTATTGCTTATGACATGGTCTAAATCGTGATTGTAGGTGTAAATAATTTAAAGTTTTCTATTTGTTTTGCTGCTATGGGTGCTGTGCTGGCATTTATTATGTTCTTTTGGCTTGCATTGAAATCCCCGGGACACTTGTATATTGAAATGTCGAACGACAATGGGGGCGAGGGGCAAGTTTACGTTGATTCCGGAAAAGGATATAGACCGGAAGGCGGCAAGACATTCGCGTTGATGCCGGATGGCAAAATTCATACTTATGGAATAGACATAAGATCTTCCATACCAAACGCCATACGAGTGGATCCGGGAGCAACCGCTGGAAATATTAAAATAGGCAAAGTAACGTTTGAAAACCCTTTATTTGTTCGACAGTTTTCTTGTGATGATATTCGCCTGCTCCATGCTCTTAGGCCTGTTCAGGCTGGCGTCGGCAATTGTGTGTTAACAGCAGATCAGGGAGATCCCTATTTTGATTTTGATGTTGTTGCAAGTAGGTCACTCAACCTTCGTCATATTAAATGGCAAGCAATTGCGGAGGCGTTCGCATATGCAGCGATTACTTTTTTACTGATAGTTGAGGTCAGTAGGAGGCCTAACTGTCAAGCTACAAGCAAGGAGAAATGGCTGACTAATACGCGCTGTATGCGTTTATACGCGATTTTAGCATTTGGATTTATCTCCTTCATTTTTCTGAATTTGCATGTTTCCTCAATTGATGAGTGGAAAAACTACGTATCAACTGATATACGTAGCGGAATTATATTTGGGTTCTCTCGACCAGTTCGTAGTGATGAGTGGCGGGAACAAACCCCTTTTTATGCCTCGCAGACCGCCCATGGATTTGCATTAAATAACCCAAGCCTTGGTGCGAAGAATGTTACTTTAGCTGCCACTGTTCCGGTAAAAGGGATATACGGATACACTCAACCCAGATTCTGGGGATTCTATTTAATGGAATTCGAAAGGGGGTTTTCATGGCTATACGCGTGGCGAGTATTTGGTTTGGTGCTGTCGGGATTTATCCTCTTCTCGATTTTGACCAAGGGTGACTTTTGGCTGTCGCTAACTGGATCGGTCTGGATATCGCTGTCACCATTTATGCAGTGGTGGTTCGGGACAAATCTTCCTGATATGGTGATAGGCTTTGCTGGTGGTGTTTCGTCTCTCTACCTGTTACTGCGTTCCGCATCATTGCGCACCCTAATTCTTGCTTCAGTAGCCCTGTTTTTCGCAGGCATCTCTTTTGTATCAGCTCTTTATCCGGCTTTTTTGCTCCCTCTCTTTTACTTGGCTCTTTTCCTCGTTGGTGGCCTGAGTTTTCGAGATAGGTTGGATCGTTCGTTTATTAATCAATGGCGGCAAAAAACTCCTTTTTTACTGCTGGCCATCGGCGGCATATTATGGATTTTGGCGGTATGGCATCATCAATCAAGCGGAATCATTGATTTGGTGCAAAACAGTGTATACCCAGGGAAAAGAATAGCTTTGGGTGGGGACATGTCCTTTTCTTCACTGCTCTCGGGATTGTTTAGCCCCTTTCTTCGTGTAGATCAATTTCCATTGGAATTAGGAAATGTTTGTAATGCATCTAACTTCCTTTTGTTGTTTCCTTTGGCTTGGATGGTCATGTTGAGACGCTATCAAAAAACGCGGCAATTTGATCCACTGGCTCTAGCAATCTCTTTCTATATTTTGCTCATGCTCGTGTGGATGTTTGTTGGATACCCAGAGTGGATAGCCAAAATCACTAAGATGAGCATGTCCCCTCCTCTTAGATCACTTTTGGGATTGGGATTGGCAAGTATCTTAGTTACAGTGATCGTTTTTGCAGAACACGTTTCTGAATCCAACCCATTAATCGGGAAAACGGAGAATACAGCTAGATTGCTAATGTTTTCGGTATCTTTGGTAGCCAGTATCTGCATCGCATTGTGGCTTCGAAGTTATTACCCAGAGTATGTGACATGGAGAATGTTGGTATTATTACTACCAGTGCTGGCGTTATGGTTCTGCAGCTATTTAATTGGCGCGAGAGAGTGGTTGGTTGTCATTACTATACCTTTGGTTTTGCCTGGCATTGCCGTAAATCCTTTGGCGCATGGCGTGTCTTCATTGAAAAATGCGGAATTGTCAAGCTTTCTAATGGAGGATCAGTTGCTTGGAGAAACAAGATGGCTGGTAATTCCTGATCTTCAATACCCACAGTACTTTAAAGCAAACGGCGCAATGGTTTGGAATGGTACAAGGTTTATTTCTGATCCCGGTGAGATGAGAATACTTGACCCAACTGACCGCTATCGTGATGTCTGGAATCGATACGCACACTTTGGAGTTTCACCATTGCCGCTAGGTTCTCCAGCAGAGTTTGAATTAATATATGCAGATTCAGTAATGTTAAAGGTTGATTTATGCTCGGAAGCAGTTAGCTCGCTTGGGATTAATCGATTTGCTTTCTTAACACAACCGGGATTAGACCAATTTCCATGTCTTGAACTACTTCGACATGGCCCAGTGGCTGGTACTTGGTTGTATAAGAAAAAAGATACAGTCGGAGGGGTGTAATGATTGGACAAGGCAACTTGCAAACAAGGACAGCAGTGATTATTCCCTGCTATAAAGTAAAGGAATCTGTCCTTCGTGTGATTGGTGAAATTGGTTCGGAAGTCGACGCTATTTTTGTAGTAGACGATTGTTGCCCTGAAGGGACAGGCGATTATGTCTCGGAGTTTTGTCTGGATCGACGAGTGGTTGTAATCAGGCATGTTATTAACCAAGGTGTTGGCGGCGCGGTTCTCTCGGGTTACCAGGCTGCTCTGGAGGCAGATTGTGATGTGATGGTCAAACTTGATGGTGATGGTCAAATGGATCCGTCTCTAATTCGTAAGTTTGTCACGCCGATTGCGAGAGGAGACGCTGACTACACCAAGGGAAATCGTTTCTTCGATTTGGAAACAATCAAGTCAATGCCAACCATTAGATTATTTGGCAATGCAGTTTTGTCATTTATTACCAAATTTTCTTCGGGCTATTACCATGTTTTTGATCCAACGAATGGCTATACCGCAATTTCGTCAACAGCGGCACGAATGTTGCCATTTTCCAAGATAAATCGGCGATACTTTTTCGAGTCTGATATGTTGTTCCGCCTAAACACGATCGGTGCCGTAGTTGTCGATGTTCCAATGGCTGCGATATACGGTGATGAAGTTTCAAATTTGCATATACGGAAAATATTGTTGCCCTTTTTGAAAGGACATATATTAAATTGTTCAAAGAGGGTGTTTTACAGCTATTTTTTGCGCGGGTTTTCAATTGCGAGCCTAGAGTTAGTGGTCGGCTCTGCACTACTTGCGTTTGGGGTTGGATATGGCATTTATGCTTGGCATTCTGCTGCAATGGAGGGAGCTTTTGCTAGCAGTGGCAATGTTATGCTCTCGGCTCTGCCAGTCATTTTGGGCGTGCAGCTCATGCTTTCTTTCTTGCATTATGACATTGAAAATGTACCTAAAATATCGCTTACTCGTTTATTCAGACTTGATTAATCTTTTGCGGATTTTATTGGACAGGGCCACGTTCGTGATTGGTTGGAATTTTCTGTGGCTGTATGGCAAGAATAGACTTACACCAAAGCTGGCCAGAATATCCGAGTCGCGGTAACCATCGTCAATTGGAACGGCGGTCAGTTCCTTGAGCGAAGCCACGCTTCATTGATGGTTCAGACGGTAAAGTGGCACAAGATCATTCTGGTTGATAACTCGAATTTGGACAGATCGCTTGAGATCGCTCGGATTAATACCGATATTTTCGTCGAACTGTGCTGGCTGGAAACGCTTTTTTGTTGCGATAGACTCTAATCCTGAATTCGATGTGTTCAGCGGCCTTTAAATTTCGTGTGAATAATGCTAAAAAATAATTATTGTGACAATGTATCGGCAGTGTTGGTCACTTACAATCCCAACATGGAAGCGCTTCATGCGGCAATCCGAGCCGTTTCCGAGCAAGTATCTGATGTTTTTATTGTAGATAATGCCTCGTCGAATTTCTCACTGGGCTGGATCGATCCGTTTAAAGGTCAGGCTAATGCAAAATTGCACTTGCTCCGGCAGGAAGAAAATTTAGGAATCGGCGCAGCTCATAACATTGGCATTCGGCATGCAATTGAGCAGGGTTCAAAATTTGTCTTGTTGCTTGATCAGGACAGTCAAGTAGGGCTGGATATGGTGGTTAGATTGCGCTCGGCTTATGCCTTGCTGGATGAGAAAGGTTTTCAGGTGGCTGCCTTGGGCCCTCAATACCGCGATGCAGATAACGGCATGTTGTCCCGGTTTGTAAAGGTTGGAATGTTTCGTTTTGTTCATTGTGGGTGCGAAGATAATGCATCCCCGATAGATGCGGATTTTCTAGTTTCTTCCGGATCGCTATTTCCTGTTGCAGCGTTGGAAGCAGTCGGGCTAATGGATGAAAGTTTGTTTATTGACCATGTCGATACCGAATGGTGCTTTCGTGCAAAATCCAAAGGGCTGAAAATATTCGGACTGTGCGGCGCGGTGATGACGCATGCACTTGGAGAGCAGCGAAAGGAGATTTGGTTTTTGCGTAAGCGAACTGTGCCTTTTCACAAGCCATTTCGGTATTACTATATGTTCCGCAACAGCGTATTGTTGTATCGTCGGAGGTATATGCCCTGGCGCTGGAAATTTGTCGATATTATACGATGCTTAAAAATGATGATCTTCTTTAGCTGGGCAGCTGAAAATCGTTTAACATGTTTAAAAATGATGTGCCTTGGTGTGATTGATGGTTTGAAGGGCATAAACGGTATACGTAATGGATTGTAAATCACATAAATATTTAAATTCAGTGGATTCATTGCCTGACAGATGAAAAGCCGGTAGCTGAAACCTGCAACCTAGTGAATATCATATGCTAAGAAAGCGCTGATTTAATCAGCACCATTCTAATAGTTACAACAAAACCTGGTAAAAAGAAATATGAGTGCCGTCATCTCAACAATTATCGTCAATTATAATGCGGGTGAGTTGTTGCGTGGTTGTGTCGATTCGATAATTAACTGTCCTCTGGAAAATGAAATTATCGTGGTTGATAATGCATCGACGGATGGCAGTTTGGATACTTTGCTGGGATTGTCTTCTGTACAAATAATCAATAATGCAGCAAATGTTGGGTTCGCTGCGGCTTGTAATACTGGGGCGCAGGTTGCTTCTGCACAGTACCTGTTGTTTCTTAATCCTGATTGCTCTTTCGATCCGGGAGCCTTGGCTGAATTGTTGGCTTCGATGAATGTGAATGATAGAGTTGGCATGGTGGGCGGGCTGCTTACTAATTCGGACGGAACAGAACAGGCAGGCGGACGCCGCACTGTACCCACTCCGTGGCGTTCTTTTGTAAGCGCATTTGGCTTGACACATTTTTCGGACCGCTGGCCGCGCTTGTTTTTTGATTTTCATTTGCATAAACAACCGCTCCCGGATCAAGCCATCGAAGTGGAAGCGATTTCTGGAGCCTGCATGATGGTCAGACGCGAGGCAATGCAGGATGTTGGGGAATGGGACGAAGGATATTTTTTACATTGTGAGGATCTGGATTGGTGTATGCGCTTTCGGCAAAAAGGATGGAAAATTCTGTTCGTCCCATCGGCAAAAATCACTCATGCATTAGGCGTTTGCAGTCGAAGTAGGCCAGTATTTGTCGAGTGGCACAAGCATAAGGGAATGATGCGGTTTTATCGCAAGTTCTTTCGCCACCAGTATCCAGGTATTTTGATGGTGTTGGTTGCGGTAGGAGTGTGGCTGCGGTTTGGCTTTTTGGCTGCGTACTATTCGACTAAATGTTCTGGGCGAATATTGGGGCGAGGACATGGCTGATAGTATGGCGTCTCCTAATTCTCGCCTCTCTCCAGGAGAGCAAGATAGCTTAGTAGGAGTTATCGGTGCGACCAGCTTGGTGGGGACATGCCTGTTGCCACTGTTGTCGGTGCAAGGGAGGCGGGCGATAGCGTTCTCGCGGCAGATGTTTGGTTCGCTCGGCGATGGGGTGGAGTGGAGGCAGTTGTCATTGTCTAGGTGCCACTCACTCCAGACTTCTGATAAAGCTGCTAACCACTCGACAAAGCTATTCGATAGGCAAGTCTTCGATTATCCTCAAAGGGACGAGAGAGAGATAGCGCACTGGATTTGTCTCGCGCCTATTTGGGTGTTGCCAGAGTATTTCGATTTGCTTGAGGCGCAAGGCGCGAAGCGCGTGGTAGTGCTGTCTTCTACCAGTCGCTTTACCAAAAATGAATCTGTCGATCCGGAGGAGCAGGTCCTGGCTCACCGGCTTGCAGATGGGGAAGTGCGGGTGCAGGAATGGGCGGAAAGTCGTGGCGTGGAATGGGTAATTCTTCGGCCTACGTTGATTTATGGCCTGGGGATGGATAAAAATATCACCGAGATTATGCGTTTCATCCGCCGTTTTGGTTTTTTTCCTTTGTTTGGCAGGGCAAACGGATTACGTCAGCCTATCCATGTCGAGGACGTGGCGGTTGCATCTCTCGCTGCGCTGAAATCTACCGTAGCGGCAAATCATGCATATAACATTTCCGGTGGGGAGACACTGCCTTACAGAGAAATGGTGAGCCGGATGTTTGACGTCTTGTGTCGTCGTCCACGGTTCGTGATGATTCCGATGGTTATTTTCAAGTTGGCAGTAGCGTGTTTAAGGATACTCCCAAGATACAAGCACTGGTCATCTGCCATGGCTGAACGAATGAACCATGATCTGGTATTTGATCACTCAGATGCAGCGCGCGATCTTGGATTTTCACCCCGGCCATTTCAGCTTACTCCGGAGGAAATGCCGCGATGAGCTTTGCTATGTTGTTTATGGCGGACTGTGCCTATAGCTTAGGCTAGCATTTATTTGATGCAAAGAAGCGCTCAGTAGTTGGTTGAATTGTCAGTCCGAATGTAACAATTCCGCACATCCGGATTTGTAAGGCAGGAGGTGCAACGATTCTGTCTACTTGGTTGTGGGCCTCGGCTTCAATAGCCATGATATCCATTGGTAAACAGAGAGTGGAATTAAGTTTTAAGCCATGCATGATTTACCGCACATCTTTAGTCAATATATTCACCATTTGGACACTTACACATGCTGAAATCTCATTTCATGATAACGCTGTGTCTATTCTCTTTTGCGGCAAGTTATTTCCTGACAGGGTTGATCAGGCGTTATGCCTTGAAGAATAGTCTGTTGGATGTTCCCAATGCCAGAAGCTCGCATGTTGTTGCTACACCAAGGGGCGGCGGCTTGGCGGTAGTCATTGTATTCTTGTTGATAATTGGCGGAGCGTCGTTAGTGGGATCGCTTGTGATTAATCAAACTTATATTATGGGGTTGGTTTTATCTGGAGCATTGGTGGCAGGAGTCGGTTTCTGGGATGATCGTCAATCGATTCAGGCGAGATGGCGATTTATGGTGCATTTTGGAGCGGCTGCCTGGGGCTTGTATTGGCTCGGAGGTTTGCCGCCGATCATTTTTTTTGGTTATATTGTAAATTTAGGTTGGGCTGGGCAAGTCATAGGCTTGCTTTATCTAGTTTGGCTGCTAAATCTGTATAATTTTATGGATGGCATTGATGGCCTTGCCGGAATTGAAGCGATTACGGTTTGTTGCAGCGGCGCTTTGATGGCGTGGCTTGTGGCACCGGATTCAAGCGCTTGGGTGCCGCCAATTCTTCTGGCTACAGCCGTGCTGGGATTTCTTGTTTGGAATTTTCCGCCTGCCCGTATTTTTATGGGGGACGCCGGTAGCGGTTTTTTGGGCATTGTTCTGGCGCTGTTTTCTGTGCAATCGGCATGGGTTGAACCCCGGTTATTGTGGGTGTGGCTGATCTTGCTAGGTGTGTTCATCGTCGATGCAACCGTTACCTTGTGTCGTCGGGTATTGCGGGGAGAGAGGTTTTATGAGGCGCATTGTAGCCATGCGTATCAATATGCATCTCGCATCTTTGGTGCGCATCGTCCCGTCACATTGGCAATATGTGCTATTAATATTTTTTGGTTGCTACCCGTCGCAAGTCTGGTTGCATTGGAGAATTTAGACGGCATGCTGGGGCTTGTGGTGGCATACTTGCCATTATTGTTATTGGTATATCATTACAAAGCGGGTGATCAGCAGGCTCAAGCCGGGCTGGACAAATGAATTTATTAAGATGGTACGAGAATGGGTTGTTATCGTCAGAGCTGGTGTGTATGCCGCAGGTTTGCCCGGAGCAGGTGCGGCGAATGAAAACGACGATAAATCAACAAATTCTCTCATGAGATTAAATATGCGTACTTGGTTTATCCTCCTTTCCCGCCCCAAAAAAGCTTTTATCCTTATTAGCGCTGATGTGTTTTTTGCCATGTTCGCCCTTTGGGCGGCTTTTTCTCTGCGCTGGGGGGAGTTGTATGTCCCAAAAGACGATGAGTGGTATTTGTTTGCTGCGGCACCTGTTATTGCTGTTCCGATTTTTGTTAAGTTGGGTTTGTACCGTGCGATTATTCGGTATATAGAAGTCAGGGCCTTATGGACCATTATTCAGGCAACCACACTTTATGCTCTGATTTTTTCGTTTGTCCTGTATGAGTCCGGCATCAAAGGCGTTCCCAGGACGGTTTTACCGCTTAACTGGTTGAATATGATGCTGTTGGTAGGTGGTAGCCGTTTTTTTGCGCGGTGGTGGCTGGGCGAGGTCTATTTAAACCTAGGTGGAGCCCGTGAAGCAAAAGGTCAAAGAAAAAGGAATGTGGTGATTTATGGCGCAGGAAACGCCGGTGTACAGTTGGCTTCCGCATTAAGCTATGGACGTGAATTCAGACCGGTTGCTTTCATTGATGATGATGAAAAATTGCATAAGCAAAAGGTCAACGGTCTTCGGATTTATCCTTTAAGTTCGTTAAGGTATTTAATAGAGAGACATCAGGTTTCAGATGTTCTGCTGGCGCTGCCCTCGGCTAATCGGTCACGTAAAAGTGAAATTATTCGTTTGTTAGAGCCTTTTGCTGTACACGTGATGTCTATGCCGGGCTTGTCTGACATTGCTCAAGGCAAAGTCACCGTTGATGCGTTGCAGGAGGTTGATATTGCTGATCTCTTAGGACGTGATGCTGTGGCACCGGATCAATCTCTGTTGTGCGCCAATATTGAAGGCAAGGTGGTGATGGTGACTGGGGCAGGAGGGTCTATTGGCTCCGAGCTTTGTCGGCAAATTATCAGATTGCAGCCGAATTCGCTGATTCTTTTTGAAATGAGTGAATTTGCGCTTTATGCCATCGAAAAAGAGTTGCAGCTTTTGTTATCCAAACGCCGCGCCAGTTCCCGGTTGGTTGGCGGCATAAGCACCATCCCTGGCGATATAAAAAACGGTAAAGAAATAAAGCTCATTCCTGTGTTGGGCTCGGTCACTAACGCTAGTCGATGCGAAAAAATATGTAAGGCGTTCAATGTGCAAACCATCTATCATGCAGCGGCTTACAAGCATGTACCGATGGTTGAAAAAAATCCGGGCGAAGCGATCTGGAACAATATCTTTGGAACGCTCCATACGGCACAAGCGGCAATTAACACAGGCGTTGAAACCTTTGTGCTTATTTCAACGGATAAAGCCGTTAGGCCAACCAATACCATGGGTGCGACCAAGCGCTTTGCTGAATTAATTTTGCAGGCGCTAACCTTAGATGCGGGCCATAATGCCAAAACCCGTTTTACGATGGTGCGGTTTGGTAATGTGCTGGGGTCTTCAGGGTCCGTAGTTCCGTTGTTTAAAGAGCAGATCGCTAGAGGCGGACCGGTGACTGTTACCGACGAAAGGATCATTCGTTATTTTATGACCATACCTGAAGCATCTCAGCTGGTTATTCAGGCGGGAGCAATGGGCTTGGGAGGCGATGTGTTTGTGCTGGATATGGGGGAGCCTGTTCGTATTGTTGATTTAGCGAAGAGAATGATCCATTTGAGTGGCTTGGAAATCAAGGATTCTGAACATCCCGATGGTGATATCGGGATTAGTTTTACGGGATTAAGGCCTGGAGAAAAACTGTATGAGGAACTTTTGATCGGCGACAATGTTTCAGCAACCAGCCATGCACGAATAATGCGTGCGCAGGAGCATGTTATTCCTTGGTCCGAGCTAGAGGGAATGCTGGGAACATTAGAGCAGGCAGCAAAGAATGATGATTTCGAGCGGATTAGAGAGATCTTGACCGATGCTGTTGCCGGTTTCATACCGCAATGTGAAATTGAAGATTTGTTATGGAAAGAAGATAGGCGACTTGTAATGAGTAATACACCAGCATGAAGGTTATCGTGCCGGTGGCAAAGGTCGGAAAGTATGTGATCAGGGACTTTTCGTAACATGGCAATCATTTTATATATCTTAAAGTGACAGTCACTTAGACGATTATTTTTAGGCGAGTTGTAAATGGATAAATTAACCAGCATGAATGTTTTTGTTCGCGTGGCAAAAGCCGGAAGTTTTGCTGGTGGCGCGCGTGATCTGGATATTTCCAGAGCCATGGCAACCAAGCATATTATGCATCTTGAGGGTGTGTTGGGTACGCGATTATTCAACCGGACCACGCGCAGCTTAAGCCTGACAGACGTGGGCGCATCTTATCTGGAACGATGCCAGCAAGTGTTGCTCGAGGTTGAGGAAATGGAGGCTGCGGTAACGCATCTGCAGACTGAACCCAGGGGAATTTTAAGAATCAGCGCGCCCCCGGTCATTGGGTCGACGCATATTGCTCGTGCCGTGTCCGAGTTTTTGAAACTGCATCCCGATTTAACTATCGAGATGATCATTCAAAGTAGCCCCGGCGATTTGATAGATGAGGGGATTGATGTCGCTATTTTTTTAGGGGCATTGGATGATACCAGCATGTTTGCCCGGAAATTAGCCAGTTCATCGTTGCTTGTTTGCGGGTCGCCGGAATATTTTGAGAAATATGGCATTCCCGAGACACCGGAAGATTTGGAAAATCATAGTTGCCTGGTTAATTGGGCTATTGCGCCAAGGAACAAATGGCTTTTCAAAGGCGAAGCCGGTTATACGGGAATTAATGTTTCCGGGAGAATGCAGGCAAATGTTGCGGATCCGATACGGATCGCTGCAATTAATGGCTTGGGACTGGTGATGTTACCCACTTACATTGTGGGTAGGGATATCGAAAAGGGCAAGTTAAAAGTCGTTTTGGAGAATTACACTTCACCGCCTTTAGACGTCCATGCGGTATATCCGCATCGAAAATATTTGTCAGCTAAGGTCAGAAGTTTTATGGACTTTTTGCAGGAATGGCTGGAATATCGGGTTAGTTTGCCGGGAACTGAATAAGCAATGATTGGTAGCGTATTTGGCGATGGCTGCCTGTATGTGGCTTGTGCCGATGGCTCTATAATGATTTATGCAAGTCCGGCAAAGCTTTCGTTTCTGTTCATGTTTTTATCCGCATCCTTGTAGCCGAGGGCTAAACATCAATACTCGTCAAGAAAAAAATTATTCGCTCTGGTTGTGATAAAATTGGTTTTAATAGTATCGGCATGAGTCGATTTCTTGACCGCAGCCTAGGGGATGAGATAATAGGCGTTCATAAACCGGAGGAATTACTGCTTTATCGGAGTTTTACGCGAGAAAAAGCAGGGGCTTAGGATGAGCCGGAGGTAGCGACGCTCATTAGTTCCATCACTGCAATGTGTTTCGTGCCTAAGCACAATAAGTCTGACGCATGAGCGTCAGGAGCAGTTGCCGAGCGGTAAAAACGCACATTGAGATTAAACGATGATAGAAAATTTAGATCCACAACAAGCATGGGATTTGTTACAAAATAATTCTGATGCCGTGTTAGTGGATGTAAGAACAAAAGTTGAACATTCCTTTGTAGGACACCCGCCTGGTGCAATATCAATTCCTTGGAAGGAAGCGCCCGATTGGCAGGTTAACCCGCAGTTTGTCCCCGAAGTTAAAAGAATTGTAGCCAATCGCAATGCGCCGGTTTTATTGCTTTGCCGTAGCGGCCAACGGTCTCTGGATGCGGCAAAAGCGCTGGAAGAAGCCGGGTATCAATTACTCATTAATATTGTTGACGGTTTTGAAGGCGCCTTGGATGAACATAAGCATCGAGGCAATCTTGGCGGCTGGCGTTTTCAGGGCTTGCCTTGGGAGCAGAGTTAATCTTATACCTATAATTGGACCAAGCGGGAGCGTCCAACAAAATCTAAACAGCAGTCATGACGGCAGGTCGTCCTTTCTTCCCCCGCAATTAATCCATTAGGGTGCTACAGCACTCATCATGCTTAAAGAATGCGCACAACGCATTCTACATTTATTTATTTAAACCTTAGAGTACATACAAGTGATCGAAAAATTAAGAAATATTGCAATTATTGCCCACGTTGACCATGGCAAAACCACCCTGGTTGACAAATTATTGCAACAGTCCGGCACGTTCGCCGCTCATACTAAAGTGACTGAGCGGATTATGGACTCTAACGATATTGAAAAAGAACGCGGTATCACTATTCTGGCCAAAAATACGGCGCTGGATTGGAACGGCTACCATATCAATATCGTTGACACCCCGGGCCACGCCGATTTCGGCGGCGAAGTGGAGCGGGTGTTATCGATGGTTGACTCGGTATTGCTGCTGGTCGATGCGGTGGACGGCCCTATGCCGCAAACCCGATTTGTTACCCAAAAAGCGTTTGCTTTGGGTTTGAAGCCGATTGTGGTCATCAATAAAATCGACCGCCCTGGTGCTCGTCCTGACTGGGTTGTCGATCAAACTTTCGATTTATTCGACCGCTTGGGAGCAACCGATGAACAATTGGATTTTCCTATTGTATTTGCCTCGGCAATCAATGGTTATGCCGGTTTGGAACACACTGTCACCGGCGGCGATATGACGCCGCTATTTGAAACGATTGTTTCTAAAGTTAGCCCGCCGCCGGTTGATATCGACGGCCCTTTCCAAATGCAGGTTACCAGCCTGGATTACAACACTTACACCGGCGTTATCGGTATTGGTCGGATTCAACGCGGTACGATAAAGCCCAACATGCCGTTGGTTATTGTTAATCGGGAAGGTGTTGAGCGTAAAGGCCGCATGCTGCAAGTTTACGGCTTCCATGGTTTGGATCGTGTTGAAGTTCAAGAAGCCCGTGCCGGCGATATCATTGCTTTTGCCGGTATTGAAAAGCTGGAAATATCGGATACCATCTGTCATCCCGATGCCGTAGAAGCCATGACCCCCCTATCGGTTGATGAGCCGACGGTAACCATGACTTTCCAGGTCAATAATTCGCCGTTTGCCGGACGCGAAGGTAAATTTGTTACTACGCGCCAAATCCGCGATAGATTAGACAAAGAATTGCAACATAACGTCGCGCTAAAAGTTGAAGACACCGGCGACCCGGATAAATTTAAAGTATCAGGTCGTGGTGAATTGCATCTGTCGGTATTGATCGAAAACATGCGCCGCGAAGGCTTTGAAATGGGCGTATCGCGTCCTGAAGTTATTCTAAAAGAAATTGACGGTAAAAAGTGCGAACCGTTTGAAATGGTCACCATTGAAGTGGAAGAAATCCATCAGGGTACGATCATGGAAAAATTGGGTGAGCGTAAAGGTGACTTAACCAATATGGTTCCTGATGGCAAAGGCCGTATCCGTTTGGAATACATGATGCCGTCACGCGGTTTGATCGGCTTCCAGACCGAGTTTATGACCGCGACTTCAGGCTCCGGTTTGCTTTACCATGTATTCGACCATTACGGTCCGATGAAAGCGGGTGAAGTGGGCAATCGTTCGCGCGGCGTGATGATTTCAATGGTTGCAGGCAAAGCCGTAACCTATTCACTGCATCCGCTACAGGAGCGCGGCGAGTTATTGTTGGTCAATGGCGATGAAGTCTATGAAGGGATGTTGGTTGGTCTGCATTCCCGCACCAATGATTTAACGGTTAACCCGACCAAACCTAAACCGCTGACTAACGTCCGCGCATCGGGTACCGATGAAAGTTTGGTGTTGGCAAGAATCCAAAAAATGACGCTGGAGCAAGCGTTGGAATTTATTGCTGAAGATGAACTGGTTGAAGTTACCCCAAAATCGATACGCTTACGCAAGAAGCTGTTAACTGAAAATGAACGTAAAAGAGCATCGAAAGGATAAGGCAAGGATGTAGTGTCATTGTGTTGGCTTGCCATCAGGCAAGCCAACTCCTTTACAGTAAAAACAGGGCTGTTTAGTGCCCGTTTGTCTTTCATTGCAAAGGGCGTATTTGTACAAGTCAGCCTGGATTCTTAGGCAAATCCACCCCATAAATTCAACAATTCAATTAGGCTTTGTGGCCTAACTGCCCAGCATGAACGTGCAAAGCTTTCGCTTTCGTTCCTATCCCTGCAAGCAAAGTATTTTGATTGCGCTAAGTTCCTAAAAATCCATAAGGTTTTAAAAGTTTGCTGTTACGCTCATGATGAGGCAATCGGCATAGTTGTATAATCGCCTGAAACTATACGCATAAGGTTTTATTTATGAATCGGTACGATGATCGGGTTAAAAGTAAAAAAATTAGCGCAACAACAATCCTGGCGGCGGTGATTTTGATCGCTTTCGGGGCAGGTGGATGGTTTTGCTTTAATCATTTGCAAAACGATGCCTCAACAGAGCCTGAAACGCGAACTTTGGCGCTTCCTTCAGATCCCATAAAGAAAGGCGCTGTTGACCCACTATCGCTCGGTAGAGCGATAGACGGAATGGTAGCTACAGAAGCCGGTCCTGAAGCAACGGCTGGCACAATTGTAGAATTGCAACAGGATACCTCGTTTATTCTGCCTGATCTTGAGCATAGCGATGCGCTGCTGAGAGAGGAAATGGCTGGGGTTTCCCCAGCGCTTGCCGAGTGGCTGAAAGCTGAGCAGCTGATCAGGAAATATGTTGTTATCGCCAACGATTTTTCTCAGGGCTTGCGCCTTGAAAATCATTTGCGTTTTCTTGAGCCGGATCAGCCGTTTGCAGTCGACCAGGATAATGAGAAACTGTTTATAGCCACTAAAAGTTACCAGCGCTATGACCGGCTGGCCGCAGCAATCAATGCGCTCGATTTACAGGCAACACTTGCAGTATATAAAAAGTTTAGGCCGCTGTTGTTACAGGTTTTTAAGGAGTTTAGCTATCCGGATGAGTACAGCCTGGAAGATACTTTCACAAAAGCGGCGGCAGTCATTCTTGCCGCACCTGTCAGAGAGGGGCAAATTGTAGTGGAAAGGCGCGCGGTGCATTATAGATTTGCCGACCAACAGCTTGAGGCGCTCAATCCGGTACATAAACAGATGTTGCGCATGGGGCCGGATAATACTCGGGTTATTCAGAATAAAGTGCGCTTGCTTGTTGAAGGTTTGGTTAATCTAAAAGAATAAGCCTGGGTTGAATGGTTACATCGTAAGGTGGACCGCCGGCACGACAAGGCTACAATTCCTATAAGAAAACAGCAAAGAGTGCAAAAAAGGGTCGTTTTAGATGAGGAGCAATTGTCGATGACTAGCGGTGATGGCGGAGACAGCGCTTCTGATAGAAGATGCTTTCAGGCGTTACCGTGTGCCAAACACCACAATGGTTTTGCCATGTGCGCTAATCAGTTTTTTGTTTTCCAGTTCTTTTAAAACGCGCCCGGCCATTTCTCTTGAGCAGCTGACCATGCGGCCGATTTCTTGTCTGGAGATATGCAGTTGCATGCCGTCAGGATGTGTTATTGCTTCGGGACTTTTGCACAAATCGAGCAAGGTTCGGGCAATTCGCCCCTCAACATCCATAAATGCCAGATCGCGTAAATCACGGCTGGTTTTTAATAGCCGCGCCGACAATTGTTCGCCAATCATAAAAAATATGTCATAGGCATGCGCCATGAGATCTTTTTTCAATACTTGCCGAAGCCGCTCGTAGCTTATTTCGGCCAAATGGCATTCGCCGCGTGTTTTAACGCTGACACTTCGCGCTTCAGTTGCTTTAAAAACGCCAATTTCACCGATAAATTCATTTTTATTTAAGTAAGCGAGAATAAGTTCATGCCCTCCGTCGGAGTCTTCCACGCAAACGCTAACCGATCCGTTTATGATAAAATACAGCCGGTCTCCTATGTCGCCAGGTCGAATGATGGTGGTCTTGGCTGGATATTTTTTAATGTGGCAAAAACGTAAAAAATGCTCCAGTGCTTCTTTATTGTGGTTTTCTTGAACTCTAAGTGTCATAGCAACAATTCATTTGTTATCAGTGCTGTAGTAATAACCGCAAACAATGCAGGATTTTAACAAAAAAATCAATATTGTTACTCTGGCAATAAACGATTTTATGCTACTCTATGCGTCATTTTTAATCGGGAAAAAAAATGCAAGTAACAGTTAAATGGGTCGATGGCGTGATGTTCGTTGGCGAAACCGGCAGCGGACATGCTGTAATTATGGATGGCCCTCCTGACCACGGTGGTCGTAATATGGGTATACGCCCTATGGAAATGCTTTTGCTGGGCGTGGGCGGTTGTTCGTCTTTTGATGTGGTGCAGATTTTACAAAAAGGCAGAAATGACATTGTTAAATGTGTGACGGAGGTCACTGCCGAGCGGGTGGATGCCGTCCCGAGCGTATTTAGCAAAATTCATCTGCATTTTATTGTTACTGGTCATGATTTAAAAGCGTCGGCTGTTGAAAGGGCGGTAAAGTTATCCGCAGAAAAGTATTGCTCTGCATCCATTATGCTAAGCAAAGCGGTGGAAATCACCCATGATTTTGAAGTTATCGAGGTTTAACTATTTTGAATAAATTGCAATTACACGGCTTTAATAATTTAACAAAGTCGCTCAGTTTCAATATATATGATATTTGCTACGCACCGGCTGAACAGCAGCAGGCTTATATCGAGTATATCGATGAAGCTTATAATGCCGATAAACTGACCCAAATTCTTAAGGATGTGGCCGACATTATCGGCGCGCAAGTCCTTAATATCGCCCGCCAGGACTATGAACCGCAAGGCGCCAGCGTCACCATGCTGATCTCCGAGGGCGAAGCGCCGCCACCGCCCAGCATGAACAGTCAATCGCCCGGTCCGTTGCCTGAAACGGTACTGGCGCATCTGGATAAGAGCCATATTACCGTACACACTTATCCTGAAAGCCATCCCGATAACGGCATCAGTACCTTTCGTGCGGATATTGACGTTTCAACCTGCGGCCGGATTTCGCCGTTGAAAGCGCTCAATTACCTGATTCACAGCTTTGAATCCGATATCGTGACGATGGACTATAAAGTGCGCGGCTTTACCCGTGATATTTCAGGCAAGAAGCATTATATCGATCACAAAATCACCTCTATTCAGGACTATATTGCGCTGGATACACAGGAAAGCTACCAGATGATTGATGTGAATGTGTATCAGGAAAATATTTTTCACACCAAGATGATGCTCAAGGAAACTGAGCTGGAAAATTATCTATTCGAGAAGGAATGCGACTTGACTGACGAGCAAAAAGCGGAAATAGAAAGCAAGCTGCATAAGGAAGTGACTGAAATTTTTTATGGGCACAATTACCGCCAGCGTTATGAAGAAGTTAAAGCCTGATTCTTGAGCGCATCAGGGACGGTTTTCCGGTCGCCCTGTTAATCTTTATAAAATTCCTTTCTTAGCATCCCCCGTAGGCTCTTTAACAGAGCCTACGGGGTATTTCATTTTAATTGCCGCGCAATTAATGTAATCGGATGCAGCACTTTAAGCGCCACCCCTCTCTCTCTTAACCCCGCCGAGATATGCAAAGCGCAGCCTATGTTGGAGCTGACCAGATACTCGGGCCGATCTTCTAAAGCTACATTTAATAAATCATTTAACAATGCTTGTGACATTTGCGGATGATCCAGCATATAGCTGCCCGCTGAGCCGCAACATTGAATTGCCGCAGGTAACGGCCTGATTTTGATATCAGTGATTTGTTGCAGAAGCTTTAGCGCTCCTTGCTCCTCGCGCATGACATTTTTCAGCGAGCACGGCGTATGCAGACAGACCGATGCGGCCAATGGCCGCAGTTGATCACTGAGATCGCAGCCCGATTTGACTAAAAACTGGCTAATATCAACCACCTTTTTAGCAAAGTCAGCTTGCCGGTATTCCCGCATCTGGCTGCCGCAACCGCTGGCAATAGTCACTACCGCATCCAGGCTGTTTTCCGCAAAAGCGCTGCAATTAGTTGCGGCCAGCTGTTCGGACGTTTGAGTGTCGCCATCATGCAAGTCCAGCGCGCCGCAACAGGTTTGCTGTTCAGGTATGGATACATTAAATCCCGCTGCTGTTAATACCTTGATTGCCGCATCGACAGTCTCATGATCCAATAAAGACCCCATGCAACCGACAAACAAGCCTACATTGCCTTTCACGTCAGTCGTTGCCGGGTAAAACGGCGCCAAAGGCTTGGGTTCATGATAATCAGGCAATAGTCGATCAATTTTATCCAGTCGTAATAACTCGGGTAATTTGAGCAATCGCGCCGTTTTTTGCAAAGCAGTGGTTTGATAGAACTTTAACCCCGATTGCGCCAAACGACCGGCCGTTTTATTGTGGGATATTCTCTTCATCAATGACACCGACAGCGTAGCATCGCGTTCGCCCTTTATCTGTTCGCGAAAATTATTAATCAACCGGCCATAAGGTACCACGGCAGGGCAAGCCCGCTCACAGGATCGGCACAGCAGACAGTTGTCGATATGCTCAACCAGCTTTTTTGATGTTTCAAGATGCTTTCCGGCCCAGGCCTGAATTAATGCAATGCGGCCGCGAGGCGACTCGTTTTCGTTTTGGGTTTTGTTGTAAGTGGGGCAGTGCGGCAGACATAAGCCGCATTTGACGCAGAGGTCCGCGTCAGCTAATAAATTATTCATGGTTTTGTGCGGATATTGCGTCAATTATTTCAAAGTATTCATCGGCTTTGGGTCGGTATAAAAACAGCCCCAGGGCCGATAGCCCGGTGAATATATATAAGGTATTGAAACCATCGCCCAGCATAAACATGACCAGGCCAAAAGCCCCGACAACTTCAACCAGCGCCATGGAGACAATAACAGTCACCAGATAGCGGCTTTTTGCAACGCTAGCAGCTTCTTGTTTGGCGGAAGACATCGGCATGGTTTGATTCAACCGAAGCTGGATGTGCCGAATCAGATTGGTCAGCGGAAAAGTCGCGATGGCGATGACATAAAAGATCGTTCTAAGCATCACACGGCGGTCTTCCGGCAAAGGCTGTTGCAACTGCTCACCCAAGGTATGGCAGGCAACCAGATAAGCCGCCAGCGTTGCAAGCATTATGCCCACGATGGCCCAAGGCAGGATGAGATCGGATTTTAAAGATTCATGTTCAACCTGGTCGCCCATGTTGTTTCCTGTGAAGTGGATGTAGCGGTCTATGATATCAAACCCTGTTGTTATGGGGATTGAATTTGTTTGGGGATTCTATGAAAGGGGAAAGGTGAAGGGTGAACAGACAGATCCTCAAATTCCGGTGTCTTTAGCCTTTAGCTCTTCGCCTTTCCCCTATTCAAAAACAAAATCTTTTGACAATTTGAGACAACCGGTCGTATTATAAAAACATGGCTGAATCTATAAAAAAACAAATTAACCGAGAGAATCTGTTAAATCAGGGCGTAACCTTGCTTATGGAGCAGGGCTATCACGGCACCGGATTAAAAGAGATTCTGGAGGCGGTGCAGATTCCAAAAGGCTCTTTTTACAATTACTTCGGCAGCAAAGAAAACTTCGGCGCCGAAGTCATCCAGCATTATATCGAGCCGTTCATCAAACAATTGGCCGCGCATTTACAACAGTCTGACGGCGACGCGCTCGGCGCATTGCAGCGCTACTTCGACGAAGGCATTGCGGAGCTGGAAAGAGCCAATTTCAAAGGTGGCTGCTTGCTAGGCAATTTAATGGGCGAGCTCGGTGACACCAGTGATATCTGCCAAAAATCCCTGCAATCCGCTATCAAGCGTTACCGGGATTTATTGCAATCAGGCTTGGCTAAGGCGCAGCAACAAGGCACGGTAAGAACCGACAAATCGGCGGAAGACATGGCCAACCTGCTGGTCAATAGCTGGCAGGGAGCTCTGCTCAGAATGAAAATTGAAAAATCGTCAGCACCGCTTAAGCAGTGCTGTCAGGATTTATTAGGAGATTTTTTTAAAGCACAATCGTGATTGCGCTTTAAAAAACCGATCCACTATTTCCACAATCAACCAGGAGACCAACATGCCAAAATATATTATCGAGCGCGAAATCCCCGGTGCAGGCTCACTCGCTTATCGGGAATTACAAAATATTTCACAGAAATCCTGCGGTGTTCTTAACGACATGGGGCCGAAGATTCAGTGGGTGGAAAGCTATGTGACCGACGATAAGGTGTATTGCGTTTACATAGCGCCGGATGAAGAGACAGTCAGGGAACATGCCGAAAAAGGCGGATTCCCGGCCAACCGTATCTCTCAGGTCAGGTCCGTCATTGATCCCACCACCGCAGAATGAGCCATTGGCAATATCTGCCGCAGCAGAAGACCGGCCGTTTATGTATGCAGCCGGTCGATCAACTAACCAATAAACAGAGGCACTCCGATGAAGCCAAAAATATTACAAGCCGCCCGCTCCCTGCTCGCTTGCACAGCATTGCTTAGTCCTGTACTGGCGCAGGCGGAAATACTGGCAATGGCCAATTACGAAAGCAAGCCAGGTCAAACGCCAAGACGCGAAGGCATCGCAATTATCGATGTCGACCCGGCATCGAAGAATTTTGGCAAAATCCTGAACGATATCCCGTTACCGGACGATTTAGTCGCCCATCATATTTTCTACAACAAGGACCTCAGCAAAGCCTATATCACCTCGTTAGGCAACGGTGCGCTGCATGTAATGGACATGACGCATGTTCCTTACCGTCCTAAAAAAGTCGACGTGCCTGACTGCAAAGTCGCCGAAGACGTGGTCTTTTCCAAAGACAACAAGACCTGGTACATGACCTGCATGGGCTCAAGCAACGTCATCGTCGGCGATGCAAAAACCGACAAGCAAATCAAAGTGATTGCCGCCGATGCGGAAAACGCGTTTATCCGCTATCCGCACGGCATCAGCATCAATGACGATATCGACCGCATTATGGTTACCAGCACAGTGAGTCCGACGGATCTCAGCGATGCCGGCGAAACTGTCACCGTTATCGAAGCGTCCAGCGGTAAAGTCCTATCCAGCCACAAACTGTCCGACAAGCCGTCTCCTTCCGGCGTGTCGCCCGTTGAGGCGGTGTTCCTGCCCGAATCGAATCCGCCAATGGCTTATATCGACACCATGTTTGGCGGCGCACTGTGGACCGGCACCTGGAATGCGGGAAACAAGAACTTTGATTTCCAGCAGGTGTTCGACTTTAACGAGGTTAAACAGGGCGTGCCGTTGGAAATCTACTTCAATGACAAGCGCGACCGCATGTACGTCACCACAGCCAATCCGGGCTACTTCAATATTTTCGACATCAGCCAGTCCCCGGACAAACCGGTGCTGTTAAAGGCGATTCCAACCGCAGGCGGCTCTCACCATGTGGTGCTGACACCCGACGAGCAATATGCCATCGTGCAGAACAGCTTTTTAAATTTGCCGGATATGAGTGACGGTTCAATGACCGTGATCGACCTGAACAAGCAGGAAGTGAAAGCCACTATCGATACATTCAAGAAACAAGGGCTTAACCCCAACTGTATTATCATGATGCCGAAATGGCATCATGATGATGCGCATTAAAAACTACGCTGTTCGGTAGGGTGCGTACAGCGCGCTACCGGCCGTTGTAATGCCGGATGTATAAGGAGGAATGAGTCGGCTTGTCGCGGAAGAACATTGGATTGACCCGGGCGGTTGGCATTCGCGCCAATCGCCCGGGTTTTTATTTGATGACTACTTCTGAAGTGGCGTCAGGGGGTTTAGGTTTTCTGCCCGTTGTTTGCAACGACTATATAGCGCTGCTTAATCGCCTGTGCCAATTGATGCACCGCCATCGCATACTTATCGCTGTTGTTGTATTTCTTAATCACCTTAAAATTGGGATGGACGCGCCAGTACTCACTGCCGTTAATTACGCCCAACTCAATAGTTGACTCACCGCCATAGCCTCGGGTTGGTTCCGCAACCAGCATTTTTTGTTGCCAGCCGTTGCGCGAAAAGTAATGCGCTACGCTGCCGATGGCATCGCATTGATCCCAAAGATTACGATGCCCGTCGTTGTTGAAATCGACCGCCAAGCTGCGGAAACTGCTGGGCATAAATTGGCCCAGGCCCATTGCGCCAGCCCAGGAGCCGACCGGTTGCAGCGGATCGTAGCCTTCTTCCCGGGTCATCAGCAGAAAATTTTCCAGTTCCTGGGTAAAAAATTTGGCGCGCCGGTGGGTATCGAATGCCAGCGTCGTCAGTGCATCAAGAGTACGGGTTTTACCGACATTGCGACCAAAAAAAGTTTCCACGCCGATAATGGCGACGATATATTCGGGATCGACGCCGTAAGTCGCGCTGGCTTTTTGGATGGTATCGGCATTATTGCTCCAAAAGGCTACGCCATCGTTGATATGTGCCTCGGTAAGAAATTGCCGGCGGTAACGCGTCCAGCCTCCCGACTTGGGATGAGTTGGCTTAGGGCCGTGATAGGGCTCCGGATTTTCAAGGCGAATAACGTAATCCAGGCGCTTGGCCTTGGCGAACAGGTCCTTTAAATAGCTTTCTGAAAACTTGTGTTCAAGCACCATGTGCCGGATAAAATTCTGCACGGGCAACGAATTGGCATAAGTTCCGGTAAAGGTTTGCGCTTGAATTTCAGGAGAATGATGGGTAACAGCGGCGGCGGTATTGTGATGCGGTGCGTCGGTTTTAACGGCCGGGTTGCTGGAGCAACCGGCAAGCATGAGTGTCAAAGTCAGTTTAAATAAGCGTTTATAGCTTGTGTAGTTCACGTGCATCTCTTGGTAAATATGTGGGTTGATACGGAACCTATATTATGCACCCGAGAGCACTATTTCATCCTCATCTTTAAGCCCGCACTGCAAAAAAATACCTGGTCGCAATGCCGGCCCATTAATTGAGCGGCTTTGCCGGACAGGTCGACAAATTGCCGGGCCAGACGGTTGTCGGCAATGACGCTCAGCCCGACCTCGTTATGCACCAGTACCATAGACAACGGTAAGCGCAGCACCGCTTCCAGTTCCTGCAAAATGTCCGTTTCGGAGATTTGGTGATAAAGCTGGTTGTTCAGCCACATTGACACGCATTCAACCAATACCGGCCCTCGGCATTTCTGCATCGCCTCAAACAGTTTAACGGGCTCTTCGATAGTGATAAACGCGTCCTGGCGGCGCTGTTGATGAATGCGCACACGTTCCCGCATCTCGTCGTCAAAGAATTCGGTAGTGGCCAGGTAATAAGGTTTTTCCGTTGCCGCCAGCTCTAAGATATAGGCTTCCGCGAGCCGCGATTTGCCGCTTTTGATGCCGCCGGTAAATAATGTTTTCATGACAGCAAGGCTCCGGCTGCCAAAAAGCTCAGAACGATCAGATTGATGCCTGTTTTCATATGCAATGCTTGGGTTAATGTGGATTTATCGACCGGATTGACGGGCAAACCGAGCGTGGGTTTATGTTTGATTTGGCCGTGGTAGCTGGCATCTCCACCCAGGGCAACGCCCAACGCACCGGCCATGGCCGCAATAGGGTGGCCTGCATTCGGGCTTTCCAGTTTATTGCCGTCCCGCCATAGGCAGCGCCAGGCGTGTCGTTTGTCTTTTGCCAATATAACAATCAGCAAGGCCGTCAGCCGTGCAGGAAGGTAATTGGCAATATCATCGGCTATCGCCGCCGTTTTGCCGAAATAAAAATAACGTTCGGTTTTATAGGCAATCATTGAATCCATGGTATTGATGGCTTTATACACGGCAATACCCGGCAAGCCGAACAACAGGAGATAAAACAGCGGTGCGATAACGCCGTCGCTGAGGTTTTCCGCCCAGGTTTCCAGTCCGGCTTTGTAGATGTCGGTTTCGGTCATGTCCTGGGTGTCGCGGCTGACCAGATAGCTTAACGCCTGTTTGGGTTGCTCGGCGGTTAACAGGGCGGCGACGCTTTCGTGCAGCATGTTCATCGCCAAGCCGGTGGAAGCCAATATCGCCAAAATGATCAGTGACAACCAAGCCGGTAAAAAGCTGCATAAATAAACCAGCGTAACGCTGACCAATAAGGCTAATGCAATTACGCTGACTACCAATAGCGCGCCGGGTAAAATCCGGTCGCGGTAAAAGCGCCGTTCGAACCCGGAGATAAAATCGCCCAGCAAGACCACCGGGTGCTTGCACGGGAATTCGCCAAAGACCATATCGACCAGATAAGCCAAAGCCGCTAATTCAAAAAACATCATAACCTCCATTTACCGCCGGCTGTAAACGGCCAAACAAGCTTTGGACTCCAAAAGATACAGGAGTTCAAAGCTTGCTTTGAAGTGTTTGCTCTTCCGAACATTAATCCGCCTGTAACGCTTGCAAAATGGCGGTTATATCCAGATTTTTTTCGACCATATCGGCAAAGCCCTGAATTTCGGCTTCACGGTAATCCGAGTAGACATAGCCCTGATAGTGCGGATTGATGACTTTAAAATAGTCGGTGCGGAACGCATCGTCATCAAAAACGCCATGCACATGGGTACCTGCGACTGCCAGGGATGGCGGCCGAGGCTGCTCCCGACAGCCCTCGGCATTTCCTCCATCCATGGAGGTCAGAAGTGTCGCAAGCGGTAGGGAACCGCTGCGACCAAACAGGCCACCCTGATAATACAGCGGGTATTTGTCCATGCGGCCGCAATGGATCTCATAGCCGCTGATTGCTTTATATGAAAACAGCGGGTACTGGCCGCGCGTCAGTATCTTCGGGCTTTGGTACAGCACCGTATCGTCGATAAGATTCAAGCCTGTTTCGACAATCGCAATATCATGCTCAAGCGCATCAGGATCATGCAGGCTTTCACAGAGCATTTGGTAGCCGCCGCAGATGCCGAACACCGCTTTGTTGAATCGCAAAATCTCCTCAAACAAGCCCTGATTTTTCAGCCAATGCAAATCGCGGATCACGGTTTTACTGCCCGGCAGCAGCACCATATCGAAGCCTTCCAGCGGACGGTAGGCAGGGATCAATTCAACATAAAGCTCGGGATCGCCCATCAGTACATCGAGATCGTTGTAATTGCTCAGGCCCGGATAGGCGATGACTGCAACGCGGATTTTGGCGTTGTCCAGGCGCTGCCGGTAATTACTCAGCGATTGGGAATCTTCCATGTCGATGTTCAGCGGCTGAAACGGCAGCACGCCCAAAACCGGAACGCCGAAGCGCTCAGTAATGATTTTTTCGCCTTCGTCAAAAAAACGCCGGTCGCCGCGAAACTTGTTGACCACCACGCCGATCAGGTTTTCGCGCATGATCGGGTCCATCAATTCCAAGGTGCCGTAAATCGACGCAAACACGCCGCCGCGCTCGATGTCCGCTACCAGGATGTTTTTGGTGTTGAAACTATTCGCAACAAAGGTATTGGACAAATCCTTGTTCAATAAATTCAGCTCGACCGGCGACCCGGCGCCTTCGGCCACGATCAGGTCGTAGTCCTGCTGGAGCTTGGAAAAGGCCTGCTGAACCTCCGTCTTCAGTCTGTCGATTTCGGCGTAATAGGCTGCAATCGACTGGTTTTGATAGACCAGCCCGTTGACGATCACCTGCACCGAACCGTTGCCGTGCGATTTAAGCAGCACCGGATTAAAGAGGTAGCTCGGCTCCACCCGCGCGGCCTCGGCTTGCAGGCATTGCGCTCTGGAGATTTCCCGGCCCTCTTTGGTAACCGCGGAATTGTTGGACACGTTCTGCGCTTTGAATGGCGCAACACTCAGGCCGCGGTCGGCAAAAATCCGGCACAAGGCCATGACCAGTGTGGTTTTTCCGGCATCTGAACTGGTGCCGAATACGGCTAATGGTTTCATAGGTAGTTTCATTTAAAGGGCTTTTCACCACGAAGCCAAAAGTAGGCGCCTCTAGGCGACACGAAGGACACGAAGTTATAATTTGGTATCTATTCTACGTGACGAACAGTTCCTTCTCCCTCAGGGAGAAGATTAGGATGAGGGGATCAAAACAAGTTTTTTCCTTACTTTGATTTCCCCTCACCCAACCCTCTCCCTCTGGAGAGGGCTTTCTCGTATAGTTAGCATATGCTGAGTTTTTTCTTCGCGTCCTTCGTGTCGCCTAGAGGCGCCTACTTTTGGCTTCGTGGTGAGTTTTTTATTTTTTAATGTTCTTAATACTGTTGGCAAGCCGGGCTATGGCCTGCTCATCTTTGACCGCAAAACGCACATGACGTTTATCCAGGTCCTCGAAATTGTCGCAGACGCGGATTAAAATCCGCGAGGATTCCAGTTGCGCCTGCAACTGATAGCCGTCGAGGTTGGTAAGACGAGCCAGCAGGAAATTGGCCTGTCCCGAATAAATCTTATCGAACAAGCCGGAATCTTGCAGCGCCTGATGCAGTAAAGCACGTAGATGCGCAGTCTGTTCGCGGGTTTGTTCGATGAATGCGGTATTTGCCAGCGCCTGCTGCATATAGGCCATGTCCAGGCTGGATAACTTCCATGCTGGTTCAAAGCGTTGCAGTGCTTTGATTGCCGATGCCGCCGTCCAAATAAAGCCGATGCGGATACCGGCGCAGCCGTAAAACTTGCTCAGCGACTTGATCACATAAAGTTTATCGTAATTCGTTATCTGTTCAGTCACCGAACCGGCCGTGCAGAAGTCCAGAAACGACTCATCAATAATAATCGTGCAGTTTGCCGCCTGCCATTTTTGCAGCAAGTCCGGCATGTCGTAAAGTTGGCCGTCCGGCGTGGACGGATTCACAAAAATCACCGTGCTGTGTTCGGGAATATCAGCCAGCAGAAGGTTGAACCGGTTGATGTTATGCACTGTGCAGCCCAATTCCCCGGCAATATGCGCATATTCGCCGTACAAAGGCGTATACAAGACCAAATCTTTCGGCTGCAAGCGGCGCAACAGGGCGAAGATGGCCGCACTGGCGCCGTTGAACAGCTCGATATCGACACCATCGGGAACCGGGTAGCGCCGGTTGATCGCCTGTTTTAGCAAGCTGTAATCGGGGTCGGCGTACGGCGTAAGCTGAACGTCTTGCAAACAACTTAAATCGACCGCTTGCTTCGGGTTGATGTTGGCCGAAAAGTCCAGCACCTGTTCCGGCAGGCAACCGAGACGCTTGGCGAATTGGTAAATATTGCCGCCGTGGTTCATTGATAACTTAAGTTTCGGCCAAAGCAAGCTTTGGACTCCAGCATCTGGAGTTCAAAGCTTGCTTTGTAACGTATGCGAACGTGGTTCATTATAAATTGATGTATTCAACGTAAAGGTAATCATCAGTTCGGCGCAGTTTATGCACGGAGCCTGAATCGATCCGCAATTGAAACGAATTGGCCAGCGGCAGGTTCAACGCGCGCGCCAGCAAAGCGCGAATAACGCCGGCATGAGTGACCACTAAAACTTGTTTGGCCTCAGTCGCCAGCAAATCCTGCCAGAAGCTGCCTGAACGCTGGTACAAGTCCTCAAAGTTTTCGCCTTGGGGTGGAGCCGCAGTCACGAAGTTGCTGGTCCAATGCTGCAAAACATCGGCATCGATGTCGTCAAAACGCTGGCCTTCCCAATCGCCGAAATTAAGCTCTTGCAAGCGTTCATCGGCGGTCACCGTGTTCGAAAAGGTTTCGGCCAGTTGCAGGCAGCGCGTTAACGGGCTGCTGAAAACCTTACAGTCGCCGTCAAACTCGGGCAGCTTGTCGTGCAGGCTTGCCATCTCGTCGGGAAAACTGTCGGCCAGGGCAATATCGCTTTGTCCGTAACACAGGCCCGGATCGGTCGCGGTTTGGGTGTGGCGAATCAAATAAATTTCCATAGGGCACTCATGCTTAAATAAAAAACAGTTTCGGCAACTTGCTGGCTTGCGCCCAGGCAGTCGCCGGTATAGCCGCCGATACGGCGATAAAAATAATGCCCCAAGAGCACGGTCGCAAGCAGGGCCGGAATAAGGGTCAGCGCAGATGATACCGGCAGCAACATCAGTGGCAACAAGGCTATGGCGGTAGCAAAAACCAGTTCCCGGAAATTGGGCCGGTAAACAGCGCTTGAGGCTTTGCTGTGATGCTCACGCGCATAACTATAACGCTGCATCAGCAACAACGGCGGCAGACGGCTGACGCTGTGCCCGGCCAGCAGCAGCCAAGGCACGGCGGCGGCAGGCATTTCGATCAGTACACTGGCCTTTAACGGCAGCAACAACAACAGCCCAATAACGCCGTAAACTCCAATATGGGAATCTTTCATGATTTCCAGAATGCGCACTTTGTTCATGCCGCCGCCGAAACCGTCGCAGACATCGGCAAAGCCGTCCTCATGCAGTGCTCCGGTCAGTAAGATGCCGGCAATTAACGCCAAAATCACCGCAGTCGTCTGCGGCCAAAGCCAGTCAGCCAGGTAAAAGACCAAGCCGCAGATGCCGCCGACCAGCCAGCCGACCAGCGGCAGGTAAACAACTGCCTGAGGCAGCTGCTTGTAATCCAGCGTTTGAAGATGAGGCAGTCGGGTGTAGAAGCTGAGGGCTAACAGGAATAGCTGCCTATCGTTCCCACGCTCCAGCGTGGGAACGCATTTGGCAACGCTCCAGCGTTGCCAAATGCGACGCCGGAGCACCGCTAACTGCATTCTCACGCTGGAGCGCTCGTCGTTATACACAAGTTTGTTCAAGGTATGGACGTTGACTTGGACGTAGGCCGGAATAAGACCGCCCGGCGTCAGCCAAGGTGGGCGTTTCCGGCAATTGGTGCGCCGGAAACGCCAGTCCTGCGCTTAACGCGCGGACAGGCTTATTCCGGCCTAAGTCGAGATGTGTATAACGACGAGCGCTGGAGCATGGGAACGATGGTATTTTCATTGGTATTTTTTCATGACCGCTTCGTAACTCAGCGTTTTTTGTTCGCCCGCTTTATAGGCTTGCCATCTTTTTTGTGCTTCTTCACGCCAGATAGCATCAATTTCCGGATTAGGCGTATCCAAATCGGCCAGCAATAACTCCGCTAAGCGTAATTTTTCTAATGGCGGCAAATGGCTAACCTGCTGGTAAAGCTCTTGGCTGCTGAGCATGATGGTGTCTCCGAGAGTTTTGAAGAGTTTTTCTCGCTCCTAAATGCGTATGGAAACAAGATAAGTGATTTTAAAGCAAGCGAAAGGTTCAAGGTAAAAAACCTTGGGCCTTTCGTCTTGAACCTTTCACCTGTCTTTTAATGATCAACCCCAGCCTCAGCAAACGTAGCCATCTCGTTTAAAAACACGACCGCCGATTGCACCAGCGGGTAGGCCAAGGCAATGCCGGAACCTTCGCCCAGGCGCAATTCCAGGTTCAGCAAGGGTTTGGCATTGAAATGATTTAACAAAGCCTGATGCCCCTGTTCGCTGGAGACATGGCTGAATACGCAGTAATCCAGCACGTGAGGGTACAGTTTGCCGGCGACTAACAGCGCGGTGCCGGCAATAAAGCCGTCGACTAGTATGAGCATACCCAGCTCGGCGGCTTTAAGGTAAGCCCCAACCATCATCGCGATTTCAAAGCCGCCGAAAGTAGCCAGTACATCCAAGGGTTCGATGACATCTCTATGTTTATTCAACGCCCGCTGCAACACCACTAACTTGTGTTGCAACTGCCCATCATTCAAACCGGTGCCGCGGCCTACGCACCGTACCAGCGACAGGCCGGTCAAACGGTGCATCAGCACGGCTGCGGATGAGGTATTGCCGATGCCCATTTCGCCAAAGCCGATACAATTACAGCCGCTTTGATGTTGCCGCAAAACCTGGTCTGCTCCCGCTTGCAGGGCTTTGGCGCATTCATCAACAGTCATTGCAGGTTGGCTTAGAAAGTTCTGCGTGCCTTTGCCGATGCTTGCATCAATCAGCTTGGGATGACTATTCAAGTCGGCGTTAACGCCCGCATCGACAATCAATAATTCGATGTCGTGCTGTTTGGCAAAAACACTGATCGCTGCGCCGCCAGCCAGAAAATTGGCAATCATTTGTGCGGTAACGGTTTGCGGATAAGCGCTGACTCCGGTTTCGACGATGCCGTGGTCTCCGGCAAAAATCAGCATGCACGGTTTGTTTAAACGGGGGGTCAGGCTGTTTTGGCATAATCCGATTTGTAAGGCCAGGGATTCCAATTGCCCCAAAGAACCTCGCGGCTTGGTTTTCTGGTCGATTTTGGCTTGTAAAGCGGTTTTAAGTGTTGAAGCGAGCGGGGGAATGGCAAAATTTAGCGGCACGGTGTATTCCAAACATTTTCAAATAATAAATCTTTCAGGTCCTTACGATCCGCCCATTGCTCTTGTTCCAGCATCGGTTTGTCGTAGAATTTATCGACATGGCCGAGGCACAAAACCGCGAACGGCTGGCTATCTTCAGGCATGTTTAACAGGGTTTTCAAGGCTTCCGGTTCAAACATCGACACCCAGCCCAGGCCGATGCCTTCCGCCCGCGCCGCCAGCCACATGTTTTGTATGGCGCAGGCCAAGGATGCCAGATCCATTTCCGGCAAGGTGCGGCGGCCGAATATATACTGCTCCCGCTGTTCGCACAAGGCGGCAATCAGCACTTCCGGGCATTCCAGTATGCCTTCCACTTTCAGTCTCATAAATTCGTCTTCGCGCTCGTTTAACGCTTTGGCGGTGCGTATGCGTTCCTGCTCGACCAGCGCGTGTATGGCTTTACGAAGCTCGGGACAGCTGATGCGCATAAATCGCCACGGCTGCATAAAGCCGACGCTGGGCGCATGGTGCGCGGCATTCAGCAGGCGGAGCAGCAATTCGGGAGCGATAGGGTCGGGCAAGAAGTGGCGCATATCGCGGCGCTCAAAAATCGTGCGATAGACGGCGGCGCATTCCGCGTCAGAGTAGCGGTTTTGGGTCATGGACGGCTGGCGCAATTCTTAATTAATATCAGACATTATAAGGATGAGCGGCCTCAAAACCATGCACTTTGGCTTTGGGGGTAAAAACCGGCGGCGTCCAATCGCCCTGTTTTTGTCCGGCCAGAAATTCCGCCAGCCATAAGGCCTGATTGCGTATCGGCAAAATAAAGGCGTACAGCTTTCCGTTCGGCAGCTCGGCGACATCGCCCAGCGCATAAATGGACTCGTCGCTGGTTTGCAACTGCTGGTTAACCTTGATACCGCGGCCGGTTTCAAGGCCCGCACGTTCGGCCAACTCGGTTCTCGGCTTGAATCCGCAAGCGACCAGCAAGCCGTCAAACTCGACGGTTACATCGGTTTTGACGCCAACCTTGTCATTTTCCTTGGTGAATTCTTTTACCGCCTGATTCAGCAATACCTTGACGCCGGAATCCTGCAACACCTTTTGCAATAATGCCGAATCCTCGGCCACCAACTGACGTTCCATTAGCCGATCCGATGCATGAAACAGGGTGACGTCATCTCCTGCTACCGCCAAATCGGATGCCACCTCGCAGCCGATTAAACCGCCGCCGACAATCGCCCAGTTGGGCCGCTGATTTTGGTTTAAAAAATCTTGCCGAAATTGTCGCAACGCCTTCAAATCAACCAAGCTGTTCAAGCAAAAAAACAGCTTCTCATACGGCCTGTATGGCGGCGGAATGAATGCGGAAGAGCCTTGAGCGAGTATCAGTTTATCGTAGTGCAAGGTTTGTTCTTGGGAAGCGCCTGTGATGTCGATCGATTTATCGCTACGATTAATAGCCGTTACATCCACGCCGCAGAGTACATTGATGTTGCTTTCGCGCAGTTTGTCAAAGGGCTTCAGGATAATGGCTTGTTCGATATCGGCCATGGTGAAACCGCGGGACAGCAGCGGCCGTGAATAATAGCCGTCACGTTCACGGGTTACCAGGGTAACGTCATCATCGGGCGATAATGCGCGGTATTTTTCGGCAAAGCTGACGCCGGCCACGCCAGAGCCGATGATGACAATCTGCATTGTGTTTCCTGACAAGAATTAATTAGACCAATAAATTGTATGCGCTTTTTTCCGCGCCGCACTCCGGGCAACGCCAATCGTCAGGGATGTCTTCCCATAAGGTGCCTGGCGCAATGCCGGTATCCGGGTCGCCTTCCGCTTCATCATAGATATGGCCGCAAACGCTGCATTGGTATTTTTTGAAATCAGGCATAGTTATTCCTCTTTGATGTTTAAAGCTCGATTGACTTTAACAGGTCTAGGTTAATTTTCAATCCGAATCTCAGTCTTTAATCGATACAGCGCTGAAATATCTTCCTCCCCGTAATTTTCCGCCATTAGCCGCTCATAATCGGCAATCGTCATATCGATCAACGTAGTCGATGCGCCGGTTTGTTTTGCCATGCTTTGGCAGATAAGCAGGTCTTTATGGTGCAGCGCCAGTTTAAAGCCCGGCGCGAAGGTGCCTCGGGTCATGGTCGGGCCGCGGTGCTGCAAAAACCAGTTGCCTGCGGCGCCGCCGGAAATGACTTCGATCACCTTATCCATGGGCAGGTCTTGAGCCTGAGCAAAAGCCAGCGCTTCAGTCACCGCCTGATTGATGCCCGCGGCCATGATTTGGTTGACTGCCTTGGCGGCCTGGCCGGAACCGGTTGGCCCCATGTGCATGATGCGTCCGGTCATGGCTTCCAGGATCGGGCGGGCTTGTTCCAGCACATTCGCATAACCGCCGACCATCATCGCCAGTGTGCCGTTTTTGGCGCCTTCGACGCCGCCCGAAACCGGCGCGTCGAGGAAAGCCGCCTGTTTTTCGGCCAGCATCGCGGCGGCTTGCTTTGCGGTATCGCTGCTGACTGTGGACATATCGACGACGATAGTGCCGGGCTTGATGGTAAGGGCTATCGCCTCAATCATTGCCAGCACATCCTGATCGGCGGAGACGCAAATCAGCACGACATCGACGATTGCAGCCAGTTCTTCCGGCTGGTCGAAGGCGATGAGATCCAATTCTTCGGCCAGATTTTGCGCCTTTGCCGTGGTGCGGTTATAAACGCCGGTCAGATATCCGGCTTTGGCGATATTTTTAGCCATGCCGATGCCCATTGCACCGAGGCCGATCATGCCTGCTTTCATGCTATTTCTCCACGCTTGCTTGAATGTAACCGGTTTGCGTTATTTAGGGCATCCTTCCATTTTGTAAATAGCGTATCCTTGTTTGTCGATGTCGGCTCTCATGGCTGCCGGAGCTTCGACGCTGTGATAGAAGTAACAGTTTTCGGGAGTTACGACTGCATCTTCCAGATTAATGCTGGTCAGCCAGTGTTTGGCATAATTAATCGCTTTTTGCTGATCTTCTTCGTCCAATACCACATTAAAATGCAGTTTTCTGCCTTCTGCGGTTTTTGCGTAAGTGTCGAATACATACGAAATAGTCATCGGTTTTCTCCCTGGTTGAATCCGTAGGGTTGAGTAACTTTTATTTGGCTAAATAAGTGTAAGACGTCAGCCCGGCAAGCAACTCCTGTTCATATTCCTGCCGCTGCTGTTCGCTCAGATCGCTACCAGCCAGTTTTTCCCTATAGGCGGTTTTCAAGTCTTCGCAATTGATGTGCACATAATCGAGCAAGTCGGAGACATACTCGCCTTCATGCAGGTCGTAAAAATGATAACCCTGGTCGTCGAGTTCGATGTTGATGGAATGGGTATCGCCAAACAGGTTGTGCATGTCGCCCAATATTTCCTGGTAGGCACCGAGCATGAAAAAGCCGATCAGGTACGGTTCGTTGCTGTCGATTTCATGCACCGGCAGGGTTTTTTCGATATTCTGCCCGTCGATATACTGGTCGATACGGCCGTCGGAATCGCAGGTTAAATCCTGGATCACGGCGCGGCGCGTGGGCTGTTCGTTCAGCCGGTGGATCGGCATGATCGGAAAGATTTGCTCGATGCCCCAGATGTCGGGCATGGACTGGAACAGCGAGAAATTGCAGAACACCTTATCGGCCAGTTTCTCGTTCAATTCCTGCAATATCGCGGCTTCGCTTTGATTATTGGGATTCAGCTTGGCCTGGAGTTGGCGGCACAGCAGAGCATAGTTGTTCTCCGCCTCGGCCAGTCCGGTAATGCTCAGTTTGTCCTGGGTAAATTGGGCGCGGGCTTCCGATAAGTCGAACTGCGCATCATGATAATGCTCGACCAGGTTGTCCGGCTCCGGCAGGGCTTGCAGTTCGGCGTGGTTGGCGTAAACCGATTCGATATCGGTCACGTTGGTGATCAATACCGCATGATGGGCGGTCAGCGCGCGGCCCGATTCGGTGATGATGTCCGGCTGCGGCACCTGCTTTTCCGCGCAAATATCGGCAAAACTGCGCACGATATTCTGGGCGTATTCATCCAGGCTGTAGTTGATCGACGATTCGCGCCGCGAATGGCTGCCGTCGTAATCCACGCCCAGCCCGCCGCCCGCATCGACGATTTTCACATTAGCGCCCAGACGATGCAGCTCAACGTAAAACTGCCCGGCTTCTTTCAGCGCCACTTTGATGTCGTGAATATTGGCGATTTGCGAGCCCATGTGAAAGTGCATCAGCTTCAAGGTGTCCAGCAAACCGGTTTGTCTCAGGCGCTCGACCAGCAGCAGCAATTCATGGGCATGCAGACCGAATTTGGATTTTTCGCCGCCGCTGTTTTGCCATTTCCCGGCGCTGATGCTGGACAGCCTGATCCTGACGCCCAGTTGCGGCTTGATATTCAGGCGCGCCGCCTCCTCGATAATCAATTCCAGCTCCAGCGGCTTTTCAATGACCAGATACAGGTTCAGCCCCATTTTTAGGCCGATCAGCGCCAGGCGGATGTAAGCGCGGTCTTTGTAACCGTTGCAGACCACCACGCCTTTGTTGGACAGCGCCATAATCGCCAGTAATTCCGGCTTGCTGCCCGCTTCGAGGCCGATATTGTCGGCCGCCAAAATGCCTTCAACTACTTTGCGTTGCTGGTTGACTTTGATCGGATAAACCGGCGTATAGCGGCCCTGATAATCGTTATTGACGCAGGCTTTTTGGAAAGCGCGGGACAGCTGGCTAACGCGGTCTTTTAGAATATCGGTAAAGCGCACCAGCACCGGCAAGGACAGCTTTTTGTCATTCAGCGATTGGGCGATTTCGTACAAATCCAGTTCCACGTCTTTATCGGAACTGGGCTTTACGCTGACATGCCCTTCGGCATTGATCGAAAAATAGCCTTGTCCCCAGCTATCTATCGCGTAGGTTTGTGCAGATTGGCGGGTCGTCCAGGTTTTGCTTTGACTTAAATTCAACTTTATTAACTCCGTTGTGCCGTGAGATGCCGAATTCTAATATAATGGTTAAATCTTTATGCGTTTATTTTTCCAGGAATCCACACTATGAACCCATCCGAATGGTTTACCGAGCAACACGCAGACGCCGGCTCGGCCTTTTCGTTAAAAATTAAAAAGAAGCTGCACGAGGAGCAATCCGAGTTTCAACACCTTGAAATCTATGAGACCGAAACTTTCGGCAATTTGATGATTATCGACGGTTGCACGATGGTATCAACCCGCGACAACTTTTTTTACCATGAAATGATGAGCCATCCGGCCCTGTTTACTCATCCCGATCCAAAAAGAGTATGGATTATCGGCGGCGGCGACTGCGGCACATTAAGAGAGGTGTTGAAGCACCCTTCGGTGGAGCAGGCCGTGCAGATCGATATCGATGAGCGGGTGACGCGTCTGGCGGAAATTTATTTCCCTGAATTATGCGAATCCAACAACGATCCCAGAGCCGACCTGAAATTCATCGACGGTATTAAATGGGTCAAAGATGCGGCGCCGAATTCGGTGGATATTATCATCGTCGACAGCACCGACCCGGTTGGTCCGGCTTTAGGCTTGTTCAGCGAAGAGTTTTACCGCGACTGCTTTGCCTGCCTGTCGGAAAACGGCATGGTCGTGCAACAAAGCGAGTCAGCGCTGTACCACATGAAACTGATCGGTGAAATGCGTAATGCAATGAGCAATGCCGGTTTAAAGCATTTGCAGACTTTGTTTTTCCCGCAGTGCCTGTATCCGTCCGGCTGGTGGAGCGCGACGATTGCCAGCAAAGGCGATCTGAGCAAGTTCAGGGAAGCGGATAGCGCGAACAAGCCGTTTGACACGACTTACTACAACGTCGATATACACAAAGCAGCTTTGGCGCAGCCTGAGTTCGTTAAAAAAGCGTTTAATTTATAAGTGATTTTTGCCACGAAGGACACAGAGAACACGAAGGTTTGTACTTTGCTTTTCTCCGTGTTCTTCGTGCCTTCGTGGTGATGCTTTTATTAGGTTACCCGACCAACCATAATATGAGATTGCGATAATGTTTGATCCTAAATCCTTTGATGATATTGCCAGCCGTTTGGCTGGCGCCATACCTCCGGGCTTAAGCGGCCTGAAAGACGATCTTGAAAAAAGCTTCCATGCCATTTTACAAGGCGCGTTAGGCAAGCTGGACTTGGTGACCCGCGAAGAGTTTGAGGTGCAAAAGCTGGTGTTGGCAAAAACCCGCTCGAAGCTCGAAGACCTGGAAAAACGCGTCGCCGAAATGGAGCAGCAGTTGTTGAACAAGGAAGAAGTGTTTTCTCCAAGCAAAGAAGAGCCGATTGACGACTGATCACGCTGTCGATAAGTCGCCATGTCGTTAGCAGTTATCTACAGCCGCGGCCGCTCCGGCATAGAAGCGCCGCTGGTGACCGTCGAGGTCCACATTTCCAACGGCCTGCCGGCGCTTAATATCGTCGGCCTGCCGGAAGCTGCGGTTAAGGAAAGCAAGGATCGCGTCCGGGGCGCGATATTAAACTCCAAGTTTGAGTTTCCGATGCAGCGCATCACCGTCAACCTGGCTCCCGCCGACCTGCCCAAGGAAGGCGGGCGTTTCGATCTGGCTATCGCATTGGGCATACTGGCGGCGTCCGGCCAGATTCCGGTGGCTCATCTGCATCATTACGAATGCGTCGGCGAGCTGTCATTGGGCGGCGAGCTGCGGGCTATCAGCGGCGTGCTGCCGATTGCGATACAAGCCCGAAACAATGACCGGAAACTGATCCTGCCCAAGGAAAACACCGCCGAAGCGGCGCTGGTCAAGGATATTGAAATCATTCCGGCCATGCATTTGCTGGAAGTATGCTCCCATCTGACCGGGCAACGCTTGATACAGGCCGAGTTTCAGCAGGAACAGCAGGCCGTAAAGGCAATCGACATAGACTTTGCCGATGTGCACGGTCAATATCACGTCAAGCGAGCCTTCGAGATTGCCGCCGCCGGCGCGCATAACCTGATTATGCTGGGCCCGCCCGGCACCGGAAAGTCGATGATCGCATCGCGCTTGCCGACCATCTTGCCGCAGCTGACGGAGCATCAGGCGCAAGAAACTGCCGCGATCGCATCAATCAGCGATCAGGGCCTGGACGTTGCGAATTGGTTAAAGCCGCCGTACCGCGCTCCGCATCATACCGCCTCGGCGGCGGCCCTGGTTGGAGGCGGCGGAAATCCGAGGCCCGGAGAAATATCGCTGGCACATAATGGAACGTTATTTTTGGACGAATTACCGGAATTCGACCGCAAGGTTCTGGAAGTGTTAAGGGAGCCGCTGGAGACTGGTCACATCACCATTTCCCGCGCTGCGAGGCAGGTCGATTTTCCGGCGCGCTTCCAACTGATTGCGGCGATGAATCCATGCCCTTGCGGCTTTTTGGGCGATGCGTCGGGCCGTTGTCATTGCACGTCCGAGCAAGTCATGCGCTACCGGGCTAGAGTATCCGGCCCGTTGCTCGACCGTATCGACATGCATTTGGAAGTGCCCAGAATTTCGCATGAAGTATTGCGCAAAGGTTCGCCGGACGGCGAGGAAACCAGCGAGCAAATCAGGGCGCGGGTAGTTGCGGCCCGCAACTTGGCCGTTGCGCGCAGCGGCAAAGCCAATTCGGCATTGACGGCCAAGGAAGTGAAACAGCTATGCGTGCTGTCCGAACCGAGCCACCAGATTTTAGAGCAGGCGATGGACAAATTCGGCCTGTCGCATCGAGCCTATCACCGGATTTTGAAACTGGCACGAACTATTGCCGACCTAGCGCAGTCGGAAAATATAGAAACCGCGCATTTAAGCGAAGCGATCAGCTATCGCAAGCTGGATCGTAAAATTTAATGCGTTTTGTTGTATAGAATGTATATATTACGCCGGTTCACAACCTCAACTTGGGAGCCAGCTATACTGGGGACAAACAAGATATTTTTAAGTAACACAATCGGAGTCCTAATCATGAGTTTCACTATTGAACAAATAGCCGAAGAGGCGCTTGCTCTTCCCAGCGATGCACGCGCATTGCTTGCCGATCGTTTGGTTGAGAGTCTTGATCCTTTGGAGGATGTTTATATCCGACAGCTTTGGGCGGCTGAAGCCCGAACTCGCCGTGATGATGTCAGAAGTGGTGCGGTGGCTACTATCCCAGGACAGAATGCTTTGGAGCGTGTACGGAAATCTGTTGCAAAGTGAGGTTTGAGTTTCATCCAGAGGCGCTTTCCGAATATGAAGATGCCGCTCGATATTATGCAAATTGCCAGCCTGGATTAGAACTACGCTTCATGTCAGCGGTCGAGCATGTCATCCAACAAATAGTTGAAGCGCCTGAAAGCTGGCCGATAATTGAAGATGATATTCACCGATGTTTAACCCGTGTTTTTCCTTATGCCGTTCTTTACTCAATTGAAAAGGATTGCGTGCTTATTCTTGCCGTCATGCATTGCCACTGTGAACCAGGATATTGGCGCAATAGGTCTGCAAATAATCAGTAACGTAAGTCACAGAAAAAACACCACGAAAGCACGAAAGACACGAAGAAAAAATATAAAACTTCGTGCTCTTCGTGTCTTCGTGGTGAGCTTTTTAAGGTATCAATGTCCAAACTAAACCCCCAACAACAAGCCGCTGTTAAAGCGATAGATCATCCCTTATTGGTGCTGGCCGGAGCGGGCAGCGGCAAGACGCGGGTGATTACCGAAAAAATCGCTTACCTGGTCAAGCAAGGCCTGCCTGCGCGGCATATTGCGGCGGTGACCTTCACCAACAAAGCCGCGCGGGAAATGAAAAGCCGGGTGTCCAAACTGCTGGACGATAAGCAACAACGCGGCCTGCGGGTGTCGACTTTCCATTCGTTGGGCCTGGATATATTGCGGGCGGAATCCAAGACGCTGGGCTATAAAGCCGGTATTACGCTGTTTGACGAGCAAGATAAATATACGTTGCTGCGCAACTTGATCAGCCACGGCGCAAAAGATTGCGATATCGACAACATCGATAGCTATTCGCGGCAAATCGGCCAATGGAAAAACGCCTTTGTTACGCCGGAACAGTCCGTAACCATTGCAAAAGCCAATGAATACCCGGCGGCCAATCTGTACATCGACTACACCCGCAGCCTAAAAGCCTATAATGCAGTCGATTTCGACGACCTGATCCTGTTGCCGGTGCTGCTGTTTCAACAACACCCGGCTATCCTGGAAAAGTGGCAAAACAAAATCCGCTACTTGCTGGTTGATGAATACCAGGATACCAATATCACCCAATACCAGCTGGTGCGCCTGATCGCCGGTAACCTGGGCCGGTTTACCGTGGTCGGCGATGATGATCAGTCCATTTATGCCTGGCGGGGCGCGCAGCCGGAAAACCTGGCGCAATTGCAAAAAGACTATGCCCGCCTGCAAGTTATCAAACTGGAGCAAAATTACCGCTCCACTGGGCGTATCCTGAAAGTCGCCAACCAGCTGATCGCCAACAATCCCCATGCCTTTGAAAAACGCCTGTGGAGCGAGCTGGGTTACGGCGATCCGCTACGGGTTTTGAGCCATAAAGACGAGCAGATCGAAGCTCAGCAGATTGTGTCCGAGATTATCCATCATAAGTTCAAGACCGGCAGCAATTACCAGGATTATGCGATTTTATATCGCGGCAACCATCAGTCCCGCTTGTTCGAGAAGGGCCTGCGGGAAAACAACATCCCGTATTTTATCAGCGGCAGTACCTCGTTTTTCGCCTATTCGGAAATCAAGGATATCCTCGGCTACCTGCGCTTGTTTGTTAATCAAGATGACGACGCGGCATTTTTGCGCGTCATCAACACGCCCAAACGCGAAATCGGCCCGAACACCTTGGAAAAGCTTGGTGCGTATGCCAACGAGAGGCACATCAGCCTGTTTGCGGCCAGCACCGAGTTCGGCCTGAGCCAAAGGCTGTCCGAAAAAGCCATACATCGGCTGAAAAAATTCCGCGACTGGGTCATCGATACCGCCGACCGTATAGAACAGGGTGATACGTTTGCAGTCATCGAGCAGTTCATCGATCAAATCGGCTATCCGCAGCATTTGCAGGAAGAGAGCAAGACCAAGGAATCCGCCGACCGTAAAATGAAAAATGTCTACGAACTGATCGAATGGCTAAGACGCATCGCCGATAAGGAAACCGACGGCCAAAAACCGCTGGCGGAAATTGTCTCCAAAATCATGCTGATGGACATCATGGAGCGCAACCAGGAAGACGAGGCCAGCGATCAGGTTAGCCTGATGACCTTGCATGCTGCAAAAGGCTTGGAATTTCCGCATGTGTTTTTGATCGGCATCGAAGAAAACATCCTGCCCCATCAAAACAGCATCGAAACCGACAACATAGAAGAGGAACGCCGCTTGGCTTACGTCGGCATCACTCGCGCCCAGCGCACCTGCACGTTCAGCTACTGCACCCATCGCAAGCGTTACGGCGAAATTGCCGAATGCGAGCCCAGCCGGTTTTTAAGCGAATTGCCCGAAGACGACCTGGAATGGGTCAACAAAAAACAGCTGGACCCGGAAGTTATCAAAGAGCGCGGCAAGGCGAGTCTGGCGCACTTGAAAACAATGTTGTCGTAATTGCAGCGCCGATCGGTTAGAATATACGCTACGCGCCCGTAGCTCAGCTGGATAGAGTACAGCCCTCCGAAGGCTGTGGTCGGACGTTCGAATCGTCTCGGGCGCGCCATTTAAGTTAATGAAAATAAATGGATTATTTTCATACGTCATCGGTTAAAACGCTAGAAAAACACGGCTAGGGCACTAATTTGGGCACTACGCCGATTCGCAATCCGACGCGAGGAGTTTTTTTATGGCGTATATCATTCGTAAAATCCAAGGCAAAACTGGCATTACCTATAAAGCCATCATCCGTGATAAAAACGGCAAACATCTAAAGAGCAAAAATTTCACCCGGCGCGGCGACGCAGAAGCTTGGGCCAAACCCATCGACGCTGATCATGAAAAAATGGAAGCGTTAGGTTTACGTGGCGCATCAATGACGTTCGCAAACCTCGCTGATGAATATGCGCGGCAATGGAACAAGCGCGACCAAAATCAGGTTTATCGGCTCACTTATTGGTCTAAGGAATTGGGCCACTACAAACTGACCGACATCACCGGTCTATTACTTCGCCAAAAGCTCAAGGACTTCCAAAATGGGCATTGCCTGCGCGGCGATGGCACCAACAGAACCAAAGCGCTCCAGAAAACGCGTTCACCAGCTACTGTAAACCGCCACCGCGGAACACTAGGCGGCTTATTCAAATACGCACTTCAAGAAAGTTATATCAATTCCAATCCGCTGCAAAAAACCAATTGCCTGGAGGTGGACAACAGCCGTGTTCGCTATCTCTCCGATACCGAACGCGAGCGCTTGTTCGATGTCTGTAAGCAGTCCTCCTGGCCACGGCTTTATACTCTCGTTTTATTGGCGACCTGCACTGGCATGCGCAAATCCGAAATGCTCAATTTGAAATGGCGAGATATCGATTTCGATAAAGGGTTAGCGTTCCTGGCAACGACTAAGAACGGAGATCCTCGAGTCTGTCCTGTTCCGACACCGGCGCTCAACGAGCTCAAGAAAATTAGGGGCGTCGGCACGGCGCTGGTGTTTCCCTCCGAAATCAAACCGAATCAACCTATGGAGTTTAAAAAGCATTGGCATAAAGCTCTTCAACAAGCAGCGATCGAGAATTTTCGGTTTCACGATCTGCGTCATACCGCTGCAAGCTATTTAGTCATGAATGGAGCGACTCTCCATGATGCTAAAGAAATCTTGGGACATAGAGATATATCGACCACTCTTCGCTACGCTCATCTTTCTACCGAGCATAAAAGCAAGGTAAGCGAGCGTGTAATGAGCAAAATCATGGATTACTGAAATATGAAAAAGAACCCCTCCCATCGTCCCGAAAACACCGACCGTATCGCTTCCATGCTGCGCTGGTATGAAACGGCTTTAACGGATGCACGCGACATAGATGCTGGAGACGTTGATTACCTGATTTCAGAAGCGGAACCCAAGCCTGACATGACTCTAGATCGTCAATTTTCTCTGATCATGCGCTGGGTCAAGGCTGGCTGTATTGATGACATAGAAGGTTTGGCTCAGGACGAAAGGGAGGCGCTAGAATGGATGGATGAGCTTATGAATGCGCGCAAAACCCTTAAAAAAATGAGAGCCTATGAGGTTGCTGCTGCATTGTTTAATAATCAGTTAAAAGTATCTCAATCCATGGGTTACCGTTTGGATGAAGAAACGGCCACTCCAGGAGCAATTCAGCGTGCGGTCAGCCGTTATAAAAGGAAAAAATAAGATATTTAAGTCCTCTTGCTTGCGAAGGGTACTTCTGTCTAATTCATCAAAATACGCTGTGTTAATTTAATCTTCGTTGTAACTCAAAAGGTTTTATATGAACACAGAAAGCATGACTTCCACTCCAGACACCCTGTCTGACTTTACGCTGTTGGACGATTTCGCCCAGCAGCATTCCAATAAGCTTACTCAATCCCAGTTGCGCTGGCTTGCACGACACCGGGACAGCAATGGACTCTCCGATTGCGGCGCGATCGTGTGCGTGAGCCGCAAACTCTATATCCATACTGTTCGGTTTTCGGAATGGTTTGCTAAACAACGCAGCTAAGTCATAACTGAGCTGAACCGTCCAGTCCATATCCGGCTGATAGCGGCGCCTTCGGATTGGGGCGTAGCCGGAGACCGATGACGACCGCAGACTGGACGGTTACAGCGCAAAAATTAAATCTGGGTATTAAAAATGGCTAAAAACCGGCTGAAGGTCAAGGGTAGACGATCTGAACATACCTTTGCGGCCAAGCCCCATCATATTTTTCGTGCTGATACAAAAAACGGAAGGCCGTCACCCGCTTCCGTACTGACTCATAAAGCAGCACATTTACTCGACAATCTTGTAGCGCAGTTAAATGGTAAAAACAATGGGGATCTGTCCGTCGCACCTTCAATTACGAAACTGTATGGATGGACATCGCAGGGCTCTGTTCAAAGTGCTTTAACCGAATTACTTGCCTACGGATTTATCGAGTTGACGCGGCAAGGTGGCAGAAATAAATGCTCATTGTATGCCGTAACGTGGTTGGCTATTGAGGAATGCGGCGGCAAGCTCGATGTCTCCCCCACAAGGCAGCCTTCCAACCTATGGAAGCCAGAAAATCAGTGCAAGGTTGATCCGCGTTATAGAAGGAAATATTTTACTAATGCAGAAAAAAGCGACTGCGAAACAGGGGCAAATGTTAAAAAATCTGGCTCTGATTTGACATAACGAAACTAAGTTCAAATTTGTTCTAACATTATTTTTTAAATAAAAAATGAAGAACCGCTTCCGGCCACTAGCCGTCTATCGGTATCTTTCTATTAATAGCAGGTAAGCACCCAAAAGCTGCCGCATAACGTTGGACGTAACCGGTCTGTGCGAGCGACGCGAAGCGCCGATTTCAAAGGCAAGTGGTTAGCCATTGCGCATCCCAGGTTGGCGAAGCATAAGGTTCTTGGTCCAGCGACCATCAAGTTGTATGGCTATCCCGTCAGGAAATGTTGTAAACGCCCCATCTTTTAGGACAGCTGGTTCATCAGCCGTTCTCAGCTCACCGACGATATCACAGATACTGGAATCGTCGAATGATGACTGAATGCTGCGGTCAAGGCCTATTGTCAGGCCAACGTCTTCGACGCGGTAAAATGCATATTGACGTCCGAGAACCGTACGGACGTCGTTGCTACCTCTAGTGACCGAGTGTGCGAATGAATAGTAGCCTCGCAGAAGGTCGGCCTGCTCAGCAACGACGTCCACGGCATCGTCATCGAATTCCTCTGGTTCTGGATCATCAAGCATAAGTTCGAGACAAGGAGAAAAGTAAGCCTGGATCCCGACGCGGAGAGCGGGACACTGTCCATTGATTTGTCGGAGTTTGCGAGTCTGAGCCTTCGCTTTCAAAAGTGCATCAGAACTGAAACCATTCGTCCGCCCTTTAGCTTCAATTATGATCCAGTCGCGACGTCCATTTAGTCCAATGAGGTCAGGTTGCGAGTTTCCTTTGAGGGTTAACATCCCACCATCCTGTTTGAAACGGGACAAATGGAATAACCATGGAGTATTCAAGAGCCGTGCTGCCACGAGCTTTGCAGCCATCATTCCGACAAAGTAAGAGGTAGCACCCTTCTCAGTTGGATCAAGCGAGTCATAGAGAGTTGATTTTTCGAAGCGCGACAGAGTCTGGCGTAGATTCGCATAGATCATATGTGAGCGAACAATGACGTCACTAAGCGAGTACCAACCGTGTGAAAACAACTCAGCTATGCCTGGCTTTCCGACAGTAATGGCGGACCAGACCAATTCCTCCCATGTGACTGATAGTGGGTGATAACCCTTCAGCAAAGCGCCCCAATGCGAGTTGAAGTTCTGTGCGGTGTAAGGAATGGTTGGCATAAAAAGAAGGCTAACTTGACGGTGAAAGCGTAGCGATGTTGGCACCAAAATGGTGCTCCATGATCGCGACGATATCCGCAGGGCGAAGCGTGAGTAGGTGCAGGGTTGCGTTCTTGAAGAGCTCCTCCCAATCCCAATACCAACGCTCCTCGAAGCGTTCGATCAGCTCGAGCGACCAAGGCAGGCTTTTGTTTTTGGAAAGCCCAACCCCAAAACCACCCCAATTCCAGCGCTCCTCGAAGCGCTCGATCAGCTCAAGCGACCAAGGCAAGCCTTCGTTCTCGGAGAGCCCCCCCCAATTCCAGCGCTTCTCAAAGCGCTCGATCAGCTCAAGCGACCAAGGCAAGCCTTCGTTCTTGGAGAGCAACCCCCAATCCCAGCGCTTCTCAAAGCGCTCGATCAGCTCGATCGACCAAGGCAGGCTTTCGTTCTCGGAAATCCCCTCCCAATCCCAGCGCTCCTCGAAGCGCTCGATCAGCTCGAGCGACCAAGGCAGGCTTTTGTTTTTGGAAAGCCAACCCCCAAAACCACCCAAAAACCAGCGCTCCTCGAAGCGCTCGATCAGCTCAAGCGACCAAGGCAGGCTTTCGTTCTTCGAAAGCATATACCAATCCCATTGCAGGTCTTCTTTATTCTCGAAAAAATCACATTCTTCTTCGAAGCTTTCGATCTCGGAAAGCATCTCCAAATTCCGCTGTTCCCCGAAGCGCTCAATCAGCTCAAGCGACCAAGGCAAGCCTTCATTCTCGGAGAACCCCCCCCAATACCAGCGCTTCTCAAAGCGCTCGATCAGCTCGAGCGACCAAGGCAGGCTTTTGTTCCTGGAGAGCCGCCACCAATCCCAGCGCTCCTCGAAGCGCTCAATCAGCTCAAGCGACCAAGGCAGGCCTTCATTCTCGGAGAGCCCCCGCCAATTCCAGCGCTCCTCGAAGCGCTCGATCAGCTCAAGCGACCAAGGCAAGCCTTCGTTCTCGGAGAGCCCCCCCCAATCCCAGCGCTCCTTGAAGCGCTCGATCAGCTCGAGCGACCAAGGCAGG
>Ga0265297_10001645_pt1 | contig 51071 bp, 53 predicted proteins | sample Munlanlwell13791_FD_192502 | JGI IMG/M metagenome (GOLD analysis project Ga0265297, IMG submission 192502) | Leachate microbial communities from a municipal landfill in Southern Ontario, Canada - Leachate well 137-91 | ecosystem: Engineered > Solid waste > Landfill > Unclassified | place...
CGACATCTTTCGCGCACTAAAGTCAATCTTTCTCAAAAAATAAATAGAAACGAAGTCATAGGTTATATAGGAAATACAGGACGTTCAACGGGTCCTCATCTTCATTATGAAGTAAGAGTAAGTGGAGAATCTTCCCCTCCTGCGAACTATATAATTCCGGGTGCTACTACATATTAATCCCTCTTTTTTTTCAAAGTATAAGATTGAGCAATGCGCCTAAAATAATTGAAGTAAAAAACATAATAAAAACAATTTTTAACGTATTCTTAATTCCCAACTCTCTTGACATCGTAAAAAATGTCGCTATGCACGGAAGATATAAAACCATAAAGATAGATGCAATCATAAGCTGTTTTATACTCAAGTGATATGGCGCAAGTAATGCTATGGAAACGTCTTTTCTTAAAACTCCCAATAACATTACAGAAATTGTTTCTTTTGGAAGTCCTAAAATACTCAATATTGGCTTTCCTAAAAAATTGGCAATAAAACTCGTTACTCCCAGACTATCTAAAATACCTACTATAAATATACCAACAATTATTAATGGCATTGCTTCCAAAATAAATGCTTTTAATCTTATCCATAGTTTTTTCATTACCATCGGCATATATGGAACACGATAAGGCGGTATTTCAACAAAAAGTTCCGGCGTTTCACCCTTGAGAATCTTGTTAAGAAAAAAACCGGTTAATACGGCAATAAGACAAAGTATCAAAAATATAAGCAGTAAATATTTAATCCCGTAAGGCGCAACAAGACTTATTATCATAGCGGTTTGGGGCATACAGGGAGCTATCATAAGAATTAAAGCCGTAGCAATTATCTTTTCTCTGTTTGTTTCCAATAGGCGTGTGGAAAGCATTGCCGGTACCTTACAACCAAACCCCAGAAGCACGGGGATTGCTCCGTATCCGTGAAGGCCTATTTTATGAAGCAAAGAGTCCAATAAAACTGCTACCCGTGGCAGGTATCCCGTATCTTCCAGAAAACTTAACATAAGATAAAATGAAAACATATAAGGCAAAACTATTACAAGAGGAATATATATACCGGTAGTTAATAAACCAAAGGATTCCATAACTTCAGATGTTGTTCCCAGAAGTAAATTTCTTAAAAACTCAAATGGCAGAATTTTATCTACGATGTTAATAATCGCCGGATGATAAAAGTTTTTAAATATCGGGTCAAGTATATAATTTATTAAACCTTCTCCTACGAACCTTACTATTAAAAAAGTAACAACAAGAACTACTAAAGCAAAGGGTATTCCTGTTAACGGATGCGTGGATACCTCTTCTATTTTATCAAGAAAAGTATGGTGTCTATGCGATAATTTTTGTACCCGGTTAACAATATTTCCTATTTCCTTCCATTTTTCTTCTAGTTTATACTCATAACCTTTAACTTTCGCTTCGGGGAATCTATTTATTAGCTCTTTTATGCCCTCACCTGTTATGGCACAGGTCGGGATGACCGGAACGCCCAAAACTTTTTCCAATTCTTTCATATCAATAGAAACGCCAAAATGTCTTGTCTCGTCCCAAAAATTTAACGCTATAATAACGGGAATGTTGTATTTTAATAATTGCAGCGTAAGATTAAGGTTTCTCTCTAAACTTGTGGCATCAACTACGTTTATTAAAACGTCACAGCCTTTATTTAGCATATCAATTGCAACTTCTTCCACTTTTGAATTAGGTTCAAGTGTGTATACCCCCGGAATGTCAATAATCTCTATTTTCTCTCCGCTGATTGTTAAATAGCCCTTTGTAAACCCGACTGTCGTCCCGGGGTAGTTTGAAGTAATAACATCTATACCGGTTAAACGTGAAAATAATGCGCTTTTCCCTACATTCGGATTTCCTACAAGTAAAATTTTCTTCATCTCGTTAAGGTAAGTCCCCACATAAAAAGCAATGCAATTAAAATTCGGTATATGCCAAAAACAATGAAATTATGTTTTTCTATGTAACTTATTAAAAATTTTATTGCAAAAAGCGCAACGATAAAGGAGACAATAAATCCAACCAGCAAAAAATAAAACTGTTCGGATGTAAAATGTGATGCATTTTTAGTTAAATCATATGCTGTCGCACTTAACATTGTCGGGATTGCTAAAAGAAAAGAAAATTGAACGACAACCTTTCGTCTTAACCCCAGAGCTAACCCGCCAAGTATAGTTGCCAGTGAACGGGAAACCCCCGGAATTATTGCTGCCGATTGACAAACACCGATAATAAACGCTTGTTTATAAGTAATATCTGAAATTAGCACACTTGCGTCCGGTTTTTCATGATGTAGTAATTCAAAAACAATTAACAAAATACCGCCTGCTAATAATGCAATCAACACGATTAATTCGTTGTTAAGAAGGACATTCTTGATACATTTATATAATAGTAGTCCTAAAAAAGCAGTAGGTACAAATCCTGTGAATACAAGGGAAAATGTTTTAAAATCAACAATAAGTGAACGCCAATACAATACGATTACAGATAGTATTGCACCGAGTTGAATAATTATTTCAAAACTCTTCATAAAATCACTCTGGAGTAAACCTAATACTTTTACAGAAAGAATTAAATGCCCGGTCGAAGAGATAGGTAAAAATTCCGTTACTCCTTCTACAATTCCCAAAATGATAGCATGTAATAGATTCATCTTGTTTTTTCCCTCCCTCAATCAAACGCAAGAGATAATGCCCATAAAGCTACATGGGTTGTATGAAGATATTGACTTGCCTCAACTATATAAGCAGGGTTAAAATTCTCCACTTCTTTTTTCAATTTTTCATAGTTGCCCCACGAACCATCTAAATTCTGGCAGGAAAGTAAATAATCTATCGCTTCATTATACTGCTTTGTATTCTTTAACCCGATATAATGAAGGCATACTAACAACTCCGCAACTAAATCCGGATTATTCATCTCAATCCCTTTTGGAACCAATTTTAAAAAAATCTCTTTAAGATAACTTAAATCAGAAGAAGTTGCGCATTTAACTCCGGTAGTCCCATAATTCGTTAAATAAAAAATTTCATGGGTTAAACTGTACATATTCAAACCTTCTATATTGGGATGTGTCCGGACAATACATTCGGGATTCTGATATAATTCCATATAAGAATACCCACCCTTAAAACCGAGCTCGTCTAAATGAAGTCTTATTGCCATATTGTTAGTCAGTTTCCGTGCGTTTTGATGCTCTTTGCTGATGATTAAAGGTAAAATTTCTCCAATTTTTTCTTTATACATTTTAGTATCAAACCCCAATTTTTGTAATATCCGACCGGCATTAAGATAAGAAACCACATTGTCTTTAAACTCTTCTAATGAGGAATTAGCAAAATTATGATATTCGGAGGTATATACAGGAGCAATAACTTCTTCGACTTTTCTTTTATATAAAGTTTTTTCTTTTGTAGAATGGGATGTTTCATAAAATGTTAAATATGTACTTATGTATTCTACAAGATGTTTTTTGTAATTCATCTTGGAGTCTTTATTCATAGTTATGGGATTTATATAAACTTTTATTGAATCTAAAAATTCAATGCCATTTGCCTTAGCTGTTTCAAATTTATCTTTGCGAGAGTCCTTTGCTTCCCGTGAACAGGCAGTTAGCATGAAAACAATAATCAAAAGCCAAACCCCTGGTTTAACTGCTATATTTTTGTTTTCTATCTTGCCCCTTTTTAAATGTCCGAAAAGCATCATTAAAAAACGGCTTTCATTTCACTAAATAGTTTTTTCCTCGACCTCTACCATTATCCTTCTTGCCATACCAAAACCAATGGCAACCTGTATATTATTTATCTCTACGGTTTGAGGTCCTCGCCAGGGTTGAGAGCTTATTTTTTTTATTATTTTGCCGGGGATTATTCCTATGCTCTCAAGCTTGTTTATCACACTACATCCTCCACGAATTTCGGCTACAACCCCGGATTCTTCCGATTTCATTTGAACTAAATTTATTATCACTTTCTCCTTCTACTTTCTGAAATATCCTTCCGCTTCAGCAAAAATCTTGTTGCCAATTAGTATGTGAGATTTGGCTTTATAAAAATGCCTGATAGGTTTGTCAACAAACGCCTTAACTATAATAGTTTTTCCCACAGGTATAGCTTGCCTGAAAAGTATTTTTAATTTAACTGTTTTTAATTCCAAACCATTTTTCATATAAAACAAATTTATCATACCGCAATCTAAAATAGTGCTTATAATACCGCCATGTAGTATGTTGTCGTACCCCTGATAACTCTTATCTATTTTGAATTCTCCATAAAGAGTATCGTCCTCAAGGAGTTTAAATTTTAAATTCAAACCGTTTGCAACATTCTTGCCACAGGCAAAACAATTTTTATGAAATTCTTTTAATACCATTTCATCTCCCTATTCTATGTTTTCTAAGATGAATTATTTAATGACACTCGTGCTGCGCACAAGCATTCCCCGGAGTTAGCTCTTCTAATTTATTGGTGGCGTATTGTTTGGCGACTTCCTCAACTGTCCCTTCGGAAGCTCTGTACGCACGAATTCCTGATTCATTAAGTTTTTGTATGGCGCGCATTCCCATTCCTCCGCAAACGACCGCATCAATATTTTTGCTCTCCAAACTTCCCATCGGATGACAAGTGCCGTGAGAGTGATGTTGATTGGAATTATTCATTATTTCACAAGTGTCTTTTTCTGTATCATAAATTGTGAAATATGGAGCGCTGCCAAAATGCCCATAAACTTTGGCTGTTTTTCCCTCTTCTGTTTCTGTCGGTATACATATTTTCATTTTTCCTCCCTCTGGTTAAATTTTACTACGGTTTCTTGCCACTACCACAGAACCTTAAAAACAAATCCGAATCCGGAATTTTCCCTGAAAATGATAGGATACCTCAATGACCCTCGTATCGTAGAACGTTTGGCAACTTTAATTCTTGCCGAAAGCTTTCCTTCTAAAAAATTTGTTATTTTATCTTCCTTTCCGTTAATGAAATTCATTGTCAATAACTAAAAAAATAAAAAATAATACTTATTTGTTACATCTATCACATATCCCATAAAACTGGAATACGTGGTCTTTTATTTCAAATTTATATTTCCTTGAGAGCTCTTCTTCGGTGGCTTTAACCAGTTTTATTTCTTCTTCGATAAAATCCGTATAATCGAGTATTTTGCTGCATTTGGTACATATTAAATGATGATGGTGTTGTTTGTTTAAGCCCCCGACTAATTCGTATCTGGAATGCCCATCTCCAAAATCAAATTTATTTAATGTTCCTATTTTTACCAGCATATCTAATGTCCTGTAAATTGTAGTAAGTCCAATGTTCGGATTTTTCTTATGAATAATAAAATAAATATCCTCGGCACTCAAATGTTTGGAAGTAGAATTAAGTATATCGAAGATAATTCTACGCGGCACGGTTAACCGACACCCCTTGCTCCTTACTTTTTCTTCCAAACTACAACGCCCGGGCTCTGCTTTATGTTTTTTGCAGGATTTAATATTATTGATAATCATTATCAATAGTAAAACATATTTAATAGTTTTTGTCAAGTTTTTTTGTGCATACTGTATATATAAATTTATCTAATGTTATAATGTTAACGCGTGTATGCTTGTTGTTTTTATCAAGTGAAAAATATCTTTTAGTAATAATAAATAATTGACAAAATAAAGTGTTTAGATTACGTTAAAGGACAGAATGATATATCTTGATAATGCTTCTACTACTTATCCGAAGCCGGAGTCAGTTTATAAAGCGATGGATAAGTTTCTCCGTGAATTAGGCGTGTCTCCTGGTAGAGGCGGCTACGAATCAGCCGTTCAGGTAGGACGCATTATCTCTGATACGAGAACAAGAATCGCAAACTTTTTTGGCGGAGATTTCCCTGAAAAACTTATATTTGCTCTTAATACCACGGATGCCCTGAACATTGCAATAAAAGGAACTCTTAAAAAAGGAGATAATGTAATTACTACTCATCTGGAACACAACTCAATATCAAGACCATTAAAAAGGTTGGAAGACTCCGGCTTTATAACGGTTACAAAAGTAGATAGCCCCCCGGATGGTTTTATTGACCCGGATGATATAAAAAAAGCAATAAACAAGAATACTAAATTAGTTGCAATTACACACGCTTCAAACGTAACGGGAGTTATTCAACCTATTGGAGAAATTGGTAGAACAATAAAAGAAGTAAACGATAAAGTCTTGTTCTTAGTGGATTGTGCTCAAACCGCAGGAGTTTGCGATATAAATGTCAAAAAGTTTTGTATAGACCTTCTTGCATTTCCCGGACATAAAGCATTATTCGGGCCCCCGGGAACAGGCGGATTGTACGTTAATGGAGATATTATTTTGTCCCCTTGGCGCGAAGGCGGCACAGGTGTTGATTCTATTGCTCCTACTCAACCGACAAATATGCCTTTCTGGTTAGAAGCGGGCACTCCCAACACAGTGGGCATTATAGGATTGAATGAAGGATTAAAATTTGTAATTGAAAAAGGTATAAATACAATATTTGAACACGAAAGCAATCTTGTTGCCCATATGATTAGCCATCTGAAAAATGATGACAGGTTTATTATTTATGGCTCAAAAGATGCTAAAAAACATGTCGGGTGTTTGTCTGTAAATATCAAAGGTATGAAACCTCAGGAAGTGGAAGTCGGAATAGATAAATTAGCCGGTATTGCAGTTCGTACCGGGTTACAATGTGCCCCGTATGTCCATAGAAAAATTGGCTCGTTCCCGGATGGCACGGTGAGGTTAAGTCCGGGAATTTTCAATACAGAAGAAGATGTAAATATAGCACTCACATCCTTAAAACAAATAGCCGATAGAAAGAAATAATAGATATTCGGCAATTTCAACAAAGTTTGTTTAAATTCTTGACAAAACAAGCAGAATATTTTAGCTTATAAGTTAAATATATTAAACAGGAGGGGGAGAGATGAAAAAACTTATGTTGGGAAGTATGTTTTTGTTGAGTTTGGTGGCGTTAAAAGTAAATGCCGCTTATGTTTTACCTGCAGATGTAGATACTCAGGGAACACTACGGGGGAATTTTGACGTTAAAGGTTATGTAATGGACATGGGAAGCACGGATAATGCTTATTGGCAAAGAGACGTTGCTTTTATATACGGAGTTAAATGGGTACCTATAAATAAACTTGAAGTAGGCGTTACTCCGCCGATTATTCGTTACCATTATGGCAGAGGTGCTTGCTATGCTATGGGTTTTGGAGATATGGATATCGGATGGAAATATGCATTTCTTAACAATGCCGCAATACAAAATTTTATTAGAATACCTACAGGAGCTCAAGAACTTCCATTAGCCGACAGTTGGTGCCCAAAATTTTCTACAGGCAAAGTAGGCGTCGGAATAAAAGCTATTTATTCTCAAGCGATAGTTAAAGATTTTAACCTGCATGTAAATGTAGATTGGCTGTATAATATAGGGAGCGGAGATACTATTCCTATGAATCGTTTCCCATTAGGCATAAAACTTACGATGCCTTTTGGTATATTCTTGGAAGGGACTGCTGATGTTTTACCGTATCCCGGGGATATTAGCATAATGGGGAATCCCAAACGTGTTGTTTTGGGCGTCGAACATAAAATGAAACAGGACGTTAACTTATTGGCAGCATTTGAATACGGGACATGGGGTACAGGCGAACCACCAATGCATGTTTGGCACTATGGACTTTATGGAGAAGAAGATGTAATGCCATGGGATATTACCGTTGGAATATCTTTCCCGATTTGTTGTTCCAAAGCTCAACCTAAGGTAGTTGCCGGGATAATGGAAGGAAGACTAATTAATAAGGTTACCAACTCGCCAATTAAGGGAGTTATAAATATTAAGAAAATAGGATTAAGCGTAAATACTGACGAAAACGGAAACTATAAACTTTTCCTGCCGACAGGAAGTTATGCAATAGTTATTAGTATGATGGATTATGAAACGGAAGCTCAGGATGTAGAAATAGTCAATGGCGAAACTAAAAAAGTTGACTTTATGCTGACTCCTGTCAAATAATACCGGATAGCGATAAAAATTATTTGTTTTTATATTTGGATAAATTGGTAATCCCAATTATAATTAGTCATAAAGTTATATTAATTCGGACATAATTTTCTCAGCCAAAGGACTGATGAGCCTCTGGCTCAAAAAAATATAGACAAATGAATGTTTTAATTACTGGAGTAACCGGGCTTTTGGGGAGAAGTTTAGTCGAAACCGCACCCGATAAACATAATATATACAAGATATTCCCAAATGAACTTAATAAGAAATTTGCAAAATCAAAATATAATGTGTGTATGGATGTCAGAAAATCCGAACAGATAAATAGTGTTTTCAAATTAAGTTATCCCGACTGGATAATTCATACTGCCGGCATTACAAATGTTGATTCTGTAGAAAAAAATCCTACAAATTCCTATGAAATAAACGTAAAAGGGACAAGAAATATATTGGAAGAATGTAAAAAATACAATACGAAAATAATATATCTTTCTTCTAATGCAGTATTTGATGGAAAAACTCCTCCTTACAAAGAAGAAGATGGCGTTAATCCCGTAAATCAATATGGGATGCAGAAAGCAGAATGCGAAAATATCATAAAAAAAAGTAAATCCGATTATGTAATTGTGAGACCTATATTGATGTACGGCTGGAACGAAACCTTTGAAAGGTTAAACCCGGTTACATGGGAAATACAAATGTTAATGCAATCGGAACAAATTCGTATGGTAGACGATATATATACGCAGCCTCTTTATTCCGTCGCCTGCGCAGAAGCTATATGGAAAATTATAGAGCTGAATCAAAGTGGAACGTTTCATATTGCGGGAAAAGATGTTGTTACAAGATATGAATTTGCGTTGAAAATTGCAGAAATCTTTGGGCTGAATAAGTCTTTAATTGTCCCCGTTAAAAGCGCATTTTTTAAAAACATTGCGCCTAGGCCCGAAAACACTTCTTACGTAACTAAAAAAATGGAAAGAGAGTTGAAAATAATACCCGTAGGAATAGAAGAAGGCTTGATAAGTATGAAGAAAAATAAATTCTAAATGGATGAGCCTTTAATCAGTGTGGTGGTTGCTGCTTACAATTCCAAAGACCTCTTGAAAGATTCCTTGCAATCATTAATTACCCAGAACTTTGATAAAAAGAACTATGAAATAATAGTCGTAGACGATGGCTCAAAAGATGGGACATCCTTTTTTCTTAAAAGTTTTGTTAAAGATAAAACAAATATCCATTATGTCAGACAAGAAAACAAGGGAGTTGCCGGAGCAAGGAATACAGGCATAAAACTATCTAAAGGTAAAATTGTGGCATTTACCGACCAGGATTGTCTTGCTGATAAAAATTGGTTGAAAGAAATCGCAAAATCATTTCTTGATAAAGAGTTAATCGGAGTATCAGGATGCGTAATAACCGAAACAAAAAAAGTTAATCCCTTTGCTCATTATGTATTGGATGAAACGGCCGGAAATTTCATAAGTTGTAATGTAGCATATAGAAAAGATATATTAGAAAAATTAAACGGGTTTGACGTCGGATTTAATTATGGGTTTGATGATACAGACCTTTATTTACGGGCAACTAAATTAGGCAAGTTAACGAGTAATAAAAATGCTATCATCTGTCACAGAGTAATCCCTTGGAGCTTCGTAAAGTTTGTTAAAAGAATAAAAGTAGAATATAATTCCCAGTTTAAGTTCTCTACAAAATATCCGCATATTTATAAAAATCGAAATATAATTTTGTCTATATTGTGGGGACGAGGATTGAAAGCGTTTTTTATTGCCCTGCAATTATATAAAAAGTGGATTTTTAAAAACCCCATAATTTATGAGGCGTTTATATTTGGGTTGCTTTTACAAAGATATTATCTTCTATATCTGTGCATAGGGAATAAAAATGTGGCTAAAACATAAAATCGGTTTGTGGCGGAAAGCTTTTAATCATTACCTTATATCATTCCAGAATAACGTTTTAAAAAACAGTTTTGTAGTAGGCTTGCCGGAATATTTGGTGGTTGATGTGACGAATATTTGCAATCTTCATTGTCCATTATGTCCCACAGGGCAGGAGAGAAAAGAATATCCTACGGGAAAAATGGAATTCAAAACTTTTAAAAAAATAGTAGATGAGCTTGGAATATGGCTTTATGAAATTTCAATCGGAGATTGGGGAGAGCCTTTCTTAAATAAGGATATATATAGAATGGTGGAATATGCGCATAAGACGAACGTTAAGATCTCTATATTTACTAATCTAAACATATTAGATGAAAAAATGGCACAAGAAATAATATCATCCGGGATTGATTATTTGTATGTTTCTATTGATGGCGTATCACAAAATAGTTACGAAAAGTACAGGAAAGGCGGCAACTTTGATAAATTAATAGAAAATATGAACTTAATTTTGAGAGCAAAAGAAAAGTATAAAAGCGCTGTCCCAAAAATAATATGGCAACTTCTGGTAACAAAATACAATGAAACAGAAATAGATAAAGCAAGAGCAATGGCAAAAGAATTAAACGTTGATTTTCGATTAGGTAAAATCAGATGTGATACGGGAAGAGAGTTGTTTATGAATGATGAAGAGAAGTTCCGTAATGTGGAATATTGGTTGCCGGTAAACGAAGAATATAGCAGGTATAATTATACTACTAAAGCAAGAAAAAATAAAAAACCATATTGTGACTTTTTATGGACAACTGCCGTTATAAATTGGGATGGAGGAATAGCTCCTTGTTGTGCCGTGTATAGCGAAAACGATATGTTTGGGAACATGACAAACCAAAAGTTTCAATATATCTGGAATAATGCAAAATACAGGGTTGCAAGAAAAATAGTCAGGTCAAAAATCATAGACACGAAAATACAAACTGTATGCGAAAATTGTTTAAAAAATGGATTTATAGATTAAATAGAAGCAATAGGTGCAAGCATGTTGTTTCATCTATTTGAATAATTTTTCTTGCATTTTTATAATATTTATATTAAGTAAAGGAATCAGGGAATTGCAAGAAGTTAACAGGAGTAAAAAATACTTTGAAGAATTGTTTCCTGTCGTTTAGGAGGGAAAATGGAATTTTTATTACTTGGAGGAATGATTCTTTTAATGGGTGTTTTAAATAAAATACCTATTTTTGAAGAAGCAAATAAATCTCTTTTAGGACTTAAACTCCCGATTGGAATAGTGGTAATTGTTGTTGGGATTACTTCATTTTCCAAAGGGGGAGCTTTCCTTTTGCCTGGAGTAATGGGGCTATTGGCCGGGATGATGTTAATTATGGATTTATTAAGATTGCTGCCGAGTTCTTCGGAATCTTTAGAGAAAGCAAATGCAGCGCTTATGGGATGGCAGATTCCCATTGGAATTGTAACGATTCTTGCGGCAATTATTGGAATGATAAGGTAAAAGACGTATCGTATGATGGCGGCATCGTCTAGTCCGGTCCAGGATGCATGGTTCTCAGCCATGTGACCCGGGTTCAAATCCCGGTGCCGCTATTTTTTTAGTTAGAGTTCGCGACGAAGGAGCGTTATAAGAAGCCCTTTCCGCCTTTGGCGGATTAGGGATTCCTATCCCGCTTTGCGGGACTCTAATTAAGTAACATTTCTCTAAATTAAAAATATGAAGCTTTCAAGATTTATGGAGCGAAAAGAGCGTGCATCTTTAATTATATTATCATCTGTTTTATTCGTATTTTGTGTAATATATATATTAATTTCCAGCCCTATAAAGCTTGTAGGTGATGCAATCAGTTATGACCAATCAGCCATTGATTTACTTGCAGGAAATGGTTATATCTGGGATGGTTGGCATTCACAGGTCCCGCCTTTTTACTCTCTGTTTTTAGCTTTTATCTATGGCGTTTGCACTCATAGTCCACTATTAATATATATAATTCAAGCAATGTTTAACGTTATCACGGGAATATTTATCTTCCTGATAGCAAAACAAGAATTTAAGAATCCCAAAGCAGGATTGCTTGCTATTGCTATGATGATAATATCTCCTACTTTGTATCGCGCGGTTGGATTCCTATCAACGTATAATTTGTTTATGGTGTTAATGGCGTGCACAATCTTTGTTTTTTTTAGAGCATTACGAACGGAAAAAATAGGATTATTCATTTTAACGGGATTTTTGCTTGGCATATCAACTCTTACAAGAACTACCGCTTTTTTGTTATGGATACCTATGTTTATATACGGCTTTTTTTTCTGGTATAAGAAAAAACTAAATAAATTACTTTTATTTATTCCTCTCGTTTCGGTAATGTTTCTTGTTTTAACTCCATGGGCAGTATATAACTATAAAGTGCAGGGAAAATTACTTTTTACCAGCGCAAATATGGGATATTCTTTATGGTTAACGAGTGCGCCTAAAGAAGACAAATCTTATTCTGATTTGCCGGGTGCGGCGCAATTCAAAATATACATAACGGAATTTAGAAAATTCCCCGAAATACAGGCAAATAAAATTTTTTTGGATAGGGCGAAAGAGAATATCAGAAAACATCCAAAAGATTATTTCTTTACGGCAATAACCAATATTGGTCGGTTGTATATTCATTTCCCATATTCTACTCCCCCTTCTTTTTTTACAATATTCTTTATGTTGTTAAATTTAATAATCATAGCGTTTGCAATTAAAGGATTCTTTATTAATTGGTGTAGGAATTTATTTGTTGGATTTTATATATGTTATTTTACGGCTGTTCACAGTCTTTTTCATATAGCATGGTTTTGGTATAATATACAAACATTACCATTTTTATTCCTGCTTGCTTCATCAGGGGTAATAAGTTTGCTAAAGAGTCCCGCGTTTCATAACGTATCAGAAAGCAGTTAAGAATGCAAAATCGCTAATAGAAAAGAAATCTTGCTTGACATTTGGCATAAACAGTGTTAAATAATAACTCTTAATGATACAAATAGCGCCTTCTTTACTTTCTGCTGATTTCTCTCAGCTGGATAAAGATATAACTATGTTGGAGCAGGGAGGATGTGATTTGCTTCACCTTGATGTTATGGATGGGCATTTTGTGCCCAATATCACTTTTGGTCCCGTAGTAATTAAAGGGATTCGTAAACTTACGAAACTTCCTCTCGATGTTCATTTAATGATAGAGAAACCTGAAAACTGGATTCAACAGTTTTCGGATGCAGGCGCAGATTGGATAAGTTTTCACATTGAAGCAACAAATAAACCTGAACAAGTTATTGAATACATAAAGAAAAACAATAAAAAGGCAGGCATTGTTATTAAACCGGCGACTCCGTTAGAAAAGATTTTACCGTTTATTCATAATCTGGATTTTGTTCTGGTTATGACTGTAAACCCTGGATTTGGTGGGCAGGAGTTTATGTGCGAGCCGATTGAAAAGATAAAAAAGTTAAGTAAAGAGAATATAAAAATAGAAGTTGATGGGGGAATAAATATTTCTACTGCACCTCAAGTTGTTAAGGCTGGGGCTGAAATACTGGTCAGTGGAGCAGGAATATTTAAAACCAAAAACCCCATAAAAGCAATAAAGGAGTTGAAAAATGTCTCGTAGATGCGAAGTTTGCAGCAAAAAAAGACTCTACGGTGCAAATGTAAGCCACTCTCACCGCGTAACGACAAAGATACAGTTCCCAAATCTCCAGAAGGTGAAAGCGAAAATTGATGGCAAAACTCAGAACATTTACATTTGTGCAAAGTGTCTTAAAGCCGGAAAAGTGGAATTGGTTAAATAATACTCACTTATCTGTTTGTTGTTGAAAAGGGATATAGGGAGTATCTCTATATTTCTGCTAAACAAAAGGGTAAGCAAAAAAGCGAGAGGTTATTTCCAAAAACACATTTTGAATTTTCCTTCTTCAAATTTTCCGTAGGAAAAATGCCGTACCCAATCACCTAGTATTGCAACATCTTTATTCTTGAGATGTAACCAGTGTGGCGAATGGATATGCGCAAAAATTACAAAATCAAAGTTTTCTAAAAACTTTTGATTTACAATTCTGTAAACTTTTATCAATAGAACTTGTCCTTTTTTGTGAGATAATATTCCGCATCCGCTAGCAACTATGGCTCCTATTTTATAAGCAATATCCGGATGAACAAAATAAAAAAACCTTATGCATAGTTTATTCCGTAGTATATATCTAAAAACCTTATTCCCGGCGACAAATTCATCTCCGTGAGTTATGAAAAACTTCTTTCCGTCAAGAACCATAGATTCTGCATGCTTATATATTGTTGCACCAATTTGTTCAGAAAAGAAATCTCCTAACCAAAAATCGTGATTGCCGGCAAAATAATGGATTTTAGTCCCCGAGTCCTGTAAGGATTTAAGTATGGTCATCACTTCAAAACAAGTTTTGGGTATCTGAGTTTTGTATTCAAAAAAGAAATGAAATAGATCGCCTACTATAAATAATGCATCGCATCCTTTGATATGTTCAACAAATCTCCTGAACTTATCAAGTTTTATTTGTTCGCTTTTTTCATAAGAATTCCTGAAATGTTGGTCTGATATAAAATAAGCTTTCATTTTTTTAGATATGGAAAAACTTTCGTGCTATCTCTTTATCTTTATCTAATTGTAATTTAAGCTGCTCCGATGAATCAAATTTACGATTTTCTCGGATGTAAAAAATAAATTCTATTTTAAGTTTCTTGTTTAACAAATCTCCATTGAAATCGAAAATGTTAACTTCAAATCCAAATGGTTTGTTAAATGTAGGGAATTGTCCGATACTTGCCATCCCTATAAATTTTTGGTTGTTATATGTTATTGTTACCCCATATACGCCTGATTTGGGGATAAGTTTGTTTTGAGGAATTTCAAGGTTAGCAGTTGGATAATCTAGTTTACGACCTATTTTGTTTCCGGTAATTACTTTTGAGGATATTGAATATGGTCTTCCAAGTAAAGCGCTTGCTTCAGAAACTTTTCCGTTTGAAATTTGAGTCCTTATTAAACTGCTTGAAACCGGTATTTCGTTTACAAATACCTGAGGTATTTGAATGGTTTCAAACCCATAACATTTACCTATATTAACAAGGGAATGGAAATTCCCGGTCCCATTTTTACCAAACCTGTGGTTATAACCAACCACAACTTTAAGTGGTTTTATGTGGTCAATTAATGCCCATTTTATAAAATCATCTGCTGACATAGATAACAAATGAGAATCAAAAGTTAATACGAGTATGTTTTCTATTCCTAAATCATTTAAAATTTCTGTTTTTTCTTCTAAAGAAGTAATTCTCTTGAGGTTTTCTTTATCTTTAAAAAGCACTTCTCGTGGATACGGTTCAAAAGTTATGATTAAAGAATGTTGTGATTTTATTAATTCATTAATAATTGTAATATGTCCGGAATGAACGCCATCAAATGTTCCGACAGAAACAGATTCGATTTTTATGTCTTTTAATGCATCAGGATCTTTGAAAATTTTCATTTTAATGGAAACTCTATGAGGCGCAAGTTATACTAATAGGAAAAATGTAGAGACAAACGATAATTATCAGTAGGAAACTCGTATAGTCGACTATCAATTCCAAGATCAAATCTAAATTTTTTCAATTTTATTCCTCCTCCGAAAGTAAACCCCTGCCTTTTTCCAATGGCGTCTGCGAAGTAACCGGTTCTTAGCGTAAAAATTCCTCCCAATATATATTCTGCTCCAATTCCTTTCCATGTATCACGGTAAAGGTAGGTAAATCCTCCCTTGGAATCTCTTTGTATGCTATCCAATTCAGATTTAAAGCCAACTAGTATCTTAGTTAACTCTACTGATATCAAAAGGGCGTTTCCGTCCTTATTATTAAAAATCTCACGAGATAATCCTAACCTAAGCGTCAATGGAAGAGGATCGCCCACTCCCGCTTCTATGTATTTTATGTCCGGACCAATGTTCTGGATAGAGAGTCCTGTTCGTGTTTTTGAATTAATCTTGTAAAAAGTAGAAACGTCAAATGCCCATGAATTACCAGAACCGCCATATCTAATACTTCTTCCGTAAAGCTTTTGTATAATGTCTACAGGGGCAAGGAAACTATATATAAACTTGGCTCCTATACCAATCCCCAGAGTTTTACTTAATTTTGTTGCATAACTTATTTTAACTGAAGCATCCCAGGTTGTCCATTCGCCTATTTTATTTCCATTATCATCAGTCCCTTCTGTGTTCCCCGTAGTAAGATATATAAGGTTTCCTCCCAATATTCCATTATTAACAGGGTGTACGACCGAAAAGAACTCGTAATACATACCGGGATATAATCCTGGTAACCAATTTGCGTGCATCAAAGAGACGTCATTTTTAGTCTGGAATGCCATACCTGCATCATTATAATAAGTGGCAATGGCATCGTCCGATATGCCGGTAAATACGGCTCCCATACCGTTAGGTCTTGCTCCGGGATAAATTATAAGAAAAACAGCACCTGCTTCGGAAGTCGCATATAAATACTTGCCGGAAGGGATTAAAATAGACAAAGCAACAATATAAGGAATTAATATTTTTTTCATTTTGATTACTCTCCTATAAACCTTCAATAATCTATAGTAAGTTCCTTATATCGTCTAATGCGGATATATTATATTCTGTAGGTTAATGCCTAAAACATAATAAGTCAAGAAAAAATACTTTGAATAAAGCGTTGTTATTATTTTTTTGCAATACATAAAAGAGATGTTCCAAAAGGGAAGGATATATGTCCTAGTAACCACGCTTCTATGTAGTATAAAGACGTTAATACGTTATTTAGCATATTATTTGTTGGGACTAAATCAGAGGTGGTTTTTTTTAGAAAACAAAAATTTCTCATAACTCTTATCATACAAATAAATGGAAATAAGAAAAAACTCATATAGCTTAATTTTTCGATGCGAAATCCTGCTTGTTGTAATGTTTTTTTTAATGTGGCATACGTGTATCTTCTCTTGTGATGGGATGCTTTATCATGACTTGACCAAAGAAAATTAAAAGCAGGAACGGTAATTATTAAGTATCCTTTATTTTTTAATGTTTTTTTTATTGTTACAAGAGCAGGATTTTCAAGGTCTATATGTTCAAGGACATCCAATAAAACTATTATATCAAAAGCATTTCGTTTAAAAGGCAAATCTTCAATTGTACTTACTAGGAGCTTTTTGTTTTGGTTCTTTGCAAATTGGATTGCAACACGAGAGTTGTCTATACCAAAGACTATTCCATAATCGGCAAGGCAGGAGGAGTTTCCACCTGTTCCGCACCCACCATCAAGGATTTTAATATTTTTGTTTTTAACTATATGTTCTAGCCTTTTGGATATTATTGCCCTTCTTCCTTTAAACCAAAAATGTTTTGATTCAAGTTCAAAATGCTTTGAATACTCGCGAATATCCATAATTATTTGATACCAAGCTCTTAGAGATTGTTATCCCACATGAGGATATCAATCTAATCATATAAATTATGCACTATTTCTTAGAAGCCCTTTGGGCGATAGTCCATTGTCCGTCTCTCTGTCTGCCGACTTGCCTACCGATCTTTTGGGTAGGTTTTTTGGCAGATGGATTATTCTGCCAAGGTGGCGGGCATCATTTTGATACTTGCCCACCTCTGGAAACTTGGTTTGGTGTTATTCCTATAAGTTTATTTACTATATAAAGAGGACGGTGTTTAGTTTCTTCAAAAATTTTCTCTATATACTCACCTATAATACCTAACATAATCAATTGAATTCCACCAAGTAAAAGAATTACCATGATTGTAGATGTCCATCCTTTTACAACCTCTATGCCCGCAAATTTTGCTATTATAGTCAATACTATACCTATGAAACTAAACAAAGAGGTGAAAAACCCTATTCCCACAAATAGATGTAATGGCAAATATGAAAAGGAAGCTAACGCATTAATGGCAAGCTTTGTAGATTTGTTTATGGTGTATTTTGCCTTTCCTCCATATCTTTTATCTCTATTGTATTTTACAAAACCCTGTTTAAAACCTATCCATGGGCGAATACCTCGCAAGAACCTAACTCTTTCCGGAAGGTTAACTAAAATATCAACAATTTCTCTATCCATAAGACAAAAATCTCCGGCATCCAGGGGAATTTTTACATTACTCAATTTATTAAATACCCGGTAAAACATTTTAGAGAACACTCTTTTTTGGAAAGATTCTTTTGTGTTTTTTCTTATCCCATATACTATTTTACAGTTGTTTTTCCATTCTTTTATAAATTCAATAATGATTTCAGGCGGGTCTTGCAAGTCTCCGTCCATAGTAATAACCGCATTTCCTTTTGCAAAATCAATACCGGCAGAAATAGCTTCTTGATGCCCAAAGTTACGAGAAAGGCTAACGATTTTTATTTTAGAGTCTTTTTTGCATAACTTTTCTAATATTTCAAGCGAATGGTCGCTGCTTCCATCGTCTACAAATATTATTTCATATCCTGTTTTATCCACAGAGCTGAGAACTTTAGTTGTTCTAGAATATAGCTCAGGGATTATATTTTCTTCGTTATATATTGGTATGACTATAGAGTATTTAATTTTCATTGTTTTTTTCATCAGAGAAGTGTAATCTTGAATTTCTTAAAAATCAACTAAAAAATTGCTTATGCATAAATAGTATATAATAATGCAAGCATCTTATCTGTCTGCTACCGTCAAACAGGTTTACTAATATTAATAGTATAGATAGAAATGGGCACAAGATTACAGAGGAATCTAATTTTTTAATTGACTTCTGCTTAATCGGATATAAAATTCCCTTATGTGTGGTATAGTGGGGTATATTGGTTCTAGAGATATAAATGCGGTAATACTGGCAGGCTTATGGAAGCTTGAATATAGAGGCTATGATTCTTCAGGGATAGCAACTATTTACGATGGGGAAATTCGTATAAAAAGGGCTATTGGAAAACTGAAAGTTCTTGCGGATTTGCTTGATAAAGAACCATTAAAAGGTAATGTTGGTATTGGGCACACAAGATGGGCAACTCATGGTGAACCTTCAGAAGAAAATGCTCATCCGCAACTTGACTGTTCGGATTCTATCGCAGTAGTTCACAACGGGATAATTGAGAATTATATTAACTTAAAAGAAAAATTAATTTCCGAACATCATATTTTTAGGTCATTTACGGATACAGAAGTAATCCCCCATACTATAGAAAAATACTATACCGATTCTCTTGAGAATGCCGTAATAAAAGCAATGAATGAAATAGACGGTTCTTATGCTTTTGCGGTTATCTCAACGAAAGAGCCCGGAAAAATCGTATGCTGTAAAAAGAATACTCCTCTTGTTATAGGGGTTGGAGAAACAGACAACATTGTGGCATCAGATATCCTTGCTATAGTTGGTTTAACAAGAAAAATAATATATCTGGAAGATAACGAGATTTGCACACTAACAAAGGACAGTATAAAAATAATTGATAAGAATTCCAACGAAATCAAAAGAAAAACAGTATATTTGGATGGCAAAGTATTAGAAGCGGATAAAGGTGGATTTTCGCATTTTATGTTAAAAGAAATTTACGAGCAGCCCAAAGTAATTCATGAAACAATAGAAAAACGATTGCGATCAGAAGAATTATTCAAACCATTCCCTTTGTCCATAAAAGACAGCGAGCTTGTAAAACTTTCAAGAATATTGATTCAAGCCTGTGGAACATCCTGGCATGCAGGACATGTAGGTAAATATATTATTGAGAGCTTGTGCAGAATACATACGGAAGTTGACATATCTTCGGAATTTAGGTATCGCAATCCTGTAACTTCAGGCGAAACATTGGTTATTGCAATTTCACAGTCAGGCGAAACTGCAGATACATTGGCAGGTATAAGAGAGGCAAAATTAGCCTTTTTAAAAGTATTGTCAATTGTAAATGTTGCTGGTAGTACAATAGCAAGAGAATCAAACGATATAATAAATATAGATGCTGGCCCTGAAATTGGGGTTGCATCTACAAAAGCGTATACAGGACAATTATTTGCTCTATACTTATTTGCATTATATTTTTCAAGATTAAAGTGGATTACGAAGGACGATGAGCTTGAGTTGATATTAAAAGAAGTCCGCGCAATTCCTTCGAAGATGCAGATGATTCTGGATAGAGCTTCGCAAGTCGAAGAAATAGCAAAAAAATTTCATCAATCTTCCAATTTTATTTTCCTCGGCAGAGGTATAAATTATCCCTCGGCTCTTGAAGGCGCCCTGAAACTTAAAGAGGTATCTTATATTCATGCAACAGGCTACCCGGCAGGAGAAATGAAGCATGGGCCAATAGCGCTGGTAGACAAAAACTTGCCTATCGTGTGTATAATTCCAAAATCTAATATATACGAAAAAATGTTTTCCAACATAGAAGAAGTAAAAGCGCGTGGGGGACAGATTATTGCAGTGGCAACAGAAGGCGATAAGAAAATCAAAGAGCTTACAGAAAATATATTTTATATACCGGAATGTCCTGAAATCCTTTCCCCATTGCTTGTTGCCTTGCCGCTTCAGTTGTTAGCTTATTACATATCAACATTAAGAGGGCTTGATGTTGATAAACCTCGTAATCTTGCTAAATCAGTTACAGTAGAATAAAAAATATTGAGGTTATGCAAAAATGAGACCTAAAACTCCTGATTTAACTGTAGATATTATTATAGAATATAATAATAGCATTATTCTTATAGAACGGAAAAATCCACCTTATGGTTGGGCACTCCCAGGCGGTTTTGTAGATTACGGAGAAACCGTTGAAGGTGCTGCTATAAGAGAAACTAAGGAGGAGACTTCTTTGGACTTAACGGACTTAGAGCAATTTAAAGTCTACTCTGAACCTTCTCGTGACCCCAGAGGGCATTCAGTATCAGTCGTATTCACGGCTAAAGGAAAAGGCATTCTTAAACCGGATAGCGATGCCGCAAAAGCGAAACTATTTAATAAAAATAACCTTCCTGAAAATATTACGTTTGACCATAGGCAGATTTTAGAAGATTATTTTAGAAAAAAAGATTGGCAAATACTGCGATGACTCCGGAATAAAAAAGGTAAGCAGGGTATTATTTTTTGGGTGTCAGCGTAACGCAAGGAATAATCATTTCCTGCATAGATATTCCACCGTGTTGAAAAGTGTTTTTGTACTCTTTGGTATATTCTTGCGGATGTGTAGGATATATGAAATAATGATCTTCTTTTGCTATCCCGTATCTTGAATTTCCGGGTAATTTATAGTCTGCAGGATTCTCTATGAATAGAGCTTCTTTGGGATTGCATCTCAGCGCAGGACCATATTTATATCTCAAATTTCGGGATATTACTTTACTTCCATAAATCAAGGAAGGTTTTTTAGCGTATAGTGCACCATGGTCAGTAGTCAGGATTATAGTAGCTTTTTCCCTGCTTAAGTTTTTAAGAGCCGCATAAACGTGAGACCTGCTAAACCACAATACAGTCAACGAACGCAAGGCTTCCATATCCGGTATTAATTCATCTACTACCATTGATTCGTATTTTGCATGCACAAGATAGTCCAGGAAATTGACTATTACTGTAACAATTTTTGAATCGTTATGGCTAGTAAGGTTTTTATGTAAGTTCTCTTCGTCTTCCCTGTTTTTTACTCTTACATATTGTGTTTTTATTCCTATTCTTTGCATTTGTGCTTCAAGCAATTCCGACTCATATTTATTAGATTCCGGCTCCCACCACTCGGGATATTTTTCTGCAATGTCTTTTGTGAACAGTCCGCTGACGATTGCATTTCTTGCAAAAGGTGTAGCCGAAGGTAATATGGAAGAATAAAAAGTCTCTTTTATTTCAAAAAATTCTTCAAGAAACGGTCGTATTAAAAACCATTGGTCAACTCGCATGCAATCCATAATAAAGAGATAAACCTTTGGAACTTCCTGAACTTGTGGTACCACGTATTCCGTCATTAGTTGTGGCGAGAACATAGGTGGGCTTGATTCGTTTTTCATCCAGCGTGTATAGTTAAGCTCTACGAATCTGGAGAAAGCAATTTCGCATTCCTGAATCAGTTCCGTATGTAAATTTTTAACTTCCGTATTTTGTCCTATTTTTATTGACCATCTTGATAATTCACAATGAAGTGCTGCCCATTTTTCCCAGTTTAATCCTTGATTTACTTGCTGAATAACTTGAGAGTAAAACTTGGAGTATTCCTGAGGAATACCTTTTTGTATAAGCATATCCCTTTCAAAAATTCTTTTACAGGTAGCTATTAATTGGTTAGGATTCAAGGGCTTTATCAAAAAATCATTAACTCCGCGAATATATGCCTTGTCAACAAGTGCAGATTCTTCGCTTTTTGTTATCATAACAATAGGAACATTTAAATTGATTTTTCTTATATCATTAAGTGTTTCCAGCCCATCTTTTCCCGGCATTATTTCATCCAACAGCACCAAATCAAAGGATTCTTTTTTAATAAAATCGCAGCCTTCTTCCCCGTTTGATACGCCTTTAACAAGATACCCCTGCCCTTGTAAGATTAAAATGTGTGATTTTAGTGATTCAACTTCATCATCTATCCATAATATTTTTTTATTCATATTTCTTTGTTTCCTTTTATACAAGGTAATATTAAAGTAAATATAGAGCCTGTTCCGGATTTTTGTGGTTTATAAAGAATCTTCCCTTTATGTACAAATACAATCCTGTTTACTAAAGCAAGTCCCATTCCCCAGCCGTATTCTTTTGTAGTATAGCCGGGAATGAACATTCTTTTTGCTACACTTTTAGGAATTCCCTTCCCATTATCTTCTACGCTTACCTTAACCGATGAAAAAGAATTGTCGCCACGACGAGATGTTCCATCTTTTTGTACGATAATTTTTATCTCCGTGCTTCCTGCATCTACGGCATTTTTGATCATATTTTCCATTGCCCAACAGAATAGTTCACCGTCTACGTTAGCCGTGATAGTATCTAACATTTCAGTTTCAATTTTGACTTTACTGGATATTCTTTTGTTTAAATAGTTTAGCACCTCTTTTATTAAATCAGATAAGTTTTGATTGGTTGGCTTTACTGGGGAACCTATTTTGTGAAACCTTGATACTACTTTACTTATATGTTCGAGGTCTTCATTTATTGCTGTTTTTATATTTGGGTCTGTTATGAACTCTTTCCATCCCATAAGAGAAGAAATTGGGGTTCCAAGTTGATGAGCTGTTTCTTTTGACATACCGGCAAAAATAGCATTCTCTTCACTCCTTTTAAGTGTGTATAACCAGAATAGTCCGATTATTACAAGTAAAAGGCCTAAAGATAGGGTTGCATAAGGTGCAAGATTTAAGAGTTTCTGTAATCGTGTTTTCCCATAATGAACGGTCGCGAGAGTCTTATTGTCATATTTAATTTCTACCGGCTTATATTCTTTATCAAGCTTCCTTATTACATCTGGGGTAGAAGATTTTACATTCCTTGCAGATAAGACATTGCCGTCTGGTCCGGTAACTATAACAGGAAAAGATATTCCTTTAATTATTTCGTCAAAAATGATGGACGTTTCTTCTTCTGTAATATTTGCACAAAATCGACCATAAACTGTCGAAGTGGTTTCCGTTTCTTTTTCTATTGCCCTTGCAATGTATTGTGTATAAAGCAGAAATAGAATTGTAACTGCTAAAGCGGCAAAAATTAGATAACTTTTTAGCGGCTTGTACATAGTATTTTAATGATTTTATTTGCAACTTCTTCCGAACTGATTTTTTCTTTATTTTCAATCTCTTTTAGCTTTATTCTGTAGTTTATAAATGGCGAAAGAATGCAACCTATCCTAAGCCCTGCTCCGCTTATCCACGTTAACAAATCGTTTTCTAAGTTCAGGTCTATTGAAATATCTGCCTGTAGATTTCTTATTTCAGTTCGTAGTTTAAAAAACCTGCGGGAAAATAATTTAGGTACAGTGTCATAACAAATAACTTCATTAAATAACCTTGAGTTTCTAATAGATAATGAATGGTCTTCGCTTGTAATCCCTATTATATCGGAAGAACTAAATTTATTTTTCAGGGTAGTTATTGCAGGAACAATTAAATCACTTCTATAATGGTCTATTGGGAATAGAATTAGTATTTTATCTGGCTCTTTCAACATTTGTAAAGGTAAAATGTCCTTTTTGTAATTTAAACTTGAGATTTTCTTAAATATATTCATTTTTCATTTTCTATTCGCGCTATGGCAATCAACGTCTAAACGAAATCTCGTATTGAACATTGTCTGCTCCCCGTAGGCGAATGATTTCTTAAGCTATCACGACTACTGCCGTCGCTAATTTTTCTGTGTGAGAAATGCTTAATTTTACGTTTTTTAATTTTTTGTTTTTTAATTTAATTTCAGGGATAACGCCCAAAGACTCTACATCTTTCCAATGCAACCCTCTAACTTTTACCGCTTTGGAAAAAGCTTCTTTTGTAGCAAACCTACCAGCTAAATAAGATAACCTTTTCCCTCGCATTTCCCATTCTTTTAATTCTCTTTCGGTAAATACTTTGTTTAAAAATCTGGAATCGTATTTTTTTATAAGAATACCTATTCTTTTGATATCCACTATATCAATTCCTACTGTCATATTCAAGTGTGGATATTATTAAACGTGGGATTTTATGCTGTTAATCAGGATTTCTGTGAACCATTGGCGGTGAGAACCTTTCCTGCGATAATTCTTCTTGGATTTGTATTTGTATCTGAGTTTTTTCGCAGATTTATCCGTTCTGAGAATTTCCGCCTCGCATTCGGCATTTTTCACATAAGGATTGCCCATAGAAGGTGTATTGCCATCTATTAGCATCATTATTGGAAATTTTACCTTATCGCCTATGTTCCCTTTTAACTTAGGAACTTTTACTTTAGAGTTTTCTTTGACTTCATATTGAAACCCTGATACTTCTATGATTGCTTCCATTTTATTCCTTTCCTGCTGGTATATTTCCTGCGGGAGTTTTTCCTGCCGGCATATTAGTTTGCATTTCACCTTTTTTAATTGCTTTTTCTACTGCAGTCTCATATTTTACACGTTTGTTGCCTAAAATAGTCAAACTAAACGAGGTTATAATAAACAACGCAAGTAACACCACCGTAGTTTTTGTAAGAAACGGCGCTGCACCTCTACCACCAAATACAGATTGCCCACCTCCGCCGAACGCAGTAGAGAATCCGCCTTCCCTTTGTTGCATGAGAATCACGACAATTAATAACACTACTACCACAACGTGAAACCCTAACAAAACACCATACATTCTCACTCCTCCTTGCTAGATACTTAAACTATTATGGTATAATAATTGAATCCCCATTATTGTCAATAAGATTTTTTCTACTACCCATATGTAAATTGTATAAACTCTTGTTTTTTTGCTGTGTGCAGAGAGAATAGTATCGATCCTACCGAATTAGGATTAGTTTCCTTGTTGCTTTATAATCTCCTGCTGCAAATTTCACAAAATAAACTCCTGTAGGGACATTACTTGCATCCCATTCAACTTTGTTTTCCTTTCCGGGCGCCATAGTTTTTACTATTCTTCCTGAAATTTCATAAATCTTTAAGTCTTGTGGCTCAATTTTTAAACTACTTGAATACCTGAAAGTAATTATATTATTTCCGAAACTTTGTTCCACTCTGAAGCTGTTTCCGCTTGATTCCGTTTGCCCCTCTTCTGTTCCAACGGTTGCAACAATAACGCTATCTTCGCGAGGTTTGTAATTATGTTTTGTCACTGTCAAATACAAAACCCCGGGAGCAGAAGCAGGCGGTAAAATATCAAGCGTTACATTTCCACTTGAATTAGTGTATCCTCTAGCGTAAATTTCTCCTGATTTCATTGCGCACACAAATGCGCTTTCTATAGGGGCTTTACTATTTGTTACACTCACATCAAAATTTGTTTCCCCTGTTTTTAGCGTGTCATTATGGGCAATAAATAAGTTTCCGGGTTCGTTTGTCCACATTGGCATTTCCGGGTCGCCCAATAAATTCAACTCATATATAACCCATGCCCAGAGGTATTCGAAACTTACATTCCATTGAATTCTCGAAACAAAATTATCTTTTGATACGGCATGTGCTTCTCCTAAATGCCATCTATTATGATAAAAGGTTTCACTATAAAAGGATGTATCTAAAGCTTCTGAAAAACATAGCAAAACCTGGTCTCCCCAACCGGCTCTTGAATTCATAATCGCTGCTACCCCGCCTCCTGCAGTAGTTAAAAGATGTTCGGCAAAGGAGTCGTAACCATAAAGACTTGTCCCTTTATCAAAAGCTCCTACAAAACAACAGGAAGAATTTAATATTCCACGCTTATTTCCATTCTTTAATGTATCAATATTGTTTGAAGCCAAATAAGGACTGCTTGTATAAAGAAGCGCGCTAGAAGGATTCCCATGCCCGAATAAATGAGTAAATCCTACGCCCGAATTCAGAGTGTCAATAGTTCTTGTTCTTGTCAAGCTTCCGCTTGCTTCGTAAAGCTTTATATCTAATAACCCCGAAGGAGTAATTGTAGAGATTGCGTTGGGTGTCCTTGTCCCATCGTGTTGAGTAGATGCTCTTGCGGATGGCAGAAAAATTCGTTTTAAATATCCTGACGGAGGTGTTTTTTCGTAAGTCAATACTTTGTTCACAAAAGTCTGAACTTGCGCTTTTGTACGAACAGATGCTCTTCCTACAAATACGTCCGAATAGTAATCTAAAGTATCTCCGTTTAAAGGTTTTTCTCCCCATATGGCATCTCCATCGTTATTCCAGCTTCCATCCAGGTCGGAAAAATATAAATCACTGGGAATCGTATCTTCGTCGGTGTAACTTCCATTGCCGGAAGTCCAGTAATATACATCTCTTCTTGGCACTATTAATTGGTTGTTTTCATAATCGCATTGTCCGCCAAGAAGTACCCACATTGTTCCCCAGCTTGTATTTGCATACTTTATAAAGTTTCTTATTTTTTCCTGGTTATCCCTGCCTGAATATGAAGAATAAATGGAAGTTGTCGTTACTATTCTTGCAGGCACGCCTTTTTTTGTTTTCCAATCGGCAAGCGGCTGAAAAGATGAAACAAAAGAATCCGTTGTTATAATTACATACTCTGCAGTATCGGCTGTAAGTGACTTGCCGGAAGGAGAATAATAATTAATATCCTCAGGGTTCAGAACTTTTTCTTTTACTATATTTTGGAAAATATCTTTTTGCTCTTTTGTTTTTTGAATTACGGGAGAACTAACTTCTTTGTACCTAATCTGTATTTCCATTTTGGAATTCAGGAAAAGACTATTCTTTGTTGGATTGTATTGAATGGGATAAACGATAAAACTTGAGATTCTGTATCCTCCCATATTTCCTGTATTAGAGTGTTCAATAAGCGTTGCAGGGAAAGTGGCATCCTGATTGTATATGTTTACATCCGGCGATACCCATCCGGGAGACATTTCTGCCGACATTGTTTGCGGTAGTTGAGCAGGGCATATTTTGTATTCTCCGGGAATAGTTTCTTTGTTAGATTTTATTATTCTAACATCAGTGACGACCGCACCGTTTGGCAATAAAAATTGAACTGCAGTTTTAGGAAGCATAGGCGCACCTGCATTATGCATAAGCTCACAACCTTTTAGAGTTACGATATCATATCCTTTAATTTTTTGAAAACTCAAATCACTTGTTTTAAATACAAGTGTTTTATTTATTTGCCCACCAAATGCAAAAGAAGAGAGCGCTAAAAGTCCTAATATTTTTAAACTTTTCATGTATCTCCTTTTTTACTTTCTATACTAAACTCTGCACTTTCTACTTAATACTATTCTCTTTTCTTGTCAATAATTAATCTTTGTTTCATTGTTGTTTAAAGGTAGGTTCTTAGAGAGAGTAGAGAAAAGCGGCTATAGGATGAAAAGCAAAGAAAAAGGGCGAGATAAACTCGCCCTTTTGTTGATTTCTTTACTACACACCCAATTATTTTTTACTGGTAGCAGTAGTGTCACTAGCGCTCTTATCACCCTTCTTGTATTTTTCTTTTAATCTGTTTGCTGTTGCGGGTTCACCTAATGCATCATAGCAAACTCCGAGATAATATCCGGCATCGTTACGTTTTTCATAGTCTGGAAATTTATCAAGAACCGCCTGAAATGGCTTAAGCGCTTCCATATATTTCTTCATATTAAAATAAGTTGCGCCCAATTGGAAATAAATATCCGGGACTTTTTTATCATCCGGGAAATATCTTAAAAACCTGTTGATTTCTTCTATCTTTTTGTCGTATTTTTTCAATGTCCCATAGATACCTATTATGTAGTACTGAGATTCTACAGCGTGAGGAGATTTAGGAAAGTTTACGACTAATTTCTGGAATTCCATGATTGCCTGATCGTATTCTTCTTTATTGTAGACATCTGCAGCTATCATATATTGAGCTTCCGCAGCTAAATCAGAAGTTGGGTATTTATTAATAAGTTCTTTCCATTTATCCGGATCTTCAGCGCCAGAAATGTACAATGCGGTTTGAATTTGAGTTTTTGCCTGATTTGCAAGTGTATCTTCCGGATATAAGTTAATGAACTTATTGTATTCTCTTATAGCATCGTCATATTCTTTTGCGGCATAATAAGCAGCTCCTAACTGGAATTGAGCTTCTTTTGCTTTAGCAGATTTTTTGTATTTCTCAAGTATTAGAGTATAATTATCTTCCGCGTCACTAAACTTGCCTGCCATATAAAAGGTTCTTCCGAGGTCAAATGCGGCATCTGGTGCTCTTGGACAGGTAGGATACTCATCTAAAACTTTTTTCCAATATTCAATTGCATTGGCATATTTTCCCGTTGCCGAGAGAGCTTTCCCTCCATGGTAATAGGCATTTCCTGCAATAGCAGGTATTTTTTCGGGATACATATCACCTACACCGAATAAAAATGTATTATAGGCATCTTCAAAATCTCCACCATTAAAAGATGCAATACCCCAACCGTAAAGTGCTGAAATTGCAAGTGTCGTGTCCCATTCTCCCCATCTCTGGTAAGCATCTTTCATCATATCGTGCGCTGTTTTAGTTTCTCCCTGTTCAAGGATACAATATGCATTACCAAGGAATGCGGGAGCTTTAACTTCAGGATCTAGGAATTCATCCATAACTTCGCCATAGAATTCTTTTGCTTTTGGATATCTATCAAGGTAATAATAAAGTTCTCCAAGGAACAATTTAGATCTCCCTACCCATAATTCTCCCGAGTCGGGAGGTATTAGTTTCAATTGAGAAGTTCCTATCGAAGCCCCTTCAACATATTTGCCGAGTTGTAAATAAGAATAAAGCATCATTGCATAAGAAGGAAGGATAACCTCTGATTTCGGGAACAAATTTAATACTCTCTGGTATCGTTCAATTGCTTCTGTATATCTTTTCTCTATAAAAAATGCGGATGCGGTTAAGAAATCTCCAAGTCCTGCAAAATTACCGGTCGGATACGCGGATATCACCTGCTGGAAAGAAAGTTGAGCACCTGTAGTATCGCCTCTGTCAATAAAACATTGTCCGTATCTTACGTGTGCAAGTGCGGCAACTCTCATTGTAGGATAATCAGCTTTGGTTGTCTGGAAACAAGTTATAGCATCCTCTATTCTCTTGAGTTTTTTTCTTGCCATACCCAATTGATAGTAAGAATGAGCGGCAAGCCACTGGTCTTCAGATTTTATAGAATACTGGAACATCTGAATGGATTTTTCATAATTTCCTGCATCGTAATAACAACATCCCATTTTATATCTTGCATATTCTTTTAATTCGCTCCATGCGAATTTTCGCATAAAGTCTTCATATTTTTTTGCGGCACCCGGATAATCTTTATTGTCAAACAGAGCGTCACCCATACAGAAAGTCGAGTATTCGGCTAATTTAGTTCCCGGGTAACGATCAATAGCTTCCTTATAAGTTTCAATCGCTCTTAGCGGGTCACCCATAGCAGCATAACATTTTGCCCGATAGTATAAACCTTCTTTGGTGTGTAATTGTTCAAGATAAACTAGCGCATCTTTATATTTTCCATCAGCATAAAGGGTAATCCCCTTACCGCATAGAGTTCGTTTTTCATCTACATACCCGGGGAATTTATCTATTTCATCAATAAGATATTTCCTTGCCATTTTTGTGTCGCCAAGAACAAGCCAACACAATCCAACTCCCCATATTGCTTCAGGAGCAAGATAAGATTTCTTGTAGGTATTTAACAAGTATTCAAATGTCTTAATCGCTTCTCTATAATCGTGAAGATTATAGTAACATTCCCCTATTCTATAAAGTGCTTCTTCGGCAGTATCCTCATATTTTACGAGGACTTTATAACCAGCCAGAGCTTCTTTGTACTGCTCTCTCATAAACAACTTTTCAATAACTTCAAAACTATCTGTCGGCGCTTTGACGACCCGTAACATTAAAAAGCTTGCAAGGAATAACCACACTGTTATCTCCTCCTTTTAGTTTATATTCTTAAATTATAAAGATTAATTATTTATCTTTTGTAAGTTTTGCCTCTTTGTTTTCCAGGAACGGAAGATTTCTGTCTTCTTTCTTCTTGTATATAATCAGGAGACTCGCCTTTAGATTTTATAACAACTGTTCCTGCTGGTCCTACTGTGTACATTGCGGACAAGAAGCCTTCATATCCCCATTTCCTACCACCTTGTTCTATAACAGTAAGTTGGTAGTAATATCTCCCATCGGGAACGATTAGAGCATTGTCGTCTTTTCCATCCCAGGATACTCTATATGGAGGTTCTCCCCATGCGCCGATCTTTCTAACAACAGTTCCTGCTTCATCTTTAATAAGGACCTGCCATTTTTCTACTTTTGTACGAGGATTTATATCAAAATATATCCAAACAACATTCTTTCCTTCGGAAGGTGAAGTTGGTGAGAATGCAACTGTGGGGCAAAGAGCCTTGGCTCTGTAGCCACCAAAAGCAAGGTTAAGAGAAATATTATGCCCTGCGCCATACATTCCACCTGTTTGGTAAGGTAACATCCATGCATAATCTAATCTAATTTCAAATCTTTTCATGTCATGCCATAAACCAACACCTGCCGCTAGTGCTCCGGAATTAATCCCAGTTCTTAAATAGAACATCTGTATTGGTCTATATTCCATACCGAAACCGAAAGTAGGAGATCTGTATTCAGGCCAGACTAATTCTGCGCCGATTATAAGTCCACGGAAAGCTTTTACACTGAGTCCGAATCTCGTGGTAACAGGAAATTCACAAGCTTCTTCAGCAAGTGTTATTTTAGGTTTCCATGCATTTTGCACTGCTAAACCAAACGAAACCGTTTTTTCAGGAAAAGCAAAAAGTCCAAGGTCAGCCCCATACCCTAAACCATTCATAGCTGACATCTGATGACTATATACTTTACCATTTAAGCCGATCCATACTGGTCCAACAAAACGCATAGCGTAGGTAAGCAGAACGGCAACTTCCCTATTTGAAAAAGTAGCGTCGCCTCCAACACCGGCCTGATTCATTCCGCCGGTATAAAAATGCATTACAGTGGCGGCAAAACCGGAAGTCGCGGATGTTGGACGTCCATAAGTTAACATTTCCATAGACGTTCCTGTTCCGGCAAATACTATGGAATGCATCATAGTCAATTCTTGCGTATTTAACTGGACAAGACCGGCAGGATTAAAATACCCTGCACCGGCATCATCTGCTACGCCCGAAAAAGCGCCTGCCATACCAAGAGTCCTTGCGCTGTTACCCCAGTATGTAAGCATAGGGGCGTAAGTTCCTGCATCTGCAGCTGCATAAGAATTATTCAAAGAAACACACAAAAAAGAACTTATTGTGAAGATTTTTAGTAAGGTATATTTTACCTTGAGACTGCAATTTTTCGACGCCATATTTCTGCCTCCTCTCCTTTTATCATTTGAGCACAAATTTGATAAACTCCATTTGATACTTTATTTCCTTTTTCGTTACGACCATTCCAATAAACTACTCCATATAAAGAATCATTAACCTGATAATATTTCATTATTTCTTCAGTTGAAAAAGCTTTTACAAGGTAACCAAAAGCATCAAATATTTTCACCACAGGAACTTCTATCCCCTTAGGAATAGGATAAATAGTTATTTTTATGCCAGATCCCTTATCAAAATCTTTAGATGTAATAGGATTACAATCTACTTTTATTCCTTCATTATCAAAATTATTAACTACTATATCTACACTGTCTTCTACTATTACATTCCCCGGACAAGAAGTCCAAATAAAAATCCTTATATAATCAGTTTTCTTCCCGTATGGCTTTTTGTATTCATAAGATACATAACCTGCCCATTTATTTAGTTGTGCTGGATCTAAAACCCCATTAACTACTCCGAATTGTCCGCCGGCAGGAACTAGTTGCCCCAGTGCGTCTCCTCCAAAAGTGCTTCCGCCATCAAATGACCTTTTGGTTTTAAAGGTAAAGGGTCTCCCATCAGCAAGCGGGTTAGTTGTAGTTATTACCATGTTAAATAATTTGCCACCCCTCACATTATATAGGCATACAATATTTACGGCGCTTATTTCTGTGGAGACAAATAGCATAATAAAAGCGAAGAGCATAACCTTTGCTTGTTTAACAGAAATCAAGTTTACCATGCGACTCCAATTTTCTTTTTCCATATGCCCGCCTCCTTTCCAGTTTCAAAAATTTTCACGCAAATTAGATAAACTCCATTTGATACTTTCCTTCCGCTCTTAATTGTTCCATCCCATTTTACGTACATATATCGGTCTTCATGGTTTACATGTTGAACGTCAGGAAGAAGGTCTCTTACTAAATAACCAAAAGCATCAAAGATTTTTATTTCATATTCGTCATTTCCACCAATTGGTCCATAAATTGCTATTTCTGTTGGACCTGATGCACCCATCGGATTGGGATTGGCCGTTATAAGATAGCGTCCGGAATCAATAGGGCTTGCCAATGCCAATATTGGTTTAGATGTATCCAAAGCGACGCTTGTATCAGCAGTATTCATAACAATTTTTATCCATACATCTTTAAATGGACACATATAGCCTTGAGCGTCATCAGTCCATGCAAATCTGTAATAAGCCGCATCTGTCGTAGAGTAGCCTGCAGTTATAGTGTCTATTCTTGGTTGAATACGGTTTGTGCTATCGTTTACCCACATACCAAAAGTTGGGGATGTTACGGACTCATCCAATTTAACAGTAGTTAACGCGTAAGTCATAGTTGCCATACCCCCGGTCTCATCCACTATTCTAATCCCGAAATCCACTCCTGGGCGTATTGTATCAATAGGAATGCATAGCGGTGGGTCGCCGGACCCTGCTTTAACTGCGGTTATAATGAATGCGGAACTGTACACAGGTAATAAAACGACAAATAAACATGTGAATATTAAAAAGGAATGTTTTTTCATAATAATAACTAAATATATTTATTACGAAAATATGTCAAGTGTTTTTTTTATTTTTAATTTCAATTATAGGAACTTTAAGTTGATTGTTTGTGAATGTCAATAAAAAACTATTGTAAAAAAAGTATAGAGTAAACAAAATAAATCGTCTAACAACTAATTATGTCTGTTTGTCTCCCACACTTTGAACACTTGTTCCCGGTCGGGTAAGTTGAAGTTTTCGCTTTCCCTTTCTGTTTATTCTCGGTAATTCCTAGTACTTCGGCGTTAAAATTATGTCTTCTTATAAGCAAATTGTTACATTGCGGGCAATAAGTATTGGAAGCGTCGGGAAGTTCAATGTTGCCCGCATATACATAATATAGTTTCTCTTTTGCTAATTTATATGCAAATTCAAGAGTAGTTGCCGGCGTGGGAGGGACATCAAAGTTATAATGAGGAAAATATCTTGAAAAATGTAAAGGAGTATCTACCCCAACCTCAGCAACAAAGTCTATTAGCTTTGAGATTAATTCCGGGGAATCATTATGTCCGGGAATTAAAAGATTCGTTATTTCTATATGGAATAACTTTTTGCAGGATTTTATAGTTTCTAAAACCGTTTTTAGATTTCCTTTCAACAATGTTTTATAAAAAGATTCGTCCATTGATTTCAAATCTATGTTTGCCGCATCAATATAAGGCATTAATTCTTGTAAAGGTTCGGGGTTTATCATCCCGTTTGTAACGAGAATGTTTTTCAGCCCTTTATTGTAAGCAAGTTTTGCCGTGTCCATTATGTATTCAAACCATGTTAACGGTTCGGTATAAGTATAGGCAATCCCTATTGACTTTTCCGATAATGCTGTTTCTACCATTTGCTCCGGGGAAACAAATTTAGTTGGAGTTTTATATTGAGAAATCTCCGAATTTTGACAAAACGGGCAAGCAAGGTTGCAAGAATTGGACGCTGTTGATAAAACATAACTTCCCGGGTAAAAATGGTAGAGGGGTTTTTTCTCTATGGGATCCACAGCAAGCGATACACATTCCCCATAGTTTATTGCGTATAATACGCCTTTTGTATTTTGTCGGCTTCTACAAAAACCTGAATCTCCCTCAGCAATTATGCAAAAATGTGGGCATAAAATACACTGAGTCGAATTGTTGTTTAATTTTTTGTAATACCGCGCTTCATAACTTGAATTACGCATAATAATTATTTTATTATCCGATAAAATAAAGTCAAGAATTTAATAGTATTCTGAATATGTCTGCTCAAACAAAAACCTTTTCGGGCAACAATTCGCTGGTTCTGGAAGAATACTTTGCGATAGCTATAACTTCTTCGTTTTCTGAGATGCAGGCAATTGCTATATCTTTTTCCCCGCCTTTATCATAATATACGGACAATCCCCTTTTTATCAACGCTATCTGTTGAATATCTAAAATAACTTTTGGTAAAGAATTCACTGCCAGAGAAAAGGGTAATAAAAATTTTTGCCAGTTTTCTTTGTTTATATAGTTTAAAGGTGTAGACTCTTCTATATTAAAATTTCCTACACCGGTTCGTGTTAAATCATCTACATAAGCTCCCGTTTCTAATTTACTTCCGATATCGTTTCCGATAACGCGAATATACGTTCCGGCAGAACAGGATACTTTTATTTTAACGAGAGGGTATTTATATTCCTGCAATTCAATGTCATAAATATTGATTTTCTGGGGAGCCCGCTCTATTGTTTCTCCATCCCTTGCATAGTGATAAAGTCTTTTGCCTTTTATTTTTTTGGCGGAATACATAGGCGGTAATTGAAATTGTTCGCCTGAAAAACTTTCTATCACATTTTCTATTTCTTTTAAGTCGGGTTCCTTTTGGGAAACGTTTTCCTTAATTCCGGTTTTGTCGTAAGTATCGGTAACTGTTCCTAATATTATATCGGCAATATAAGTTTTCTTTTCATTTTTTATGTATTCTGCCAACCGACAAGCTTTGTCGAGACACAAAACTAAAACTCCGGAAGCAAAAGGGTCCAAAGTTCCGGTATGTCCTACTTTTTGTATGCCGGTTACTTGCTTAATTGTCTCTACTGCTTTATAAGAACTAATTCCCGCGGGTTTTGTTATGTTTAAGAGTCCAGATAATTGATTTTTCATTTTTATTTTTTTCAGAAGGATTTGATTTTTTATTTTTAATATTTAATATTTGATATTAAGGTAAGACGAAATTCTCACTACCTTTTGGGAATAGTTGAATATTATCTTTTTTGGAATTGCGTAACTATTTTAACTGGGCCCGGTAGGATTTGAACCTACGACCTATTGATTATGAGTCAATTGCTCTAACCAACTGAGCTACAGGCCCCTAAAGGGTTTACAGATTTCCGTTTTTTCTCTTGTGCCAAATAGTGCCAAATTTTGACATAAATGTTTTCAAAGAGTGATAAAAAGCAACCCGAATTTATAATGTTCTTTTTCATAAAAATAGCAAAATATTATGAAGATAATCTCAAATTTCAGGAAAATGTCAAGTTTTTTATAGGGAGGGGTTATCAGGCGTTGTTTTTGTATAGGCTTTCTACTGCTTTTTCAAGATAGGATTCGCCCAAATGGGCATAGCGAAGTGTCATATTGATGTCTTTATGACCCAAAAGAGTCTGGATAGTTTTAATGTTAGCCCCTTTCATGGCAAGGTGCGAAGCGAAGGTGTGACGCAAGTCGTGAAACCTGAAATCATCAATGCCTGTTTTTCTCAATGCGGTCTTGAAAGATTTCTTGCAGTCATTTATATCAAAAAGCCTTTTATTCAAGGAGTAGTCTTTGTAGTTGTCTTTTAATGTCTCATAGATGATTTTATTCATCGGGATTACTCGTTTCTCGTTATTTTTGCTGTTCTGGACTATTATGCGATTGTTGCTGAAATCAATATCACCCCATTTTAGCTTCAGTATTTCCCCCCTTCTCATTCCCGTATTCAGGGCGATAATGACTATGGGTTTTAAGTGTTCTGCACAATTATCTATCAGCTTGTTTATTTCTGAAATTGTAAGATACCTTAACCTCCCGGGAGGCTCTTTCATCATATCAACTTTTTTTACGGGATTGTCTTTGGCATAGCCCCATTTTATCGCCATAGTATAGAGGTGTTTGAAACAGGCCAATTCCCTGTTTACGCTGGCATTGGTTACTTGTTTTGCCCTTGATGCTTTGTAATCTTCAATCTCTTTCGGATTGATGTCATCAAGATACTTGTTTTTGAAAAACGGTATAATCTTCTTGCTAAGAACGCTTTTCTCCAATTTGGAATACATCGGCGTTTTATTTGTTTCCGAATATTTCATATAGTCCTGAGAGAATTTTTCTAAAGTCACCCTTTCCTTTTCTTCCTGCTCTTTTATTTCAGGAGTCACTCCAAGCTCCTTTTTTAACCGCTCAAGCTTTATTTCTCTCAGGACTTCTTCTGCCTTTTTCTTGGATGTGCCGACTTTCTGCCTTACCCTTGCCCCATCTTTTGAGACGAAGTCAACATACCACGATTCTTCTCTTTTATAGATTCTCATATCGTTATCTACTAAATTCTGTTTTAAGCATTGCGCTACTTTAAAGGCTCATTATAACTTGTCCGATAATGCCTTATAATCAAAGTCCTGTTTCTTGCGACTTTTACAATGCCTTGTTTCAAGCCATTCGGCAATTTCTTTGGGATTAAACCGCACTAAATTTCCGACTTTATAAAAAGGGATCTCGCTATAATAAACCCAGCCGTAGATTGTCGCCGGCTTGACTCCGAGCAATTCCGATAATTTACGGATATCTATTAAGTTTTCCATTTGTCCCCTCCCCTTTACAAATTTATTGCAAAAAGGAATGAAAAAATTCCCCTAAAACCTGATTTTTTTCATCTTCTCTATCTCCTCTAATGCTTTTGTTTCTTTGCTCTTTGATAACGGCTTGTTTTGACAGCATCTACAGTCTTTTCTCTGCCCTTTGATTAATGGTCTTATTATCTGAAACGGCTTCTGGAATATGTAAAATCCTTCTGCTAATGCACCTCCAATAAGGATATAATTCCGCTGAGGCTCTATAAGCTTTGCAAGTTGGCAATCTTCATTCCTTAAAAGCAATGCTATTGCAAACTGTTCTTCTATGTCTGTTATAAAATTGATTGCGGCGTGCAGTCCCGGTTCTCCTTTATAATCCTGTTCGTCTCTTGCCCGACTATAATCTATCTTACCCCGTTTTGGTTGCTTCAATCCGCCCCGTAAACATTCCAAGCAAGATGTTTCCTTATCCTGCAAAACATAAAATACTTCTCCGCCTTTAGCTTCTTCATAGCAACCGCCAAATAATGCCGGAATTTTTCTTTGCCATGCTTCATGATTTATTGCAAGCTGAACGCTTGTGTTATCAGTAGAGCCAATTACCAAACTGACATTTTCAAATGCTTCATTTAATATTCCTTCATTGCCTGATTTGAATATATCAATATGATAAGAAATTACCTTAATGAATGGGTTTATTTTTAAAACCCGCTCCTTGACTGCATCGGATTTATATCTGTGCAAATCAAGTAGGTCGCACTCGTGTCTTGAACAGTTTTCAATGGAAAACCTGTCAATATCGGCAAGTTTCAACTCTCCTATGCCTGCTCTCGCCAGACCAATTGCAAGCCTTGAACCACCTGAGCCACAACCAAATATCAGCACCGATGAGGATTTTAAGGTATAAAGTAATTTAGGAGAAAAAGGCGTTCTCTTGAAAGTGTCTTTTGAATCTACAAGTTGCAGTTCAGTAGAAGTCCATTCATTGCATATCTTGACGAAAAAAGAGACATTCTTGTTTCCCGATATCCCCACGACCTGCACTTCACTTTTTATAGAATGCATATTCTCTACCATCATGCCAATCTTAGGTAAAGATGGATGTTCATGCCCAATATGTAAAATGTTTATTATTTCCTCTTCCATCCGTACCATGCCATATATATTCATTGAGCGTGTTTTTGACAAATTTAGCGTAGTCAAAAGTTCCTCGTAGGAGTGTTTTAATAATATCGTTTTCATTTTGCCCTCCTTTTTTTACAGGTTTTGTATCAGACTTTTTATTTTCCCTTAATATCTCATCTAAAACTTGTTTTATGGTAAAATCTGAGTTCCAGTTGCAGAGAGTTGTTAATTTGATTATTTCCTTCCCTGTGGGTTTATCAATGAATCTCGGAGCTCCGAGAGGATATTCAACAGGAGGAATAACGATTAGAGATAAGTTATCTTTCCGGATTTCCAAGAACAACCTCTTGTCACTCTGCCTTCTCAATGTTTTTGCTTCATATCCTGCAAGCTCAAGCTCTTTTAATTCCTGTTTTATCCTTTCCCTACCCCTTGTTGTAAAATAAAACTGGAAACCAGAATCAGTCCAGTAATCGCTGGATTTTGTCTGAATAGCTACAGGCTCATTTTTAAGGGCACAATTTACTTCTTCAGAATTATCGTCTATTAAAATCAGTTTAACCGGCTCAAATTCGTTAGCTCCATAATTTATGCAATAAGCATAAATTCTTGCATTACCTGCAATCACATTGGAAATAAAAATAAACAAAGGTTTCTTATCACCCGATTGAGCTACGCGTTTTACTATTTCCTGTGCTTGAATAAGGTCACCTCCGCTTGGCTGAAACATAGTTCCGGGATGTTTATGCCAATATCCTATTAGAGAGACTTTTCCGTGATATTTTCTGACGATATTATCCAGCGTTAACGTATCTTCTTCTACATCGGCAGTAAAATGGCAGTTTCCCAGCTCAGCATTTCTGCCGGGAGGGGTTGCTTCAACTACAATCAAGCTATTCAGGCAACCAATTAAAAGTCCTCCTGTTTCAGTATTACAATTGAGACTTTCCTGCTCAATTGTTTTATAAGCCTTATTTGTTATCTTAATTTTATCCATTGTTCCTCCACTTTTTTTTCAGGAAAATTTCTTCTACCTGAGGCAAGCCAGACCTCATAAGCTTTTAGCCACCGTACAGACCAATCGCAAATTACTTTACCCGTTGTTTGATGCCCCACTTCAGCTGAATCATAAAGACAAGGTTTACCATTTTCATTTTTTTCCCTATTTGGAAATTGATGTGGGGAGATTTCAATATGTGGACTGAGGATGTTAACATCTGGAGGCGTATATGGAAAATTATGAGGATAGACTATTTTCACAAAGTAGTTGTTAAACTTCCCTAAAAATTTCTTATAAACAACAACTGTATTGTTGCTTATGCCGGTTTTTGCATTAGGATAATGTCTTTTAATCAATTTTACTTCAAGCAAAAACCTTTCCTTGTCTCTTTCATACCATTCCATCTGTTCCTCCTTATCACTGGGGTTGCCCCGAGAGTATTATCCCAGGGCAACCCCTTTTGTAAGGCTACCTATAGCTATGCCATGTATTCTCTTTTATTACATTCCTGCCATCGTTAAAATCCAACGCTTCAATACCATTTCCTAAATCTTTTTGAATTTCCGTAGGAGCAATTTCTCCATCACAAGTTCGAATGCTGTATTCGTCATGAGAAGACACTGGATAATTCCCGGCTTGGGTAGAGCCGCTCTGACTACGAGCCCCCAGAAGTTGTATTAATTTTTCGTCTGAGACCTCGTATGTTTTACCCATGATACTAATTTGTGCCATTTGGCACCTCCTTTTTAGCTTTTATTGTTCAAAAATTTCACCACACTCGTTAATCATATACCTTTTATGATTCTGCCTATCATCATTATTAGTTTGCCTGTTTTCTCTGGGATGTGCCTCTGTAGGCTGGACATTATACCATGTATAGTTTGTTCTTGGAGTTACCCTTGGTGTTGGCATTGGAAGAGGCTCTTCCTCATCTCTATTGAAATGCTGGAGATATTGCTCAGAGATAATCGGATGGTTAGTAAGATGCGTTTGTCTCGGGGGAGTAATTCGTGGAATGTTAATTTTAGGCAAGACAACAGGATAATCTGTGTCTTCTGATGAATAGTTGAAAGTTTCCCTTTCGGAATCATTCTCTGCTTCTGAATGAGAATTGTTATAGGCTGATTTTATTGCCTTACCACAAAAATAACCGCCTAAAGCAGCCAAAAAGCCTATGGGACCTCCTGCCAATAATCCTCCAACTAAGCCTCCGACCATAACAGTGCCAAATTCACTATCTTCGCTCATAGCGCACCTCCTATTAATTCTTCCACACTCTTGCATTTTAGCACCTGAGGCAGTAAAACTGCCGATGTTTGCTTGCCTTCAGGGTCGATTTTCGCCAGGATTTGTTCAACACTTGCTAAAACCTTGGCGTTTTCACAAACAATAATAACTGCCATGCAACCCGCTTCTAAATCTTTAATCGTATTGCTATGCTCATTAACGCTACTCATTGCGACTTCTATTGCAATATATTTGCCATCCTGCATTCTTATTAAAACATCTACGCATTTACTATTGTTGCCGAGAGAGCCTTCAATTTCAACTTTGATTACATTCGGCAGTTTTTTGAAATGCCTTGCGATTAAGTTCTGGAAACAGGTATGGGGATAGTTTGCTCCACGCGTATAAATATGGGGCGAAGCATTCAAGACAATATATCCTTTTGCACTGATTTCCAAGAATCTCGTAGCTCGCCCCTTTATGGTCGTCCTGATATCCCACGGGGTTACGAATCCTTTTTTGATTAAGCTGTCAATTGTACGAGAACCAGCTCCTATGCTCAAATTCAGTTCCTTGCATCTTTCAACGATGCCAATCCATAGATTAGAATAAATGTTCATTAATACTTCTTTTTCCTGCTGGCTTATTTCTATTCTGGTTTTTTCAGAGTTGAGATTGGGTTTCGGATTTGGTTTTAGTGTTGCTTTAGGCTCAGAGATAGGGACATAAGGCAATGCTATTATTGACTCCTGTTGTGGATGTGCCTCTTGTTGCGGTTTTGCAGGCTGTAACCGCTCAACAATCTTCATATTATGCCTGCTGATTTCTTCATCTTTTATCATTATTGTCCCCCATAATTTTTTAAATCCGGAACTCTTGCTAGGAATGGCGCTGTATAGCGGCCAGAAAACTTTACAACTATTTCCCGCTCTTTCAGCCGATGACAGTATTCCCGCTGAGCCTTGTCAGTTATGCCCATACTATTTATCATGCAGTCAATATCCTTGCCATTTGTCAGGCTGAACATTATTTTAGTGAAAGCATTTGAATGGATTGAAGCTCCCATCTGATGAGGGATTTGTGTACATGCCCATAGGTAGATTTTTGCATGTCTTGCCATTGAAACCAAATGGGATATTTCCGGCAATCCTCTGTCTGGTCTGTGTTCGAAACTTGCATCAAAAAGGGCATTGCCATCATCCAAACCTATAAAATGTATTTTTTCCGTTTCAAGATGGAGTTTGTAGTGAAAGAGCCATGCTGTTAGCAGATTCACGATAAACACTTGCTGTTCAATCGTTAAATACTGAATCTCCCAGACAATATTGATGGAACTTTCCACTAAATTTACAAGCTCTACATCGCTTGGTTCTAAGGTTTTACCCAATCCGCTGCTTAAAATTCCCCCCAACCTGTTCAGTGCCGATTCACGATAGCGCGCTTCCCTGCTCATCAAAGGATACTTGCTGTTCTTAATCTGATTATACAAATCCAAAAGAGTAGGATTCGGATTCAGGGCATAGAGTTTATTGAGATGCTCAATCAAGAAATTTTTCGTTCCGTCATATATCGCAAAAGCCTGACAAAAAATATCTGCCCAAATGTTAGCCCATGCGCTTCTGGGTAAAAAAGGATGTGTAAGCAGAGAACCGATTTTCTCAAGTCCCTGAAAACGAACAAAGAAAATTCTTTCTGTAGCATGCAATAAATTCCTTATCTCTGTTGATTTTGTAAAAAGCCAAGTATTAATCCCTTTAATTATTGCCTGCACAAATGACAAGAGCATTACAGTTGTTTTTCCGCTTCCTGTCTGCCCGGCAAGCAGTACATGAGGCTCATAGGGATAAATGCCTACCGGCTTATTTTGTTCATTTGAAGCAATTCTTATTGGACCGTCTACACTATCATCCGGTTCCTGAAAAGGACTGCAACATAGCTGTTTCCAAAGTATTTTAGGCTGTATGCGGCGTAGAAGTATCGCTATTTTTGAGGTGTCTCCAAGTGCGATTGCTCGAATCAGGCCAAGATTGATAGGGTCTGCATCAAGCCTATTATCGTGGATTACTTTTATAAGTTCCATAACAGTGGGTAGTTGTGTAGAGACAAGGGAAACAAAAGGTAAAATGAAATTTATAAAATTTCCTATACCGTTATCTATAATCATGTTTTCCTCCTTCTATTTTATAAATGCCGGGAAGAATTTTTTCTTCCACCAGCACGGGCCGCAGTAGCACTTCCCGTTTATGACTCGAACTGTCAGGCTTGAAAGCGGCAAAAAGCAGTGGGCACAACGGTAGAAATGCCGCCGGCAAACTATATTTCCTTTCCAATCTTTTCCCCCGATATCTTGGCGGCTCTGGGCAATACAACCACAGTCAAGGGTATGCAGGCTGTATGTGGTCGTATCTTCGATTGCTCCGTCCTGTCCCAGTATTGAGTTTTGTTGAATTTCGATTATCTTACCGCTTTCCCTGACAGTAGTCCCGTCGATTTTCTCAACTGTATTTTTCCGTTCAATTCCGGACAGGATTTGCAAAAGTTGCTCTATATTTTGTTCTGGCATATTATCCCCCTATTTTTTTGTTTTTTTATTATCTGCTGAACAAATACTGATGATGTTATTACGTGCTTTGTGTGAATTTTTCTTCGATTTGTAGTTTCCCATACTTTTGCTACCACCGGCTCATGCCAGTCGATAGATCTCGGCACAACGGCATTTAGACAAAACAGGTAGATGATGAAGCCAAAGTATATTATTCTAACTGAAAAATTCCTTCTGTTCATATTTCCCCCTTTTAGTTTAACTGTGACATTCTAATACTTAATTACTTATTAATAAAGATTTTAGGGGTTATGTTTTGTTAAAATTTTAACAAATTTTAACTTCAGAAGCACAAAACTTAAAAACTCTTAAAAGCTACTTAAAACATGGTAAGAATAAAAACGAATTGGGGACCGTTGGAAGCAATTATGATAGATGGATATATCCCTGAACATTCGGAACTAAGGAAAGTTGATTGGGAAAATTTAAATAAATCAGGCAAACTACCAGATTACGATTTTTATACTACACAAGGATATTTGCATTTGTCTAAATTGCCAGAGCAACGCCGATTAGGAATCTTTACGCGGTCAATGTTTCATCTTATAGATAATTTTCGCTCTTCTGTAGAAGGACATAGACATGTCATATACAAGCCATGTTATTACGGATTTACAACGGGGGAAAAAACAGGAAGTATTGAAAATTATGAGAACAACCGAAAATACAAAAAACATCTTTCTTTGCTTACTCAAGAGTATAGGATTGACGAAAATAAAGGGAAAAAAGGGTATATTCAAAATGTAGTGGTATATTTTCCCAACAGTCATTTATGGGATCATAGGAAATACATGAAGGAATTAGAAAAATATTTCTTCGATTCGTTAAGGATAGTGAATTTTCGAGAAAAATATGAATATAAAAATTTACAAAGATTTAAAGAATGTTGGAAAAATATTTTAGTTAAATTTATGAAACAAGGCTATTCTGATGGTTTTTTAACATCTGACAAAAAGGCACTATTTTGATTAAATACCATATCATAACTCGGTTACTTAATTATACAATATAAAAAATCTCCGTTAATCTTATATTCAGAGTTCCCAATTCTTTCTATATATTTATTCCTTTCTTTAATATTGTTTGTTGAATCATATCCCAACAAGTTACGAAGTTCTTTAATTATACCTCGAGCGAGGCTTTTGCTTTTTCCTTTTCCTACAGGAAAGTCATTAGTGCTGGTCGGAATGTTGAAATAAGATAAAAGGAGGGAAAGCGTTTCTATTACATTTTTTCTGGTTTTGACAGGTTTTCCATTAATATAAAGTTCTGTATGAACTTCATCTACACATACAAGATACTGAGAGTCTTTTTTAAAATCTTGTATTTCTTGCTCAGTGCAAAATTTTGGTTCCCGAGGTATCGTTCCGTGCCCGATAAAAACTTCATAAGATTTAGTTTCAACTTTTGTCTCCTTTGTTTTTGAAGGTTGTGCTCCGAGTTTTGATTCTTCAGTGGTTGATATTCTTGATTTTAGTTCTTCGACTGTCTTTAATATTTGGTCTTGCCTTACTTTTATTGTTGTTGTTCTTTGCGATATATTTTCATTCCTAGTGGATATTTTCTTTAACTCCGACACTATCATAGAAAGTTTGCCATCGAAATCACGAAGAGGATATATGTCTAACTCATTTAGTAAATCTCTTTCTTCTATTCCTGATATTTTATTTATATCTTTGTACCCCTTCATTTCAACAAGCATTTTTAGTTTTATCTGAAAATTATCTATCTTATTTATTCGTATACTAATATCAACCTTAGTTTTGCTGGGAAACTTACGTCTATTTATTGTATATTTTATTACTTTCATTATTTTTTGAACCTCAGCGAAATCAAGGTTTAATAATTTAAGCATTACTTTTACAATATTTTTTTTCAGCGGGATAAATTCAAAAGCTTCTAAAAGAACAGGTTCACCGTCAAAGCGCACAGCAGGTCCAAGCGCTATTGCATTCCATGACTTTTCAGGAATCTCATCTATCATTTCATTTAATTTTTCAATTTGTGAATATAAGGAAAATAGTGAGTCGGCAGAAAGGTTGTATAGTTTTTCATCTATTTCTATGATTTGTGGAATAGCTGGATGAGGCCATGCTCGTGCAATGTCTTTAAAACTGTCTCCATGTTTTGTAGTGGATGCCTTGTACCCCCATGTTTTTTCAGAATCTTCATCTTCTTTTTGTATGGCAATAAGCATATATTTTTTTGCATTTCTGAATTCACTTATACTCCATTTATATAGACTTAGCGAAATATAAAACTCTATTTCGGACGTTGTTTTTAGAGAATCGACGAATTCTTTACTACCACCGTAGCGTTGCACTATTTGCTCATAATCTCTCTTTAGTGCAAACATCATCCCGACCATCAAATAAAAAAGTTTTTCATATTCTCCACACGTTAAAAGAGTTATGTAAAAATGTGCATAATAGTCAAACAACAAATGATTTTTTCTTATAGATTTGCTCATAGTACGAATTAATTCTCCTAATGGTAATTTATAGTCCAAAAAGAAAAAATCATATACCTTTTCTATATCCTTTTCTAATTCTTCGTCACCAGAAGTTCTGATAGGAGGGTCAATATTTCTCTCTATATATTTTTTATCTTTTTCTCTCCACCGCCTTTTCTTTTCGTCTTCTATGTAATTTTTCATTTTAATAAATATAATTTAACATTATTAAAAGGCAAGTTTTAAAGTATTTTTTATAAATCATTTAGTAAATAATACCGCACTTAATATTGATTTTGCTAAATACAACTTTACTTATACAAGTAAGTATGTTACTTTCGTTTAATCAAATTTTTCTGATTTCGCATCTTTCTTAAAAAAGACAAACCGCAAAGACAACCGATGTTTTCTCTATGGTTTTTCTTTTGAACTTTTTCTACTCTTTCTATTTCTCCGAACTCGTTAAACTATTACAAGTTCAGCCAGCCACTCCAGCCCTGAACATATAATAATTTTTGATGTGTCCAAGTCCCCATCAACCACGAGTTCGGTTTTGCTTCTTCTGTAAGAAGCACGATTGGGAGCAGGCAACCCAATCTCGCAAGAACCCGCAAAAGAGCTTGAGGGCTTATGCACTTTGGCATCGAGGTTCCGCTCTGATACCAAAGCAAAAGCAATAAAAGTCGCTTCCCTTATCGCTCAGCTTGCCTTTTAATTCTTTTGGTCTTTCAGACTTACAAGGGCTTACAACCTCTTTTTCTCCCCCTTTGATATAATGTTAAGCCCGAATTCAAGGGTGAATCAGACCAGTCAGGTCTGGAACTAAATCGAAGTGGAGGGTAAATTCAAACAAAAAATGGAAACTGAAATCATAGAACAAAACGGTATGAAGCTGATGACAGAGAAACAAAAACTGTTGATTGAGCAGTTGCTGAAGTCAGAGAGAATTGAAAAAAGGTATAAGCAGTTTGTAGAAAAAACATTGCAAAATGAAGTTACAAGCTATTCGGCGAGCAAACTTATAAGCTTTTTGACATCGCTGATTGGCTTGAAGAAAAACTTCGTCAAGCAACGCAAGAGCAACGGCAACAGCAGTTGCAGAAAAATCAGCAAGAGAGTTTCTCTGGACAAGGTGAAAAGCTACATGGAAAACGTGAGAAGCGAAGTCGGATACGCAGTAAGAGCTTTGGATAACGAGGCTTTTGACGCTGTCCATAAATGCCTTGAAGATTTGCATCGGGAACTATGGAACTCCGAGTTTGCTGATATGTCATTAAGATGACAATAGCAAATCCGGCAAACTTGTTTATTTTTTTGTTTTTTTATTACGCCTCGAATTGCGAGGTAATTTCAAATAAAATTGGCAGGAGGTGATTAAAATGAAAGCAGAAGAATACATAGAGCTGTTTGAAAGCATTCAGCAGAAGCTTCCGGAAGCTAAGGACAAGGAAACGATAGCATTAGCGATAATGCAGGAACTTGCCAAAGACAGAAGGATGGAAGAGATAAAAGCCAACGGCGGAAACGGCGATAAGCCGGCAACGCCCAAACAGATTGCCTATATGAAAAAATTAGGCATAACGCCGGACGAAGGGATGACGAAGCAGGAAGCTTCCAAGCTGATTGACGAGGCAGTGGCGGGCAGATAGCCCACTACTGCTTTTAAACGATGATTTTTTTTATTTTTTACTTGCTTTTTAAGATAACAATTATATTCATTATAAAAGATGGATTATTCTATATTTGTAAATATTTTAAATTGGCCAAAACTTACGTGGATTCCAGTACTTATTTCCGGAGTAGTTGGTTTTTTAGGTGCGTATATTATTTTTAGAATAACTCAATCTAAGGAACATAAAGATAAAAAAGCAAAAGAGTTTAATTTGTTGTTCGTTATTTGTACTGAAATGAGGAGAAATATAAATCGAATTTTTATTTTTATTAGAAAAAAACAAGGAATTCATACAATAAATTTACGACAAATTGTTTTGGTTGAAGATGCCAAGAACAACTTACTGCCAGAATTTGTTAAATTAACAAGTAAAAGCTCTATTCTACCCTACATTTCAAAGTTTTATAACAATTGTAACCTTATACTCACTTGCCAGTATATAGTTATAAAATTATGTGAATCCATTGAACAAGATATTAGTTTGTCAGACACAAAAACTCCCGCACTTCTTAAGGCTAAACAGGATAAAGTTCAAAACAGTTTCAAAATCGCACAAAAATTATGTTTAACTTATTATGAAGGTATGTATAAGGAATATTGTCAGATTTATAATACGTTAGTTACCTTATCTAAAGAAATATCTGGTATTACAATTCCTAATTTTCTTAAACCTCCTCCCCAAGAAAGCATCTCTAAGGTCAATGAGATGAAAAGTAAGATGAATTCAAATTCTATTGAAATATCTAATTCGTAATTCAAAGGTTTAAAAAACAATGAAAGATAAGAAATTATTAAAAACTATAGCAAGGGAGTATCTATTTGAAATATTAGATATCTATGATAAAGTATGTTCCATTGAACCGAATAATTATATAAAATTAGTTAATATTAAAAAACAGTACTTGGATTTTAATGAACGTCTTGAAATTTATAAGGTTCTTTATACTGGATTAAGTAATGAAGAGATTGCTTTTCTAAAAAATCAAAACATTACAGATTTTAATAAGGAACATATTGAACTTGAGGGACTAATTTGGTTCCACATAATGTACGGAGTGCTATCTACGATATGGAGCAAGAAAGAATATGAAGAGTATATTAAAAGTAGTGTAGAATTATCAAAATATAAATTTGCTAGAACTTATGGAAAACTATTTTACTATTCTTATAGTTTGAATGAAAAATCTAAAATTTTATCCCGAGAAGAAGAAACAGATAAAAATAGTATAGAAAAAATTATCACAGAGAAGGTAAGAATAAATAATAACTTAAAACAAAAATTACCTAAAGATAAAAAATTATTAGCACAAGAAATAAAAAACATTGAAAAATATATCACATCTCGCTTAAATCTTTATAAAAAAACTGTTGAAGAGAATTTTTTTGAAATCCGGAATTTATTTCGATGGTATAACAAAGACATCAGAATTTATATTACTGATACTTTCAAATCCAACGGATTTTTAGTTCAACTTTATCCTTCACAGGATTTTAATCTAACAATATATCCTAAAAGATTAACTATTCATAACACGATGAACTTTAATATGGAAGAAATTAGTAGTGAACCGTTATTTGCATTTTTTACTTTTGTACCCGAACAATTTACTGAAAAAATGGAGGAATTACATATTCTATCTGAACTCGATAATATACTGCCCTTCAAAGAATCGTTAGAAATCTTTTGGTCAACTTCTACTTTTGAAGATAAACTGTTTTTTATTAAAAAATTATTTAGAATTTTAGGTTATAAGCTTGAAGAGATTAATAATTTAAAACATATTTTTTCTATCAAAGATTATAATTATAACATTTTTAATCGTAAAACTGAATATAAGGAGAATAATAAGAAATATTTTATTTTACCTCAAAAAGCATTTTTAAACAAATCAGATAGTAAAAAGATAGTTCAAGATGCTAAATCTAACCTTTTTGAAGAATCTAAAGATAACATCTATACTATTGCAAAAGGTTATACTGACGATATTAAAGTTTTGGAGGAAAATAACATAAATAAATTTGATTTAAAAAAGATTGCTTCCGATTTAGTTACCTTAGATTTGTTTGATTTCATAAAACCTTTTTTAATTGAATCAATTTTAAAAAAAGATGATATAAATCTAAAAAAACAAATAAAAGGGAAGCAATTAATTGATAGTGTTGCAGATTTTGATGAATCAAAAAAAACATGGAAGCAATTTGAGGAGTTAATGGAAAAGGTTTTTGAATATTTATTTAAAGATTCATTTAAACATTATTTTGCCAAACCTCAATTGCTTGATTATGAGGGACACAGAAAACCAGATTTAGTTGTATCAAATGCAACTCCTATTTCAGAATTTTGGAAATATAGAAAAAGCGAACAAAAAGCGAAGAGAATAGTTATTGATTTTAAAAACTATTCTAAAGAAATATCTTCCTCTATAATAAATGATGTGACAAAATATCTAAATGATAAAAAAGGAAACTTCGCAATTATTATTTCAAAGTTTGGTTTTGACTCGCCGGGTAAGAAAGAACAACAAATAAGGTATTTTGATCATGAGCAATTAATTATTGATATTGACACTTCAGATATAATTGAAATGATAAATTATACAATTAATAACAAAGAACCTGAAGAAGTGTTAGAGCGAAAAATTACGGCATTGGCATTGATATAAATATAAAATACTACTACAATAATACGGTCTTAACATAGGCATTTTATTCTAAAAAAAATTGATGCTGAAAACGAAATCAGTTTATGCAGATAAAGTCCCGGAAGATGGTATAAGAATATTAGTTATGAGAAAATGGCCAAGAGGTGTACCGAAAGCTAATATAGACAGATGGATAAAAGAACTGGGGCCAAGCACAGAGCTATTAAATGATTGGAATGAACACAGGGTTGACTGGATAGAATACGAAAAGAGATACAGGCGGGAAATGGAAGATCCTGAAAGGCAGCAGGCAATAAAAAAGATAGCCGAATTGTCAGAGAAAAAGACAGTAACCTTGCTTTGTTGGGAAGAGTCCGATGAATATTGCCATAGAAGACTGTTGAAAGAGTTGATTGAGAAGGCGTAGAGATGGATTATGCTATAAAAAAAGCATAAAAGGCGCTTCACGATTTGTTCAGCTACCCATTTAAGCTTTTTGCACTTTGTGCGTTTGGGCTATCGCCCGACAGCATTCGCTTCGCTCAGCTGTTAGTGCTCGCTGAGGCTCGCAGATTGATATTGATAGAACAAATAAGAGTAAAAATAGGACAGGGTAGAATAGGATAAAATAGCAATGGCTAATAATAGAGGTAAACGAATAGGGTAAAAAAGGGGGAAGAAAATAAGTAGGGGAAATAGAGCCGGCGGCAGAAAAAAAATAGAATAAAAAGGTAGAAAAAATAGAAAAAAAGAAGAGGAAAAGAGGGGGAAAAGAGAAAAGAGAAAAGAGAAAAAAGAAGAAAAGAGAACGGCGGCGGTCTGATGACCGCCGAAGGGTGTGTTCGTGGAACGTGATAGAGGAGTAGAATAGAAGGGCGTAAAGTGAATATAGACAAGGGATTGAATTAATTCCAGAAGGGGAGGAGAGAGATATATGAGCTATGGAATTGGAATTAGATAATCAGTGGAATTTAATCGTTTACAAATGTCAGCATCAGGCTTAAATTTTCAGGTTCAATTCCAAATTTTTCGATGTACTCCATAGCGGTTGGAGAGTACTGAATGGAATTTAACGGAAATAAGA
>Ga0265297_10001646_pt1 | contig 51038 bp, 44 predicted proteins | sample Munlanlwell13791_FD_192502 | JGI IMG/M metagenome (GOLD analysis project Ga0265297, IMG submission 192502) | Leachate microbial communities from a municipal landfill in Southern Ontario, Canada - Leachate well 137-91 | ecosystem: Engineered > Solid waste > Landfill > Unclassified | place...
TTAAATAAAATATCGGTTTTTTGGTTTAACTTTACAAAAGATATAATTCCAAATCATTTTATAACGGCGGATGTTGATGAATATCCAGAAAATCTAAAAAAATATAGAGATGCCCTCGTCAATCGTTCAATGCTTGTTAAAAAAACAAATCCCATTTCTTTTGAGTGCGTTGTAAGGGGCTATCTGGCAGGTTCGGGACAAAAAGAATATAACAAAACCCAAAGTATCTGTGCAATTAAATTGCCGCCCGGTTTAAAAGAAAGCGACAAGCTACCCGAGCCCATATTTACTCCAGCTACAAAAGAAGAAGTAGGCCACGATATGAATGTTAGCGGCGCTTATATGGAGGAGAGGCTTGGTAAAAAAACAAGCTCTTTTTTAAAAGAAGCGAGCCTTGCAATTTATAAAAAATGCGCCAATTATGCAGAAACGAAAGGCATAATTATTGCTGATACAAAATTTGAATTCGGGTTTGATAACGATAAGATTATCTTGATAGATGAAGTGCTTACTCCGGATTCTTCCCGTTTCTGGCCCAAGGCAGAGTTTAAGCCTGGTCATTCGCAGGCGAGTTACGATAAGCAATTCGTACGCGATTATCTCGAGTCTATAAATTGGGATAAAACCCCCCCTGCCCCGCAATTGCCCCAGGAAGTTATTAAAAAAACAGAGGCTAAATATAAAGAAGCCCTAAAGGTTCTTGCCGGTATAGAGTTATAGCCTAAAGTTGTTTTAGTTCAAATCTTTCTACACCAAAATCATGCAAGGAGCTATGGAAAAAAATAAAAATTCCAGATTTAACATAACTGAGCTTGGTATTATTTTCCGCTCTTTGCGTTACAAAAATTTCAGGCTTTTTTTTAGCGGCCAGATCATTTCTCTTATCGGCACCTGGATGCAGACAATAGCAATGAGCTGGCTTGTTTATCGCATTACTAATTCGCCACTCATTTTAGGTATGATTGCTTTCTCAAGCCAGATATTTGCTTTTTTCTTAAGCCCTTTTATCGGTGTTTTTGTTGACCGCTACAATAGGCACCGCATGCTGATAATTACGCAAAGCCTTTCAATGCTGCAGGCTTTTGTTCTTTTTTTTCTTGCCTCTAATTCTTTAGTGAGCGTGGGGCTTATTATTGCGCTTAGTATGTTTCTCGGCATAGTAAATGCTTTTGATATCCCTACGCGCCAGTCATTTATCGTTGAAATGGTTGAAAATAAAAAAGATTTAGGTAATGCCATCGCGCTTAACTCTTTTATATTTAACGCAGCGCGGCTCGTAGGCCCGTCGGTTGCCGGTATCCTTATCGCTATAACCGGAGAAAGTATTTGTTTTTTGATAAACGGCTTAAGTTATATCGCCGTTATCTGGGCGCTAACGAGAATGCAGGTTAAGAAACATAAAGGCACCGCGCAAAGAGGAGATGTTTTGAAAGATTTTAAAGAAGGGTTTTCTTATACTTTCGGATTTTTACCCATAAAGGCAATTCTTTTTCTTACAGCCCTGGCCAGTTTGACCGGTATGTCTTATGCTGTGCTTATGCCGGTTTTTGCGGTTGATGTTTTTGGAGGAGGCCCGCAAATTTACGGGCTTTTAATGGCTGCTATAGGAATAGGTGCAATAGCCGGCACGCTTTATCTTGCTTCCCATAAAAGCGTTTCGCATCTTGCTAATAAAATTCCCGCTGCATCTGCTATATTTGGAGCCAGTTTAATCGTTTTTTCTTTTTCACATACTTTTTGGTTTTCATTATTGGTATTACTTGTCGCCGGCTTTAGTATGATGATACAGCTCGCATCCAGTAATACCGTTGTGCAAACTATAGTAGAGGATAGTAAACGCGGACGCGTGATGAGCTTTTATACAATGTGTTTTATGGGGGTTGCCCCTTTTGGAGGGCTTCTTAGCGGCTATTTGGCGAATATTATAGGAGCACCCTTTACTTTAATTTCTGGAGGATTTTTTTCTATTGTAGGAGCATTATTGTTTGCTGCTAAATCCAGGCAATTAAAAGAAGCACTTTTAAAAGTGCATATGGCATAAGAAAATTTTAAATCTTTCTGCTTTTGTAATAATAAAATTTAAGATATAATTCAATGGAGCAGCAATCTTTTTAAGCTACCGAAGGGAGTGCAGAAAAGTTGCGTAGTCCAGCAGGCCGAAGGCCTGGTGGATAGCCGAATTGTTCCTTTATCGTGATTGCGAAGCAATCTTGGGTACAGGATTATAGCAAATTCGCCGACTCTATCCGGCGGTAATTTACATACGCTATGCAAGCATGGGTATATAGTTTAGTCAGCGTAATTATCGTAAGCCTTATTTCTTTAATCGGCGTCTTTACGCTTTCTTTAAAGAAAAATTTCCTGCAGAAAATTCTGCTATTTCTCGTCAGTTTTGCCGTAGGCGGGCTTTTCGGCGACGCTTTTATTCATCTTCTTCCCGAAGCTTTTAAAGAATTAGGCGCAAATCTTACAACGTCACTTTATATAATTTTAGGCATTGTAATTTTTTTCATTCTGGAAAAATTTATCCGCTGGCACCACTGCCATGTTCCAGCTTCTGAGCATCAATTGCATCCGGTAGTTGCCTTGAATCTTCTTGGCGACGGTGTACATAATTTTATTGACGGTTTAATTATCGGAGCAACTTATTGTGTAAGTATTCCTCTGGGTGTGACCACGACATTGGCAGTTATATTGCATGAGATTCCTCAGGAGATAGGGGATTTCGGCGTGCTTGTCCATGGAGGCTTATCCATAAAAAAGGCATTAATCTTTAATTTTCTTTCCGCAGCAACATCAATTTTAGGCGCGATAGTTGCGCTTAGCATAGGCCCTCATGCGAAAGGCTTTACCACCGCACTTGTCCCGATAACCGCTGGAGGGTTTATTTATATCGCCGGTTCAGATCTTATTCCTGAACTTCATCAAGGTTGTGATGTAAAAATTTCTTCCGCAGCTTTACAGTTCATTTCTCTACTTTTGGGAGTGGCGATGATGGCCGCTTTAGTATTACTGGAAAAATAAATTACCTTAATATGCCAACGGAAAGCAGATCAACCGACGTATCAAGAAAATCCGCTTTAAAATTTATTGTAATGCTCGGTTTCGTCAGCCTTTTTGCTGACGTGACCTATGAAGGCGCGCGCAGCGTAATCGGGCCTTATTTTGCAATTCTTGGCGCAAGCGCAACAGTTGTCGGAGTTTTCTCCGGCCTTGGAGAATTTATCGGCTATGCATTAAGGCTTGTCTCAGGATATTTTAGCGATAAAACCGGAAAATACTGGGCGTTAACGATTACCGGCTATGCTGTAAACCTCTTAGCAGTTCCTTTACTTGCCCTTGCCGGCCGCTGGGAAGTTGCCGCAGCCTTGATAATTATGGAAAGAATGGGTAAGGCAATACGTTCTCCTGCACGCGATGCCATACTTTCTCATGCAACTAAACAGGTGGGGCAGGGCTGGGGTTTTGGTATACATGAAGCCATGGATCAGGTTGGCGCGCTTACCGGCCCGTTGATAATTGCCGCAGTGCTTTATTTTAAAGGCGGCTACAAAACCGGTTTTATAACTTTAGCTATACCCGCGCTGCTTGCCATAACTGTTCTTGTTATAGCGCGTATTACTTATCCGAGTCCACGCGATTTTGACCCGATAGGAAAAAAATTAGAAGGCAAAGGTTTACCGAGAGTGTTTTGGATTTATCTTTTAGCCATTGGTTTAATTGCCGCGGGTTACGCGGATTATCCTTTGATTGCATTTCATTTGAAAAAAAATATCATTGTGTCTGATAACTGGATACCTGTTTTTTACGCAATTGCCATGGCGGTTGATGCAATTTCCGCTTTAGTCTGCGGAAAGTTTTTTGACCGTATCGGAATGAGTGTTCTTATTTTTGTAGTATTGATTTCTGCTTTTTTTGCACCGCTTGTTTTTTTAGGAGGATTTGGCTTGGCACTTTTAGGTATGGCTGTATGGGGTATAGGTATGGGTGCCCAAGAATCTATTATGCGCGCAGCAGTTGCAACTATGGTGGCCAGTAATAAGCGCGGTTCAGCCTACGGAATATTTAATACAGGTTACGGATTATTTTGGTTTTTAGGAAGCGCTCTTATGGGAATTTTATATGATAGGCACGTTTTCTTCTTAGTTGCTTTTTCTGTTGTCGTGCAACTTGCCTCAATACCTGTCCTTTTAATTGCCAGAAAAAAGCTAAAAACGCTAAATTTTATTGACATTTAGCGAATACATAGTATTTTATTTTAAACGCGAATGAAAAAATACAATAGAACTATTCGCGACCATTCGCGTTAGATTAGCGATAATTAGCGTTGGTATGAAAATAATAGTTTGCATAAAACAAGTTCCTGATACAACTGAGGTAAGAATAAATCCTGAAACCAATACTCTGGTAAGAGAGGGTGTTGCTTCCATAATCAATCCTTTTGATATGTATGCAATTGAGGAAGCAGTGCAGTTAAAGGAAAAATTCGGCGGTGAAACTATTGTCATAACTATGGGCCCTCCCCAGGCAGATGGTGCGCTTCGTGAGGCGCTTTCACTGGGTATTGACCAGGCAATTTTACTTTCCGACCGCGCTTTTGCCGGCTCAGACACTTGGGCGACAAGTTTTGTTTTGGCAAAAGCAATAGAAAAAATAGGAAACTTCGATTTAGTTATTTGCGGAAAGCAAGCCTCCGACGGCGATACCGCTCAAGTCGGCCCGGGAATTGCCACGCACATAAATCTTCCTCAGGCAACATACGTCCGTAAAGTAGACAATGTCGATTTAGAAAAAAAAGTTATCCGCTTAGAGAGGCTTCTTGAGGACGGATATGAAGTAATTGAAGTATCAATACCTTTACTTATGACTGTAGTAAAAGAAATAAATACGCCGCGTTTGCCATCGCTAAGAGGCAAAATGCGTGCGCGAAGCCAAGCCATAACAACCTGGACGCATAAAGATTTAGGCTTAAAAGAAGAAAGTCTTGGATTAAAAGGTTCACCTACCCAGGTAGTAAAAATATTTACGCCGCCTCCGCGTGAGAAAGGAATGATTCTGGAGGGCGATCCGGAAGTAGTTGTCGATAAGTTATTTGGGGAATTGAAGAAACATTTGATATAAAATTAATAGGTATCACGTAACACGTAACAAGTAACACGTTTTGAAAGACGTGCTACGTCCACTCCAAGTGGACTCGCCTAAATGTTTTTATATGGTGGCGAGGATACGTGTGACGTGTAGCGTTCACTATGAGTGATTCAATAAAAGTAATAGTCGAGAAATGTATCGGTTGCGGGCTGTGTATAAAAGTATGTCCATTTTCCGCAATTACTATCGTAAATAAAAAAGCGATAATTGATCTTGCCAAATGCAACCTTTGCGGTGCCTGCAAAGACGCTTGCAAATTCGAAGCAATAACAATTTTCAAGCCGCAAATAGCGAAAAGCGATTTTTCTTCCTATAAAGATGTCTGGGTATTTGTAGAAAGCGAAAGAGGAAAAATCAGCGGGGTTTCTTTTGAGCTTTTAGGAAAGGCGAAAGAACTCGCTCATGACCTACATTCAAAAGTTGTTGCAGTATTTTTAGGCAAAAATATAAAAGAAAAAGCTCAAACACTGATTTCCAAAGGAGCGGATAAAGTAATACTGGTCGATAAGCCTGAGCTTGAAAACTTCATTTCCGAAAACTACGCAAACGTAATTTCCCACTTAATCAAAAAATATAAACCGGAAATTTTCCTGGCTGGAGCAACTACTTGCGGCCGTTCGCTTGTATCGCGTATAGCCGTAACGATATACACCGGCCTAACCGCTGACTGCACCGGCCTTCATATCGACCGCGAAAAACGCCTGCTCGTGCAAACTCGCCCGGCTTTTGGCGGAAACATTATGGCGCAGATTATTACCCCTAATTACAGGCCGCAAATGTCAACAGTCAGGCATAAGGTTATGCAGGAGCAAGCAGAAGATGCAAAAAGGAAAGGTGAAATTATTGAAGAAGTTATAGATGGCCCTTTTATAGACGCGCGAATAAAATTTATAGAGTTTATCCAGGAAGAAATAAGTAAGGTAAATTTATCAGATGCTGATATAATAGTTTCAGGCGGACGCGGTATCGCGGATAGCAAAAATTTTAAGCTCATTGAGGAACTCGCGCAAACTTTAGGGGGGGCTGTGGGCGCATCGCGAGCCACAGTTGATAGTGGTTGGATTTCATATTCTCATCAGGTGGGCCAAACCGGCAGAACTGTTGCGCCGAAAATATACATCGCTTGCGGGATTTCCGGGCAGATTCAGCATCTTGTCGGGATGCAGTCATCAAAGATAATCGTGGCTATAAATAAAGACCCGGACGCGCCAATTTTTAAGGTTGCTAATTACGGTATAGTCGGAGACTTATTTAGTATAGTCCCGCTTTTAATAAAAAAGTTTAAAGAACCACGATAAATTTCAACGAATTTCGCGAAGCAAATTTCTATCAATTTCGATAGGCATTGAGATTGGTAGAAATTGAGAAAGTAATAGAAATTTATTGTTCTTAGGCCAGGGCCTAGAAATATGTTTTTAAAAGAACTCGAAATCTTCGGTTTTAAATCCTTCCCGGAAAAAGTCTCCCTAAAATTTGAACCAGGCATAACAGTCATAGTCGGGCCGAATGGCTGCGGGAAATCAAATGTCCTGGATTCTTTGAAGTGGTCGCTTGGCGAACAAAGCCCTAAGTCGCTTCGCGGTTCCAAAATGGAAGATATCATTTTTAACGGAACCGAAAATCACCCTGCGTTAAACTACGCCGAAGTAACTCTTACCTTTGCCAACGAAGATAAATACCTGCCGATAGAATATAAAGAAGTTGCCATTACAAGAAGATTATACCGTTCAGGGGAGAGCGAATACCTTATAAATAAAAATCCAGTAAGATTAAAAGATATAGAAGCTCTTTTTATGGGTACCGGCATAGGGGAGGCAACTTATTCATTCATTGAGCAGGGCAAGATTGAAGTATTTTTAAGTTATAAGCCGGAAGATAAGCGCCTTATCTTTGATGAGGCAAGCGGAATAGTTAAATATAAAGAAAGCCGAAGAGAAACTTTAAAAAAACTTGAAGAAACAGACGAAAATTTAGTAAGGCTGGATGACATTATTTCGGAAGTAAAGCGCCAGATTCGTTACCTTGAAAGACAGGTGGAAAAAACCCGTAAATTCAAAGAATGCCAGGAGCACCTTGTTGAGATTGAAAAGAAAATAGGGATTTTAAAGTTCAAAGGCCTTGAAGAAAAAATAAACGTTATCCTTGAAGAGCTTAATAGTTTGAAAGAGAAAGAAAATTCAAAAGATAATGAATTGAAAGAAAATAAAACTAAATGGGAAGAGCTTAATCTGCGCCTCAGGGATATGCGAAAAGAGCTCGCAGCGGCAAGTTCGCAGGTTTTTTCTTTCAGCGCTCAGATAGAAACTTCTCTCAGCTATATAAATGTAAGCAAGCAGCGCATAATAGAAGTAGACGAGCGCAACAACGCAATAGAGCAGTCAAAGAGAACATTTTCAGAGCGTATAACCTTACAGGACAGCCGCATCGAGGAAGAAAAAAACAAACTGATTCGTATAGAGCAGGAAGTGAGTTCAATAAATGCACAGATAGAAAAACTTAAAGAAGAAAAAACCAGCCTTTTAGGCGCGATAGAAGAAGCAAAGAAAAAAATAGAAGAAGAAAAAATCAGGATATTTGAATTAGAAAGCAAGGGCGTCAACATTCGCAATGGCCTAATTGAGCTTCAGACCCAGGTTTCTTCTTTAGCTAATAGGAAAAAAAGGCTATCGCTGGACAAGGCCAGGATAGAGAATTTATCCAGTGAGAGGAAGGCTACGAAGGAAGAGCTTTCAGTTGAACTTGCTGATTTGGATAGCAAGTTAAGCGGCTTGCGGGGTATAAAGTCAAGCCTAGTTTTAAAAGAGCAGGCCCTGGCTTCTACCAAAGAAAGCCTGCAGGCAAAAATAATTGAGAAAGAAAAGAAGCTCGTTGAGCTTAATTCCTATTACGACTTTTTAAAAGACCTGCGTACAAAGTATGATACATTTTCCGCGAGCAAAAAAATTACAATTGTTTTCGATGAAGAACCCAAAGATGTAAAAAAGCTCATAATTTCCTTAAAAGGAGCGCAATTTACTAAAGAAGGAAATGCATATAAAGCAGTAATTGAAGCAAAGGTTATTTCACTTGAGGAAGATGAGTTAAAAGAAAAAATGGACGTGATAAGGGCGGAAATAGAAACTTTAAAACAGGAACTTGAGAATACAGAAAACCAGAAGAAACAAGTCAGCGAGCAATCTTTAGCGCAGAATTCCCAGGTAGAGGAAGAAGAAAAGCGCTATCAAGGCTTGTTTCAGGAAAAAGAAACTCTTAACAGAGACCTGGCAAGGTTTAACGAAGAGTTTGAGCTTGTCGAAAAAGAGCTTGAAGCGAACCGGCAGGAACTCGAAAGCCGCGAGACAAAGCAAAAAGAGCTGGAAGCTGAAATAGCTACCTGTGAAGAGAGCTTAAATGTTTCTAAGACGAGTATGGCCGGCTTCCATGAGATTGTTTTAAGTAGTTCAAAACGTATTAATGAAATAGACGTTGATTCTGCCAAATCTGAAACGCACAGGCAGTCCTTATCCAGAGAAAAAGAAAGTTTGAATTCAAGGGTATTACTGTTTTGCGAGGAGAAAGAAAATATCCTTAAAAATCTTGCGGATATGGACAAAGAAAAATCAGAAAATATCCAAAAGAGCGAAACTCTTTTACAGGAAATACAAAAAATTGAACTCGTGATAAGTTCGGATAAAGAAAAAATAAATGTTTATTCGCAGAAAAAAGATGAACTTGAGAAAGAAGAAAACGGATTACTTGCAAAAATCGAAGAAGACAGAAAACTGCTTGAGGTAGCTGAAGGCAATTTGGAGGAGTTACGCTCGGCAGTGTATAACAAAAAACTTGAAACCCAAAGCCTTGATTACGAGAAAGAAAAAATAAAAGATTATCTACGCCAGGTTTATACGGTTGAATTTAATGCTGATTGGGTTGCCGCCCCGCTTGAGGAAGGTTCAAGCCTTGATAAATTCAACGAGGATAAAGAAAGCCTGAAGAAAAAACTGGAATCACTCGGCGATGTTAACTTGGTTGCGATTGAAGAGTTCGATGAGCTTAAGAAAAGAGAAGAATTTCTGGATAACCAAAAAAATGACCTGGTTACTTCAAAAGAAAATCTTAAAAAAGCAATTCAAAAGATAAACAAGACATCGCGCGAATTGTTCCTTGAAACATTTGCTAAAATAGAAGAGGAATTTAAGAATAATTTCCGTTTTCTTTTTGGCGGAGGCCGCGCCCAGCTGATATTGCTTGACCAGGATGATGTGCTTGAGTCAGGAGTTGAAATAGAAGTCCAGCCTCCCGGCAAAAAAACTCAAAATGTTGCACTTTTGTCAGGTGGAGAAAAAGCGCTTACTACCATAGCCCTTATTTTTGCTATTTTTAAAGTCAGGCCTTCTCCTATATGCGTGCTTGATGAAATAGACGCTCCTCTGGATGAATCAAATGTTGATAGGTTTAATCATATCCTAAAACAATTTTCGGCAAATTCACAGTTTATCGTAATTACTCACAATAAGAAAACTATGAGCAGAGCTGATATCCTTTACGGAGTAACTATGCAGGAAAAAGGAGTGTCTAAACTGGTATCAGTTAAATTTGCAACGAATGGCCAAGGCAGCCAAGCTATTCCGACAGATGCTCCCGAGAAAGAGCAAACGCAAGCCCCCGCCTAAACCAGTCCCAGACCAAAGACCAAGATTTGAAAAATAGATAGTTACGTCAATCGGTTGCGGTTACGCAGCTCGTCACGGTTGCGTTAAACGTATAACGTAACCGTATGACGAAACGAGTAGCGTAACCGATTGACGAAAAACGTAACCGGATAACAATGTTAGCGAAGAAGATTTTTGGTGGATTTTTTTAAAAGGTCTTTAGTCTTTGGTCTCCCTCGGCATTGACTTTTAACCTCAAATATGTTATTTATTAAAGTTATCCACCTTCGCTTGTCAGCTTCGGTGGATATCACTAGGTAGGGCTTGTTTTGCAGAGGTTTTCATATGGAAGAAGACATTAAGAAAATAAAAGAAGAACTGGAAAAAACACGTTCTCAGCTTTATATACTTTATGAATTGAATAAAGCAATGAGAACGACACTTAGGCTTGAGGAAATAGTTTATATTATTCTTACTGGCTTAACCGCTCACGAAGGGCTTTCCTTTAACAGGGCAATTCTGTTTCTCGTTGACGAAGAGGCTAAAAAAATAAACGGGTTTATGGGTATAGGGCCTATGTATATGCAGGAAGCAACCTCAATTTGGCGCAGCATAGAACAGCAGAAGATGGACCTCTACGACCTGATTAAAACTTATCATAGAATAAAGGAAGAAACAGTAAAGCCAAAATTTATGGAGTATGTCCAGTCTCTTTCTTTTGATTTAAATGAAACCAGCGGCTTTCTCTACAGCGCTTTATGGGAAAGAGGCACCTTGCACATAAAAGACGGTAAAACAGCGGAGCTTAAGGATGACTCGCTTTGTGTGAAACTTCAACTCGGAGAGTTTTTAATAGCTTCGTTATGGATAAAAGATAAACCGGAAGGAGTTATCATTGTTGATAACTATGTGACCAAAAAACCGATACATGAAGCTGATATAAGGATATTTAATATGTTTGTAGAGCAAGCGACAGGCGCGATAGAAAATTCACGCGCCTTTGAAGATACGCTCATCAGGGCCCATACAGATACTCTTACCTCTTTATGGAACCACGGCTATTTTCAATATAAACTGGACGAAGAACTGCTTAAAGCCAAATCGAAAAATTACCCGATTTCAATACTTATGATTGACCTGGATGATTTCAAAAAATTTAACGATGCTTACGGCCACATACAAGGAGATGAGGCCCTAAAAAAAGTTAGCGAACAGTTTAAGAAAAACGTAAGGGACATAGATATTATCTGCCGCTACGGCGGAGAGGAATTTTCCGTGATACTGCCTTTTACAAACAAAGAAGAAGCGCTTACTATTGCAGAAATGTTAAGAAAAAACTTAGCGGAAAATAATATAGCAGGATGTAAATTTACCGTAAGTATCGGCCTCTCAAATTACCCTCAAGACGGCCTGGAAAAAGATGCCTTGATACGAAAAGCCGACATGGCGCTTTATAAGGCAAAGAGAGAAGGGAAAAACAGAGTTGAACTTGCTTTCTAATCCAGCCTCTCAAATATAATCAATGCTCTCCATGGAAAAAGATTTATACAACCTTTCTAATTTCAATTATGAGTTGCCAAGAGGTTTAATCGCTCAGCAACCTCTACAAGAGCGTGATAGCTCAAGGCTTTTGGTTGTAAATAGAAAAAATAATAGCCTTCACGAAACAATTTTTAAAAACATTACAGAGTTATTAAATAAAGACGATGTTTTGGTATTAAACGATACAAGGGTTATTAAGGCAAAACTTATCGGTAAGAATAAAACCGGCGGTAAAATTGAAATTTTATTGCTGAAGGAGAAAGAAAAAGGAATTTGGGAAACTCTGGTAAGGCCTGGTAAAAAAGCAAAACTGGGCGAAGAAATTAGCTTCGGAAAGAAAGGGTTTTATGCAAAAATAATCGATAAAACCCTGCAAGGCGGAAGGATCTTTGAATTTTTTCCCAAAGATTTTGCATCGTACCTCGATGAACTTGGTAAGCCCCCATTACCGCATTATATAAAAAAAGAAATTGATGACTTTGAAAAATATCAGACTATATATTCTAAAAGAGAAGGTGCTGTGGCGGCACCAACTGCGGGCTTGCATTTTACCGAGAAGTTAATTTCGCAGATTAAGCAAAAAGGCGTTAACATTGTGTATGTTACTTTGCATTGTGGCCTTGCTACGTTTAGGCCGGTGAAATGTGCAGATATTCGGGAACATAAGATGGATAGTGAATGTATCGAAATATCAGTAGAATCTGCTTCTACCATAAACGATGCAAAAGATAAAGGGTCAAGGGTCATTGCGGTTGGAACTACATCCGTAAGAAGCCTTGAAGCTGCGAGTTTCTTAAACCCGGCAGGCGAGTTCCATATAAAAGATAAAACATTCGAAACCAGTTTTTATATTACGCCAGGCTATAAATTTAGGATAGTGGATGCACTTATTACCAATTTCCACACCCCGCTTTCAACAAACCTTATACTTGTGTCTTCTTTTTGCGGTTTAGCACTTACCCAAAAAGCTTACGCTTATGCAAAAACCGTAAATTTCCGCTTTTTCAGCTTCGGCGATGCAATGTTTATCGCCTGAAAATAACCCCTGACTCATTAGAAAACCCTTTATCAACCTTCCAAGTCATTCTGTAATAGTGGCAAATTTGATGTAACTTATTGTGCAGCAATAGCTTAAATATAGTAAAAAAGATTAGTTCTTAATTGACTTAGGGGCTTATTTCTAATATAATAAAAAATCTGGCGAAATCCGCTCTTTCGCGCAAAATATAACTTCCAAGGCCACTTATATAAACACAGATGGTCACAGATGGCAGACACAGATGATCACAGATAATAAAGGGCGAAGATAGATAGGCGAAGCTTGACTCTCTTTTAGTAGCTCTTAACTTTTCTATTTTTAATTTTCTATCTGCGATCATCTGTTTTACAATCTGTGCTAATCTGTGTGTGAAAGGAGGAAGAAAATATGCGAGATGATTTAACCAAAAAGAGGATTTTCCTTTTATGCGGACACGCCCAGTCAGGTAAAACTTCAATTTCCGAAGCCATTCTTTTTAAGTGTGGAGCCTCAACCCGCTTGGGTAGAGTTGACGAAGGTACCACCATAAGTGATTACGAAGATGATGAAAAGATAAGAAAAAGTTCGATAAACATGTCAGTTCTTTATGCCGAACGCAAAGGTTCATTTCTACAATTCATAGATGTTCCCGGTTACCTGGATTTTATAGGAGAAATGATTTCCGCAAGCCGCGCCGTTGATTTTGGTGTGGTTGTAATTGATGCAACAAGCGGAGTTGAAGTTGGCACTGAAAAAGCATGGGATATTTTAAGAAAAGAAAATCTACCTTGCCTTTTTATAGTAAACAAACTTGATAAAGAAAGTACGGATTATGAAAAAACCGTTGAGGATATCAGGGGTAGTTTAACAAAGAAAGCAATTGCCTTTGCAGATTTTGTAGATGGAAAAGTTGTGAATATATTAAAAGATAAAAATAATCCTAATTACGGAAATGTAATTGAAGCTGTTGCTGAAAGCGACGATGCGCTGCTTGCCAAATATCTTGAAAAAGGGGCAATTGATGAAAAAGAATTGGCAATCGCGCTTAAAAAAGCAATAATAAATGCGCAAATATTTCCGGTTATCCCCATGATAGCTTTACAGGAAATAGGGAGTGATTGTTTACTGGAAATGCTTTTAGAGGTTATGCCTTCTGTGGCAGAAGGAAAGCCTCGTCTTGTAAAGAATGCAAAGACGGGAGAAAGCCTGGAAGTTACGCCAAAAGTAAATGCGCATTTGGCGGCGCAGGTTTTTAAGACAGTAATTGACCCTTTTGTGGGGCAGCTAAATATTTTCAGGGTATTTTCCGGAAAAATATCTTCAAATAGCGAAATATACAATTCAACAAAAGGCGAAAAAGAAAAAATCAGCCATATTTATACTCCGCAAGGCAAGCAAGAAAATAATCAAGATGCAATTTGTGCCGGGGAAATCGGAGCTATCGCTAAATTAAGAAATACATCAACGCAGGACACTTTCTGCGAACAATCATTTCCTCTTGAATTTAGCTCCATAGAGTTTCCGGCTCCTTCTTTTTCTGCTTCGGTTAAACCGAAGACAAGGCAGGATGAGGATAAAATATCCGCGGTCCTTTCGCGTTTAACCAGCGAAGATGCGACATTTAAAGTATCCCGCGACGCGCAGACAAAAGAATTGATAATCTCAGGAATGGGAGAGCTGCATTTAAGCGTTATTATCGAAAGAATGAAACGCAAGTACCAGGCAAACGTTGAGCTAGGCACTCCCAAGGTAGCTTACATGGAAACAGTTACGCGTTCCGTCAAGGTGCAGGGAAAACATAAAAAGCAATCAGGCGGCCGCGGCCAATACGGCGATGTCTGGATTGAACTTGAGCCTCTCTCGAGGGGAAAAGGTTTTGAATTTGTGGATAAGATATTCGGAGGGGCCATTCCCCGTAACTTTATACCTTCTGTTGAAAAAGGCATCAGAAAGAGCTTAGACAGCGGAATTTTGGCCGGTTATCCGGTTGCTGATATACGAGTGACACTTTATGATGGTTCTTATCACGATGTTGATTCTTCCGATATAGCCTTTCAGATTGCAGGTTCAATGGCTTTTAAAAAAGCGCTTGAGGCGGCAGGCAGTGTGCTTCTTGAGCCGATAATGGATGTTGAGATTACGGTTCCGGGAGAATTTATGGGCCAGGTTACCGGAGACATAAACTCCCGGCGCGGAAGAGTGCTCGGGATGGAAGTAAAAGGAAAGAGCGAAGTCGTAAAAGCACAGATTGCCCTGGTTGAAATGTTTAAATATGCATCTGACCTGCGGTCAGTTACCGGAGGCCGGGGAAGCTACTCGATGACATTTTCCCACTATGAAATTGTTCCGGCAAGATTAGCTCAAACAATTATCGAAGGGGCAAAAAAAGAAGCTGATAAGGTAGCGAAGGTAGAATAAATTATAAGGTTACGAAAGTTACGCAGGTTACGTAGGTTACGAAGGTTACACTAAATCACGATGTTTTTAATGTAACATTCGTAACTTTCGTAACATCTGTAACCTTCGTAACATCAATACAAGGAGTTCAATAAAATGAAAGTGGCCACTTTTGGTTTAAGCATCGAGCCGGGTAAACAAAAATATAGCTGTGAATGTTTTGAAAAGCTTGTTAAAAAATTTTCACCTAAGAAAACAACCCCATACGTTGTGGAATTTATAGGCGAAGATTTTGCAAAAGCCGATGCAATTGTTTTTGATGTGGATAAAAAGCTGGATTTCATTTTTATAGACTTGGAAAAGATAGAAAACCGCCAGCAAAAAACAACCGATGAAAAAGAGAAAGAATTCTTGAAGAAAATTACGGGAATTTTAGAAAAAGAAAATCTTCTTTGCGACCAGGAATTTAGCGAAGAAGAGAAAAATTTTCTTAAAAATATTATGCCTGTGACTTTTAAGCCCTGTATAGGCAAAAGTGATGTTTCTGATATGAATAGCTTAATCGATGAGATACTCAAAAAAGCGCAAAATTTGCTTTTTTTCACAGCCGGAGAAAAAGAGGTGCATGCCTGGGAAGTTAAAAAGGGTAGCACAATCGTTGAAGCTGCAGGTAAGATTCATACTGACCTTGCGAGAGGGTTTATTAAGGGCGAAGTAATCGAGTGTAAAGACCTGGACAGTTTTTATAATCTGGCTGAAGCTCGCGCACGTGGATTTGCTAAGTCGGTTGACAGGGATTACATAATGCAGGAAGGTAATATCATAGAAATAAAGTTCAGTGTGTAATAGAAGCGGATTCTCGCGGATCTAAACGCGGATAGACGCACAGTAATAAGGTAAGTTAATTTGTTTATTTGAGAAGAATTAATACGATGGAAAAGAATCAGGAATTTTATTAATGGTTTCCTGATTCAATTAGCGGGCGTAAATCCGCGTCAATATCCGCGGATATCCGCTTCTACAAACAAGTACTATAATGGTAAAAGTAAGAAGAGCATTGATTAGTGTGTGGGAGAAAAAAGGGGTTCTGGAGCTTGCAAGAAAACTTGCAGAATACAAAGTAGAAATTATTTCAACCGGAAAAACCGCGTCTCTGCTACGTGCAAGTTCGATACCGGTAAAAGAAGTTTCTTCGGTTACCTCATTTCCCGAGATACTTTCCGGCCGCGTCAAAACTTTGCATCCAAAAATATTCGGGGGCATTCTTGCGAATAAAAAACATCCCCTGCACATGGAAGAAATAAAATCTCTTAGCATTGAACCCATAGATATGGTTGTGGTTAACCTTTATCCGTTTTTATCAAAGCTTAACGAAAAACTTACTTTTGACGATATGATGGAATATATTGATATCGGCGGAGTGTCATTACTTCGTGCCGCAGCAAAGAATTTTAAAAATGTAGCTTCGGTAAGCGCTCCCTCGCAGTACAAAATGCTGATTGAAGAACTTGATAAAAATAAAGGGGACATCTGCGATGAAACCTTAAAGGCCTTGGCGCAGGAAGCTTTTTACACCACCAAAGAATATGATAACAGCATATATAACTATTTTGCGTCAAAGGAAGTATTAACTTTAGATTTGGAGAAAATCGCTAATTTACGCTACGGAGAAAACCCGCATCAAAGAGGCGCCTTATATAAATTAGCCAAAGCGCAGGAGATAAAATACAAGCAAATTCAGGGCAAGGAACTTTCTTATAATAACCTTCTTGATTTAGATACGGCAGTTTCGGTGGTGCGCGATTTTGCCGAATGCGCTGTGTCAATAGTAAAGCACGCATCCATATGCGGAGTTGGCGTTGATAAGAGGTTGTCGCAAGCCTATAAGAAAGCCTACGTTTGCGACCCTATTTCAAGCTTTGGAGGAATAGTCGGTATTAACAGAAAAGTTGATAAGGATACCGCCGAGCAATTTATGAAAAGCGATTTTAAGGAATGCGTTATTGCGCCTTCCTATTCAAAAGAGGCATTAAAGGTTTTTTCCGCCAAAAAAAATCTTCGTGTACTTGAGGCGGATTTTCATCAGAAACTAAACTATAAAGACATAAGGGCAACGAGTTTTGGTTTTCTTTTACAGGATAGGGATACGGTTAACATCGAAAAAACAAACCTGAAAATAGTTACCAGAAAAAAACCTACGCAGCAGGAATTAAAAGACATGATGCTTGCGTGGAAGATAGCTAAATACGTACGGTCAAACGCAATTGTGCTCGTCAAGAACCAAACAGTTCTTGGATTAGGAGGTGGCCAGCCCTCAAGGGTGGGAGCTGCAAAGATTGCCCTTGGCATGGCGAAGAAATCATGCCATGGCGCAGTGCTTGCTTCTGACGGGTTTTTCCCCAAAGAAGATGCTATTAAAATTGCCTACAAAAAGGGAATCAGGGCAATAATCCAGCCCGGAGGTTCGATAAAAGACAATGATTTGATTAAGCTTTGCGATAAATTAAGAATCAGTATGGTTTTTACGGGTATTCGCCACTTCCGCCATTAATTCATATAATAACCAATAACCAAGATACAATAACCAAACAAATTTCAATACCTAACACCCAATAACCAATTACCAAGCAATTCTATTTATTCCCCCGTTTGATTATTGGGATTTGGTTATTGGAAATTGGAGCTTGGTTATTTATAAAACCATAGACACATGAGTTACAAAAACTATTCAATAAAAAATTTTAACGATGCAAAAAACTATCTTGATACTTTTGTAAACTATGAAAAGAATACAAGATATCCTTACGGTAAAACACTTAAGCTTAAAAGAGTAGAAAGCCTTTTAAAAAGCCTCGATATAGATTGTACGAAGTTTAAAAGTATTCATATTGCCGGCACAAAAGGCAAAGGTTCAACTGCGTGCTTTTGTGCCAGTCTATTGGCAAGTGCCGGCTGCAAGACAGGGCTTTACACATCGCCTCATTTTTTTGATTTCAGAGAAAGAATACAAATCCTAACAGAGAACAGAAAACAGAGTACAGAGTACAGAAAAAAAATAAAAAGCAGTTTGATTTCGAAGAATGATGTGGTAAGGCTGATAAGAGAAATGCAGTCGCAATTGGAAAAATTAAGATATACTAAGGAGCTTGGAGCTTTAAGCTTTTTTGAGGTTTACACCGCACTTGCTTTTAAATACTTTCTTGAAAAAAAAGTTGATTTTGTCGTTTTAGAAACGGGCTTGGGCGGGAGGCTTGATGCAACTAATGTGGTTTCGCCGCTGGTTAGCATAATTACACACATAGGCTATGACCATATGGATAAACTTGGGGACACCTTGGCTGAAATAGCGCAAGAGAAGGCGGGAATTATTAAAAAAAATATTGATGTTGTCTCGGCGCGCCAGGCCCCTTCTATTCGCCGGGTTATCAGCGTAGCAGCTCGTAAAATGAAATCAAGATTATTTAGCTTTGGTAGAGCTTTCCAGTCAACAAATGAATATTTAGGCAGCCAGGATACAAGCTTTGATTTTCATTTCGGCAAAAAAAATCTTAAGGGCTCTAAAATATTACTTCGCGGAAAATATCAGATAGAAAATGCGTCATTAGCCATAGCTTCGATTTTTCTTTTAAAAGAAAAAGGGCAATTATCCGGTAATTTAAATTTCAAAGACGCATTGCGTAATTTATTTTTGGAGGGCAGGTTTGAGGTTTTGAAAAATAAGCCTTTAATTGTTTCTGATATTGCGCACAATGAACCTTCCTTCTGTGCATTATCTGAGAACTTAAAATTTTACTACCCGGCAAAGGAAATAATTCTTATCTTTGCCGCATCAAACGATAAAGACGTAAAAAAAATGCTTAAGAAAATAAAATACAAACACTTGATACTTACCCGTTTCAATAATCCACGCTCATTTGCACCGGAAGATTTAAAAAATATATGCAATATCAAAGATGCATATCTCGCAGAGAATGTTAAAAAAGCTTTGGAAATCGGAAAACAATTATATAATAATGGCTCAATTATAGTTATAAGCGGTTCGCTGTTTTTAGTGAGTGAAGCGAAAGCGCTAGTGCAGAAACGAAGAATTAAATAGATGCTAGATACTTGATCTTATATGCTAGTAAAAAACAACAAGTATCCAGTATCCAGCATCTAGTATCTATGGAGTGTTTAATTTGGCTAAATTATGAGCTTGATAAAACTTAAGGATTACAATACTAACGATACAATCGTTGCCATCGCAACCTTTCCATCGAAATCCGCCCTAGGCGTAGTTAAAATTTCCGGTAAAAAAGCTATAAGCATAATTCATAAAATTTTCATTCCCAGGCGTAAAAAAGACATAAGAAACGCAAAAACTTATACTCTGCATTATGGATGGATTGTATCGCATAGCGCAAAGCATATGGCGCATAGCGTAAAGAATAAAACGTCTCACGTCTCACGTCCCACGTCCCAGGTTGCAATTGATGAGGTGTTGGTGAGCATAATGAGAAAACCCTGCTCCTACACTTGCGAAGATGTGGTTGAAATCTCTTCCCACGGTGGAACAGTTGCGCTTAGTAAAATTTTAGATGTAATCTTAAAAGAAGGTGCCCGGCTCGCCCGGCCAGGCGAATTTACCTATAGAGCTTTTTTAAACGGCCGCATAGACTTGCTACAGGCTGAAGGCATACGTAATATAGTCGAGGCAAAAACCGACAAAGCCTTGCAAACCGCAGTTTCCCAGTTAAAAGGAGAATCATTTGAAAAATTTAATAAAGTAAAACAGGCGATAAAAGATGTATTTTTATCAACCGAAGTGGATATTAATTTTCCCGAAGATAATACTACGATAGAATTTAACAATATAAAAAATAAGATAAAAAAGATAGATGCAAACATAAAAGATATTTTGGAGGCGGATAAAAAATCAAAAGTAGCAAAAGACGGGCTAAGGTGTGTTATCTGCGGAAAAACCAACGCCGGCAAATCCACGCTTTTTAATTGTTTATTGCAGGAAGAGCGGGTAATTGTAAGCGAAATCCCCGGGACCACTCGTGACACGATTGAAGAAACCATAAATGTAAAAGGAATACCTTTGTGTATTTATGATACAGCCGGAATTTTAACACCCCGCAATTTTATCGAAAAAAAAGCCTTGGAAAAATCATCAAAAGTTTTTAATGAAGCTGATTTGATTATGCTGGTGCTCGATGGCTCAAGGCATTTAGAAAAAGACGACCTGTTTTTATTAAATAAAATCGAAAATTTACATAATAAAAAGAATAATAACGCAGCCGATAATGTAAAGGGCATTATAATCATAATAAATAAAAGCGATTTAAAGCAAAAGCTCAATCTAAAAAATGTTTCACGCTTAAAAGGTTTTAGGGTAAAATTAAGTGCTTTAAAAAAAGAAGGCATAGAGCATTTGGAAGAGGCTATAGTTAAGGTAGCAGCTCAATTTGGCAGCAAGAGAGAGGATTTGGTTTTTCTTAATAAATATCAGAGCGAAATACTCAAGGACGTATATAAAGATATTCAGGAAGCGCAAATATATTTAAGCCAAGGCCGGGAAGTTGATTTAGTAAATTTATCCTTAAAAAATGCTTTGGATAATTTGGGGAAATTAACTGGAGAAGTATTTTGCGAAGAATTATTGGAGAATATTTTTAGTCAGTTTTGTATTGGAAAATAGAAGCGGATTCCCGCGGATCTAAACGCGGATGAACGCACAGAAATATGGGTAAATTATTATACGAAGAAGAATCTTATCAAATAAGAGGAGCATGTTTTGAGGTATGGAATCATTTCGGAAGTGCTTTTAAGGAGGGAATAATTCAGAAAGCATTAGTCAAAGAATTCAAGGAAAGAAATTTATCTGTAGAACAACAAAAGCAAATTAATATTCTATATAAAGGAGAAAAAGTCGGTAGCTATGTTCCTGATTTTGTAATAAATGATAAAATAATTATGGAGATTAAAGTTAAACCAATGTTACTTCAAGAAGATAAAAAACAATTCTGGTATTATCTAAGGGGTTCTAACTATAAGTTAGGATTTTTAATAAACTTTGGTACAAAAAAACTTGAAATAGTAAGACGGGTTTATGACTTTGCGCGTTTAAATGCCGTGTGTCTATCCGCGTAAATATCCGCGGAAATCCGCTTCTATAAAACAGGAGTACAAAAAGATGGATAAGAAAAAAATCGAACAAGGCGTTAAGCTTATTTTGGAAGCACTCGGCGCAGATTTAACAAAGAAAGATATCGCGATAACGCCTGCGCGGGTAGCTGAAATGTATGGAGAAATTTTAAGCGGGCAGTTCAAGGACGCAGAAGAAGAGTTGGAAGTTATCCTTGAGCAAAAGCACGATGAAATTATACTTTTGAAGGGAATACCGTTATATTCGATGTGCGAGCACCACATGCTTCCCTTTATAGGAAAAGCGCACGTTGCCTATATTCCCGATAAGCGCATAACCGGTTTAAGCAAAATAGCAAGGGTTGTGGATGTCCTTTCAAAGCGCCTTCAGGTGCAGGAACGTTTAACTACAGAAGTAGCCGATGTAATTATGAAAAAACTAAAACCAAAAGGCGTAATGGTAGTTATTGAAGCGGAGCATCTTTGCATGTCAATGCGCGGGGTGAAGAAACCGGGGACATTAACTACAACTTCCGTTGTCAGGGGAATCTTTCTTACAAACCAAAAGACCCGCCAGGAAGCTTTAAGCTTAATTTCTACTTCGCGATAGATACAGAGAACAGAGAAGAAATAAAAAATTATTCTGTATTCTGTACTCTGTTATCTGTAACGGGGTAGACTTTTTACGCTTTTAAACCGTCTAAATATTCGAGGTGATAGTATGAAAATCAGATATTTTGGAATCTGTCTGGTTCTGTTTATGGTTATCTTTATTCTTGGAAACAGCGTTTATGCTAAAAATACTTTCCGGGAAAAAGCAATAGCCAGAGTTTTGGTTTTTGAAGCGCTTCCGGAAAGCGAGAAAAAAGAGCTTATTGAGCTTAGAAAAACCGATAAAGAAAAGTTTAAAGCTATTTTAAAAGAAAAGCTTGTTGCAAAAAAACAAGAGCTTGAAGCTCTGGAAAAAAATGACCCGGAAAAGTTTAAAGCTCTGATACAGGAGGCAAGAACGAAGATAAGAAGCCGCCTTGCGGAACTTAAGAAAAACAATCCCCAAAAATATGAAGAGTTAAAAGCCAAAAGAAGAGAGCATCTTAAAGAGCGGCTTAATTATCTTAAAGAAAACGACCCGCAGAAATATGAAGAGCTTAAAAATAGAATTCAAGACCGCAGAAAGAATCGTTCAATGGAAAACAATTTATAAAATAAAACGTGCTTAAACATAAAGAGGAAGATATAAAAAAGCTGGCGGATAGTTTTATAGGCGGTGAGAGTAGTGCCTTTTCTGAACTGGCAAAGCTTATATATTCGGATATTCTAAATATTTCTTACCGTTATTTGGCAAATATGGAAGATGCAAAAGACGCCTTGCAGGTTTCGCTTTTAAAAATACATAACGGCCTTAAATATTTTAAAAATGCTTCAAAGCTTTCTACCTGGATTTATCGGATAAGCATAAATACTTCGTTGGATTTTTTACGCCGGCGCCGCAGTATATTTAATCTTGGCACAAGATATAAAAGCGAGCCAAAAATTGAAAATGCTTCTTTGAAAGAAGAGTTAGACCTTAAAGACAGGCAGGCATTATTAAGAAAAGAAATTTCAAATTTGCCGGCCAGGCAAAAAAATGTATTTATATTAAGGCACTATGAGGGGCTAAGCATGGCAGAGATAAGTAACGCGATAGGCTGCTCTCAGAGCGCAGTAAAGACACATTTAAAACGAGCCGTAGGCGCCTTGCAGAAAAAGATGGAGGTCGAATGAGGCAGCAAATTTTCAAGCCAGAAGCGCAGAAAATTTGCGTAGCCGAATTCGACCCCCCCACCACTTTTAGAAAGCATCTTGTTGTAAGACGCGGTTGGTTTTAGAGAAAAGAAATGTTTTACAAAAACTACTCATCACTAAAAGTGGTGGGGGGTTAATTCGCACTATCATTTTTTCTACGTGTTGATACACTTGAAAAAATGATGTGCTCATTAATGGAGGTTATATCATGAAATGCCTTTCAAAGAAACAAATGCTATTGTTTTTCTATAACGAAATAAAGGGAGAAGAAAGAAAGCCTATCGAAGAACATTTTTTGCATTGCAGCCGCTGCAGCAAAAATTATGAAAGCTTAAATAAATTCCTTTGTATTGCAGAAAAAGAAAAAGTGGATATTTCGCGCGATAGCTTAAATGATATTTTAAAACAAATAGAAACGCAAACTCAGCCAGTATCGGTTATTTCTAGCCTGATGGAAAGAATAGTTTTTATCGTACAAGGCATGATATCTGCCTTAGCCTACAGGCCGCAGATTGCCGTTGTTACTTTAGTCATAATTGCCGCATTTTCGTTGTTACCTATTATAAATAAAGGCCGAATTGACGCAGCCAAAGAAGATATTGTTGATATTGAAATGGAATTGGTTTTTGAAGATTCAAACAATACGGATGTTATTCTGGATATTTTTAGCCTGGATTCTTCTTCTCAAAAATCATCCTCAACATACATCTCTTCGTAATTCGAGAAGGGTATTTCATTAAGGAACATCGACGGCCGGCAGATTATAACCCCGTTTTTAAAAGTATATTTTGCTTCCGGATAGGTTATGTAAAGCACTTGTTTAGCCCTTGTGGTTGCAACGTAAAAGAGCCTTCTTTCTTCTTCAAGGGCTTCGTCTTTTCCCAGCGCTTTAGGATGGGGGAATTCATAATCGCTAAAGCCTACGATAAATACAGCTTCCCACTCAAGGCCTTTTGCCTGATGTATTGTTGAAAGCGTAAGGAATTCTCTTTTTTCGTTTGCCGACAGCATTGACTCGCCTTTAAATTCTTCAAATGAACTTAATTCAGTAAGAAACCTTCTTACGGTAGGATAATCCGCTGCCATTTTTGCAAGTTCTTCCAGGTCAAGGATTCTGTCGTCGGGATTATCGAATGAAAGATAGCAGTAGTCTTTATAGAAAGATAAAATTTCTCTTACGGCATTTTGGGGTTTTTCAATAGTCCTGATTTTTTCAAATACTTTTGAAAACTCACGAAAGCCCTGTTGCTGTCTTTTGGGAAGCGCCTTTATCACCTCATCTATGGATTTTTTTTCGGTAACTACCATTTTCCATATTTTTGTAGCATAACTTCTGCCTATTCCTTTATATAACGAAACCGCCCGTTTAAACGATAATTCATCATTGGGGTTATTTATTATTTTAAGATAAGACATAACATCTTTTATGTGTGCCTGTTCGAAGAAGCGCACACCACCGCGCATAATATAGGGGATGTTTCTTTTCATTAGTTCTATTTCCAGCTCCAACACCTGAAAGTGCGAACGAAAGAGTACGGCTATTTCGCGAAGCGGTATGCCTTGGTTGTGCAGTTCCAGCGCTTTCTGAGCTACGAATTTTGCCTGCGCGTAAACATCTTTTGTTTTTACTGCTTGTGGTTTTTCCGCCGCGCCCTTAACTGCCTTTAAGGCTTTGGGGAACTGGTTTATGTTATGCGTGATTATATTATTTGCTAATGAAAGAATTTGCGGTGAAGACCTATAATTTATTTCAAGCTTGTAAATTTTTGCGCCTTCAAAAGTTTTTGGAAAATCCAAAAGGTTATTTATGTCAGCGCCCCTAAAAGAATATATTGATTGTGCGTCGTCTCCGACGACCAATATGTTTTTATGGATTGATGCCAGGCGCTTGATTATTTCAAACTGAATATGATTTGTATCCTGATATTCATCAACGAGTATGTATTTGAAATTTCCGGAATATTTTTTGCAAAGCGCGTCTATCTTAAGAATTTCCAGCCAATATTTAAGTAAATCATTAAAGTCCATGGTGTTGCTTTGTTTTTTCTTTTGTTCATACCGCGCAAGGACTTTTTTGATATGAGATGAATATTCCTCGATGTGAGGGTAGGTTTCGCAAATTACATCTTCTACTTTCTTGAGCGAGTTTACGCAAATGCTGTAAATATTTGAGATGATATCTTTTTTGGGAAAAAGTTTTGCGTCTTTTGTATAACCTAATTCTTCTATACAATCCTCAAGCAAATCTTTTGAATCTTCCCTGTCTATAATAGTGAAGTTTGCAGAGTACCCTATAGTTTGCGCCTCGTGCCTTAAAATCATATTTCCGGCATGATGAAATGTCCCAGCCCAAAGCCCGGATAAACTTGATTTAAGGAGCACTTCAGCCCGGTGAATCATTTCTTTGGAAGCTTTGTTTGTAAAAGTTACAAGCAGTATATTTTCGGCTGGAACTCCTTTTTGGAGTAAATAGGCAAGCCTGTAAATCAGCACACGGGTTTTACCGCTTCCTGCTCCTGCTAATACAAGCGAAGGGCCGTCAGCTTCTTTTACGACTTTTAACTGTTGTGGGTTTAGGTTTTCTTCGTAATTTATTTCGGTTGTCGAAAAAAAAGGCGTCAATTTATAGCTTTTCATATTATTAAAAAAGAAGGCCGATGTTTAATGCTCCAGAATTTCTTTTAGTTCCTCGGCGGATAGCGCGGGTATGCCTAGTTTTTGTGCCCATTTTACAAGGCCCTGGTCTGAGGTAGCTAGAAATGAGCCAAGCTCACGAGCTAAAAGCAGAAGGTCGAAATCTTCCTTACTGTCAATAATGCCTTCCCGAAGAGCCACTCGGTATTCTTCTCTTAAACGTTTTATTATTTCTTCTTCTGTTTTTTCTTTCGGCGGCGTTATTTTTAGTTCCTGCCTTGCGTATTTTTCGGCAATGCGTAAGCCTTTATTTATTCTTGCCCGGAATTCTTCAATAAATTCATACAGAAATATAGAAGGAATTGGCGTTTCATAAGAGGCCGGCGGCTTCTTCTGGATAAGAAGCGTTTCTTTGAGCGAGGGTTTGTTTTCCATAAACTTCATCAGTTCTTCATAAACCGATGGAGGCATATAGCAGGAAACATCATTTTGTTTTTCCAGCTTTTCCAGAAAATTTTTCAAAGCATTCTCCGGGGTTTGGCCAAAAAATACTCTTGAATCGGGATTTACGAAAATACTGGTATCGAGAGTTATCTTTACTGGTTTTTTCACCCAGCCCTTCCTTTTTTCGAGTAGTGTTTTATGAATTATTTCAAACGGTAAATTTCTGAAAATTATTTTTGCAGCCTAAACTAACCAGCCTTGTTCCTAACAAATTTACTATACTGTTTGGATAAGTATAACACCTTGGAAGGGCTGGGTTCATTGCTATATTCTAAACTAAATTTGCCCCAAAGGCAACGATAAAAATTATGCAGCTTATCCTGTTAGGAATAAATCTCTAAACGGGATGAGTTTCCTGGCCGGATTTATTTTTAAAAAAAATCTTGATTTAATAAGGTTATATTGATAAACTTATAACTATAGAGGAGGTTCAATGCGTAAGGCGTTTCCAGTTGTTACACTTATATTTCTTATCGCAGTTTTTATCGGCTGTGATAAAGTTTTTCCGCCGAAGCCAGCCGAAACAAATGAAGAAGTGGCTATTCACGGCGCGCTGCTCGCCAGAGTAAATAGTTGGGCGATAGGCTTGGACGATTTTAAAAATTATTTAAGAAGCATAGAGCCAATAGCTACCCAGCAAAACATAAACGTAAACAGCACAGACTTCAAAATTAAGTTTCTTAACGACCTTATCAAGAACCAAATACTGGCTCAAATAGCTACAGAAAAAGGAATTGATAAAAGTGATGATATCGCAAGGGCATTGAGGGATACGCGCGACACGCTGCTTGCGGCAAAAATTAGAAAAGATATAGAAAAAAGCGTAACCGTTTCGTACGCAGAAGTCCGCGCTTTTTACGATAAAAACAAGGAATTTTTTAAAGAACCGCGCCAAATAAAGATTAGAGAAATAGCAGTAAATTCCGAGGCTGATGCAAAGAATATTTATGTTAGGTTACTCACGGGCGAAGATTTTGAGAAAATAGCCCGCCAGGAATCTGTTGCGCCTTCCAGGGATAAGGGGGGAGACCGCGGCTGGCTAACTCCCTCGCTTGAAGATTTGCAAAAAAACGCAAAATTTTGGGCAGCTATTGCTACGGTTGAGCCGGGAAGATTGTCAAATTATTTCAAGGCCGATGACGGCAAATATTATATAATAAAAGTTGAAGAAGCAAAGGGCGGTGGAGAGGTTTCTTTCGCTGACGTAGAGAAAAAACTTGAAGACGCATTGCGGGAAGACAAAACCGAACAAGAGGTTAATAAATTAATCGAAAGTTTTAAGGCGAAAGCGCGCGTAGAAAAATCAGAAGATTTGTTAAAATAGAAGCGGATATCCGCGGATCTAAACGCGGATAAACGCAAGCAAATTACCGTGCGTAAATCCGCGTAAACATCCGCGGTAATCCGCTTCTAAAAATAAGGAGTGTAAATGGATAAAAGGATCGTGAACTTATTAATCGGCGTAGGTATTGCAATTATTGCTATCATCGTTATAAACGCCCAGATGCAAACACGAGAACGGCTTATCCAGGAACTTATTAAGAAAGGGCAATTGGTTGAGGTTGTTGTGGCAAAAGAAGATATCGCAAGAGAAACCACAATTACTTCGGATATGGTAAAACTCGCCACTGTTGCTTCGAAAACTTTACAGCCCGGCGATTTAACGTCAGTTGATTCAGTTATAGGAAAGTTTGCCATAACAGATGTTTTAAAAGACCAGCATTTAAACAGTGAAGCAGTTAAGCCGTTAATTGGTTTTAAATACCTTTCTGACGCCGTTCCTGAAGGTAAACGCGCAATTACTATTTCCGTAGATAAACTTTCTGCGGTAGAGGGGTTGATTAAGCCGGGAGATATAGTTGATATTATAGGTACATTCAGCTTTCCTGCCGAAAAAGGAGCAAGCCCACCTATTGTAATTACGCTTTTTCAAAACGTAAAAGTCCTTGCCACCAACAAAAATCTGTCTCCTTACCGGGCAGAAGGAAAAGCCGATACAATTACGCTTGCGCTTGACCCGGATGGTACAAAATTGCTGACGTATTCGCTTGAGCTTGGCAAAATACGCCTGGTATTAAGGACGCCTTTGGATAAAGCCGGAGAGCCCGAATATTCCGCACTTACGCTCGAGGGGCTTTTAAATAAATTGGGATTAATACAGCGCACTATTCCGCAGGAAAAACCCCCGACCATAGAAATTTATAAAGGCGCTAAGCAGGAAGAGATTCCTGTAGAACGATAAAAACAAAGGGAGGCGATTGATGCTAAGAAAAATATTCATACATATAAGTTTTATCGTCTTCTTACTAACCAATTCATTTTCCTTTTCGCAAAATATTTTTGAGCCATTAGCCGAAGATGAATATACTTTAGTTTCCGGAGAGGCTATGGCAATAGCAGTTTCTTTCCCTCAGAGAGTTTCCATGCGCGACCCTGAAACAGCTGATATAACAAAAGTATCGGATAAAGAAATAGTAATTGTAGCTAAAAAGCCCGGCGAAACAACGCTAACCATCTGGAATAAAGACGGGGAAAAGACTTATTATATAACCGTATATTCGCAAGACCTCGACAGGGTATTGATGCGGCTGGAGAAGCTTATAAGGCGAGATTTGAAAATAAGCAACGTGGTTTTAAAGAAAAATGAAGCTACAGGAAAAATAATTATCGCAGGAGACATAACCAGTATTGAGAAAGAACAAATAGACAAGGTTGTTGAGTCTTTTAAGGACAGGGTTGACAACATTTTGACCGTAAAGAAAGAAACTAAGATGGTTGAAATAGAAGCCCGCATCCTTGAATTAAACAAAAGCGACCTCGACAGGCTCGGTGTAAAATGGCAGGAATATATACAAATCCGCCAGGAGCCTTATGTTGCTCCTGCTGCAAGTGCCACCGGCGTGTCAACCACACTTAACATTCAAAAGCCATGGACTGCTGCCTGGGGTATGGGAAGCTGGTCAAGAGATGCGTTAACCGCAAGAATTGATATGCTTGTTCGTGACGGCAAAGGCAAAGAATTGTCCAGGCCAAAGTTATTATGTTTAAGCGGCGAGGAAGCTAAACTGTCGGTAGGTGGAGAAGTGCCGTATCTAAGCGGTTCAACTACGGGTTCAGCCGGAACTTCAGTCAGTGTTTCTTATAAGGAATACGGAGTCATTTTAAAAATAAGGCCGATAGTTTCAAGCGATAATAAAAAGATTTATGCAAGTATGCGTGCGGAAGTAAGCGCCTTGGATTTGGTAAATGCCATAACGGTTTCAGGTACGAGGGTTCCGGCATTTACTACAAGAATTGCGGAAACCGTTTTGAATCTTAAATCAGGAGATACGATATTTATAGCAGGGCTCATAAAACAGAAAGACTCCGAAAGCATAGACAAACTGCCTGCTTTGGGTAATTTACCGGTAATTGGAGCGTTATTCCGGTCAAAGGAATTTCAAAACTCGCAAACAGAATTGGTAATATCGCTTACCCCCAAAGTTATACCGTTGGATGATAAAGAGGAAATTCCCGAAGTAAAAGAAGTATCGGAGAAAAAGAACCTGGAACTATATACCGGAATAATACCTAACAATTTACAAAATTACGTATTGGATGTGCAGGATGAAATAGCAAACAATATTTCATATCCGCCTTCGCTTATGCAGACGGGCTGGGAAGGAATGGTTGTTTTGAAATTAAATATCAACCAAACAGGTGACATTAAAGACGTGAAAATTACAAAATCTTCCGGCCATAGGATATTCGATACCGACGCAGTAAAGCTTGTAAGAAGCTTGACATTCCCGCCGTTTCCGCCAGACAGCGATATACGGGAATTGAATATTGACGTGCCGATAGTTTACCGCGAAAAAAATAAGCGTTAACCCGCAAACTCCGCTTGGAGTAGAAATTTCCTGCGAAATAAGGTATAATATATAATATGGAGGCGAAGGTAATTTCTTTCTTTAGCACCAAGGGCGGCGTAGGAAAAACGCTTGTTTCCTTAAATCTTGCCGTTCAACTTTCCCTGCAAAACAAAAAAGTATTTTTGCTGGATTTTGATTTAGGAGCTCCACAGGCAACGTCAAAGCTGCTGGGAGTTGAGAGTAAATACTGCCTTTTCAACCTCTTAGATTACCTTAAAGATTTTAAAGAGAAAAAAAGAACCATAGATAATTACAGCGCAATTTATAGGGGCAATCTGGTATTTCTTCCGGCAATCTTCAAAATGTCCCAGCGTACATCTTTTACTCCGCAAATGATGAAAGATTTCATATCGATTATATGGAATGATTTTGATTATATTATAATAGATGCAGGCTCAAGCTTAACGGATAATCTCATAGCAACCCTTGAAAGTTCTAACCTTATAAGCCTTGTGCTTACGCCGGATATTTTATCGGTTTATCAAACACAGTGGTTGTTGGATACTCTCCAGAGCCTTGGTTTTCCGCTGACGATGACAAAAATAGTGCTTAACCGCGCGGAAAGCAAAGGGGCAATAACCTGGCAGGAAATAAAAACACTGCTTCCTTCGGAAATTATCGGGCTCATTCCCTCGGAGGGAAAAGCCGCCGGCCTTGCCGTTAACCGTGGAGTGCCTCTGATTATAGACAACCCGCAATGTAAATTTACAAGCGCCATACAAAAGCTCGCCAAAGATATAATCGAAAGAAAAGATATTTATATAAGCCATAAAACTTTAAGTGAAGTAAGAGTGGTTAAAGAGGCTTTTGAAGGAGAGGAAGTTTTCTGGCAGCGCGTGGGCGTGATGGAAAAAGCAGAGAAAACCACTCTCCTTGAAGAAGAAGACCAAATAATAAAATTTAAAAAAACAGTGCATGAAAAGCTCATCGAAGAGCTTGATTTAAAAAGAGTGCAGGTTGAAATGTATGCCGGCAGCGCCCAGAAAATGGCTGAGTTACGGGCAAAAGCAGAAAAAATTGTTTCAAACGTTATCAGTAAAGAAGCAGGGGGCTTTATTGCTTCAACGGAAATCAGGAGAAAAATAACTAAAGAAATAGTAGAAGAGGCTTTGGGCCTTGGGCCGCTTGAGGACCTACTTAAAGACGTAACGGTTACGGAAATTATGGTTAATAATAAAGACCAGATATACATAGAGAGATTTGGAAAAATTGAATTAACCAGCAAAAAATTTACGAGTAATGAACAAGTGCGTATAGTGATAGAAAGGATACTTGCGCCGCTTGGCAGGCGCATTGACGAATCAATTCCTTATGTTGATGCCAGGCTTCCTGACGGCTCGCGTGTTAATGCAATAATTTCGCCTTTATCTTTGACGGGGCCAACACTTACCATAAGAAAATTTGCCCGTCAACGCTGGACAATGGATGACTTGATTAACCGTTTCGCAAGTCTTACCCCGGATATGGCGCTTTTTCTGGAAGCTGCGGTTAAATCGAGAAAAAACATACTGGTTTCAGGCGGCACCGGTTCGGGTAAAACTACATTTTTAAATATACTTTCGTCCTGTATACCAGAGCGGGAGCGTATAGTTACAATTGAAGATTCGGCAGAACTTAAATTGAACCAGAGGCATTGGATACGGCTTGAAGCTCGTCCCCCAAACATAGAAGGAAAAGGAGAAATCACAATAAGAGATTTATTCAGAAACACTTTGCGTATGAGGCCGGATAGAATTATCGTTGGCGAAGTAAGAGGAAAGGAAGTTTTAGATATGTTGCAGGCTATGAATACAGGCCACGATGGGAGTATGTCTACAATCCATGCTAATTCAACTCATGATGTTTTGATAAGGCTTGACAGTATGATTCTTATGGCGGGGATAGAGCTGCCCATTCGTGCTATACGAGAGCAAGTTGCTTCAGCTATACATGTTATAGTACAAACTGCGCGTTTGTCCGACGGTTCAAGAAAGGTTACCGGGATTACCGAAGTCGTCGGCATGCTTGATGAAACGCATATCAATTTGCAGGATATATTTACGCATAGGCAAACCGGTGTTGATGCGGAAGGTAATGTTATAGGTTATTTCACCCCGCTTGGCTATATACCTACTTTCTATGATGAAATAAGAGCCAGGGGTGTTGATTTATCGAGGGAAATATTTGTACCGAAAGATTAAGACAGAAACCGGAAACCAGAGTACAGAAACCAGAGCTGATTTTTTCTGGTTTCTATAAACTGTAATCTGGTTTCTGCCGAACGAAGTGAGGAAGATATGGGATTAGGCGCAGATAAAATAAGGCAATTGCTGAAGGACCCCAAAATTACCGAAATTATGATAAATGGGTCCAAAGATACTTTTCTGGAAATAGGCGGCGTCAAGAGTAAGATTGAGCTGACTTTTACGGAAGAAGATATAAACGATATCATAGAGGAATTTTACGCTAAAGCCGGTAAGCCCATATCTTACTATAACCCTTTCGGCGACGTTGCCCTTCCGGATGGCTCGCGTATGAATCTTATAACTTACCCGCTTTCCCGCCGCGGCACAGCAATAACCATCAGGAAATTTAACCGAAACCTTCATAGCCTGGAAGACCTTATGAAGGAAGGCACAATGAGCAAAAAAATGGCGGATTTTCTAATTGCCTGTATCCACGGAAAAGTAAACGTGCTTTTCTCAGGAGCCACCGGTTCAGGAAAAACCACAACAATGGAAATGCTTTCTTATCATATTCCTGAGCAGGAGCGGGTTGTAACCATTGAAGATACTGCGGAATTGATTTTGCATCAGGAAAACCTTGTGCCTATGGAAACGCGCGCACCGGATAAAGACGGAAAAGGCGAAGTTACTTTGCGTGATTTGATAAGAAATGCTCTTCGTATGCGGCCGGATAGAATTATCGTCGGTGAAGTCAGAGGCCCGGAAGCGCTCGATATGATTCAGGCAATGTCAACCGGCCATCGCGGAACTCTCGCCGTAATCCATGCTAATAGCCCCCAGGAAGTGACCAGTCGTATGGAGACCCTTATTTTATCAAGCGGAATTAAGCTGCCGATTGAAGAAATAAGAAGAATGATAGGTAATACCTTGCATGTAATAGTCCAGCAAGAACGTTTCCCTGACGGGGTAAGAAGGATAACCCATATATCTGAGGCGCGTGGAGTCGAACGCGGCGAAGTGGCGCTTCAGGATTTATTTATTTTTAGGCGCGAAGGTAGAACCCCGGACGGAAGAATAAAAGGAAAATTTAGGACAGTAATGAGAATGTATCCCCGCTTTTTTGCTGAATTTAACCGGTTAGGGCTTCTTGATGAAAAGATTTTCTCGGAGATGGCTTAACCTATTTCCCGCCATAGAATTAAAAATAACCAAGCTCCAAGATACAATAACCAAACAATGACCAATAACCAAATCCCAATGAACAAAAGGGGAGCGCAATGTTTTGTTTGATCATTGGATATTGGAACTTGGTTATTATTTGTATCTTGTATCTTGGTTATTGATTATTTAATTGATGCGAGTTAAGACAAATTCTATCAACAAGAATCTCATTCTATCTGAAGCCAAAAGAAACCCCCATCTTGGCGTAAGAGGATTATCCCGGCTTTTAAAAGAAAAACACCAGCTAAACATTTCTAAAAGTACAATCAGTACTGTTTTAAAAACAAAAGGCACACAATCCGCGCGCGGCAGGAAAAAACATCTTCTTTTGTATCAGGGTAAATCCATTCAAGACTGCGGGCTATTGTTACTGAAGGCCATAGATTCGCAGGTTGGTTTCTATGATTTTTTAAAAGAAGAATTACGCGCCTATTTCCCGCATTTAAGCGTAAATTTGATAAAGAAGCTTATAATAATGTTTAGTTTTTCTTCTTATATCGGCGGCCAGGTAGAGAAAAATGTAAAAAGGCCGGGGTTTTTACGGCTTTGCGAATGTTTTTTTTATCCCGCAAAAAGCGTAAAATACTTTTCTTTACGAACGGTTAATTATAAACCGGCAATAAGCTTAGAGAAAATAAAAGAAAGGCTTAAACTCGTTTCAACGGTAAAGTTTTATTTTCTAAATGAGACAATCGGATTTTCCGATGCAAAATTAACCACACTTTGGGACGGTCCCTGCAATATCGATGATTTCTTTATGCCTTTATATCATGTAAGGGCTTCAGTCTCCCGGCTTTTGAAAGATAAAACTATAATTATCGGATATACTAAAAGCTTTGATTATCTTTCAACGCTTACTATAAGCTTTATAAGCGGCATATCTTCCGGAATTAACAAAATAGAGCTATTGGATGAAAAAGGTAAAGTATTAGAAAGAATAGAATGTAATTTATCTAACCCTGCTTTTTTAATGGGGTATTATCCAAAAATATTGAATAAAGGCGCAGCATTTTTGGAAAAAGCCAAGAGATTTAAGAGGTTGCTGCTTATAGAGAGTGAAACTTTCTATGTGCCCGTGCTTACAAGATTTTCACAGCCAAAAGGAAACCAAGCGGTTATACTGAATAATATTTTGACAAAAACCAAAGAAAGAATGCTGCCGAATTGGGCAGTTTTAACTGACCGGAAAACCAACTTAGCTTACCTTTTAAAAAAATACTTACTCGTCTGGCCTTATATGGAAAGGGTATTTTTAGGCGATATGAAAACAATAGAGAACTATTTTCTTAATAAAGAAAGCAAAAAGAATTTGGTAAAATATATGCCCGATATTTTGAATTTGGAAAAAGAATCGGATTTTAAGCAAATCACCGACATTCTTGTTGAGGTATTTAAAGAGCAATTCGGGGTAGCATCTTTTACGAACAGCTTCGGCCAGTACGTTTTAGGAAAAGATTTTTGTAAAATAATAATGAAGAGTTTATCTTTCGAAACAAAGAAAGAAATCAATAACGCCAGTCTTTACATAGGGCAGAGAAGGGTTTTCGCGGTTTAAGTTTAACCTGCCGGGCTTACGGCCTGGCGATAGCCGAGCCAGAAGTATTCAAAAAACGTGGGCTTTTAGCCTGCGTATGCCAGTAGAATCAGCCTTAGTTTTTGGGCCGCGTAGCTTACTTGCCCCAATTACCCGCCAGTATATAAATAAATTGTATAAAATTTAATCAAGCCCAGCCTAAAAATACCCGTATTTGTTAGCTAATTTAATTGTAAGCGGTTTCAAAAATAATCAGGACTGGGTTGATTTTTTAAGTTTTAATATGGTATACTTATATGGTACAGGAGGCGACGAAAGGGCAAGTCCCGGCGCAAAGTCGGGAGGAGCAAAGCCACGGGTCCAAAACAAGTTTAAGTTACGGGTCCCTGTTTTAATAGGACAACCGGGCTGCCGAACGTCTCACTATGAGTCGGCAGTCCGGTTTTTTATTTTTAGGAGGAAAGGCATGAAAAACAAAAAACTTAAAAAAACGCAGTCGATTATCGAATATATATGCGTTGCCGTTATGTTTGCAGCAATTGGCGTAGCAGCGTATTTTGCAACAAACGGCACAAACTTTTCAGGTTATCAGAATAAAGTTGCCAATCAAATGTTAGATACAGAGTAATTCTTAAAGTATATGAAAAATAAAAAAACACAAAGCATAATTGAATACGCAGGCCTAATAGTGATTGTTTCTCTTGCGTTGACGGCAATGAGTACATATATAAGAAGAGAAGTTGATATCAGGATGAGGCATTTAGCCCAGGAGTTAAATGAAACTAACAGGTAAAAAAATCAAAATTGGATATCTTAAATCGCAGGTTATCATTGAATATTTAATTGTTGTAGGGGCAATAATCGTGGCTATTGTAGTTGGAACAGGAGTTTTGCGTATAGGTGTAAAAAGGGGATTAACCAATTTACAGGCCGGCATAGGTAAATATGCACAATAAATTATGTTAAAAAAAGCTCAAAGTTTTCTCGACTACGCACTTCTAATCGCTATAGTATCTATTTCTCTTGCTACAATGAGTGGATATATAATTCGTTCAATCAATGCAAGATTTTATCATATAAAAGCTGACTTAAGCGATCCAATGAATGGTGTCCGATAAAATAAGGGGGGGGTGAATTGAAATGGTAGTGAAAAAAGCTCAAAGTATCCTTGAGTATATACTGGTCCTTTCGGCAATAGTTGCAGCAGTAGTTGCAGCTACAGGGAAAAACGGCGTTGTGACAAAAGCAGTGGATAAGATGTTTGGCGAAGCATCAGGAACTATTGAGGATGCATCTACTAATTTTCGTAGCAACGTAGGCGGAAACTAAGCTTACTTAAAGGAGGTGTAATAAAATGTTAAGAAAATTAAGAAAAGCGCAATCTACAGCGGAATACGCGATACTTCTTTCGCTTGTTGTTGCTGCAGCGATGGGCATACAGGCTGAAGTAAAGCGCGCTATTCAGGCACGAATTCACGATGCAGCAATGGTGCTTTCAAACAACCAGGAATATGAACCTACAACCGGCATTAAAACGACTACAGAGCAGTCGCAAAATCGTGTAAGAACAGAAAATTATGTTACAGCCGGCAGTGACGAACCTTGGATAACTACAACCGATACCAGTACTGCTGTTTGGACATCACAAGAAAGTAAATAATTTAAAAGGAGGTGCTAAAGTGTTAACAAAACTTAGACAAGCGCAAAGCACATTGGAATACGCGCTTCTTATAAGCGTTGTAGTAGGCGGGCTCCTTACAATGCAGAATTATCTAAAAAGAAGCGTTCAGGGAAGATTACAAGCGTCAGCTGATGAAATAGGCGAGCAATATTCGCCGGGTTTAACCTTTCGGCAGGATGAAATGGTTTCGAACCTGACTGCACCGATGACTGAAGCTACTACCAAAGGTTACAGTACGCAAACTGTAGTTAACATCGGCGGTATGAAGCAAACACAGAATGCAACTCGTAAGATAAAATCTCTTGAGAGTGAAAAATGGGTAGGTAAAGACAAGGGAACCACGGCGCAGTAAAGAATCATCAGCTATTTTTGAAAAAAGAAGTGTATAATATTATTATGAATACTTATAGAAAAGCCCAGGCAACGCTGCAATATAGCCTGCTTATCGCGGTTCTGGTAGGTGTTGCGCTTATTATGCAGGTATACATAAGGCGCAGCATGCAAGGCAGAATTCAGCTTTATGGCGATCAGCTGGGGGAACAATATCAGGTAGCTGATACTAAAGATTATGAGCTTTATATATCAAATGTAAGCACTAATGAATCGACCACACCGGGGTGGGACCATCCCACAACATCGACTGCAGTCAGGGGTTCATATAATTCATATAAAAAAAGGCAATTGCATCTTTGGTAAATTTATATAAAGTGTAAGCAAAGTAAAAATTATATGAAAAAGGCATTTAGAAAATCTCAAGCAATATTGGAATATACTATGATTATCGCTTCTACGGCAGCTGCCCTTATGATAATGCAGTATTATTTTAACAGAAGCATTCAAGGGAAACTCAAGGATACCGCAGACCAGTTAGGCAGCCAATATTTTTCGTCTTCCTTTTCGATACCTCTTCCGGAGAGCGGTTATAGGGTTTCTCCGGCAGCAACTAATAATAACGTGGGTAAAATCGTGTCTTTTAATTCTAAAGGCCATTCGAACCGTTCAACTACTGATTTTTGCTACGAAGGGGAAAAAGGTTTTGCAGTAACAACAAGTTCGACAAACAGGGTAGAAACAGCAACGATTACGGCAACGAATAGCAAGTAGGTAGTAATTTCGAGGAGGTTAAGCGATGGTTAAAACAAAAAAAATACAAAATATGGCGGTAAAATACGTGTTGTTTATAGCTGTTGTTGTTTGTTTGTCTCTAATACAAAATTATTTTGTAGGTAGTGCAAACGGCCAAGATTCAGGGACGCTAATATCCGCAAATAGTGCTGGCCAGAAAAGTAATCCAATGTCGCAGGAAGTTTTGAACTTAAGAAAAGATGTTTCTCGCTCGCCGATTGAGCCTGACACTGAGGCTAATGAAGCAAATGTCAATAATAAAGTATCTTCTTGGGGTAACGGCAGCAAAGTTATAGGGGGCAATTCTTTGACTGCAGCCGGTTCGGATAGTATAATATTACAGCCATCTGAGGGGCAAATTGATGCAGGTACAGAAGCTTCTTTAAGGCGGCTAGACCAAGTAGCAGAGGATATATATAAAAAGCATAATCCCGAAGGCAACCTCTATGATGGAAATGGGAAAGAAACCGAATAAAAAAGTTATTTTAAAAAAAGCAAGTGCATTTGCGGAATACGCGATACTTATCTTTATAATTGTGGCAGTCATCGGAGGAGTTCATTATTTTATGAAAAGAGCCATTCAGTCTCACGTTAAAGATTTAACCGATAAATACATAAGAAGCGGCGGCGGAGCTGCTCACGCCGGGCTCGAATGGGGTAGCAGTACGACATTTTCAAGCAGCAGTTCAACGCTTACAAAAAACGAAGAATTCGGCGGAAATATGACCATTACTTCTCAAAGCAATATATCTCAGACAACTTTGCAGGCTCCTGTTCCAAGTATCAGGGGTTGGTCTGCAATGGAACATAAAGGTTCAGCCCTGCATGTGCAGGATGCGCCGAGCGCTGCAGTAACACCGGATTACCCGGATCTTGAATATAAGAAGTGGGATGATAAAGATTGGCTTGTATCAAGTTAAGAATAATAATGAGGCTTATCATGAAACAAAAGTTTTTTTCTAGAAAAGCTCAGGCAATGATGGAAATGGCAATCTTAGCGCCTATTGTGGTTATGGCTGTAGGCATTGTTGTAACTTATGCCGCAAAGCTTAACGGTGACCAATACCAGTTAATGCAGGCATTTCGTAGGGCACTTATGAAATCTCATAACGATAATAAAGCTGTTGCCTATGGCACTTGGGATGACCGGCGCCAGGCAGATGCGAGTAACCCGATAGTAGGCCATAAAGTAACCTCAAGCGGTTCTGGAGCTGTTATGTGGGCGATACCAAGCGTAGAGGATAAAGGAGAAGATCCCGAAAAAACTCTTTGGATGGGTATTAATTCAACAGGCGGCAGGTTTGGGCAGCCTATTGAGTATGATTTAGGCGAAGAAGCAAGTAGTGGCGCAATAACACCGATGTATGTTACCACAACAACCGTAAATGTAAGCGTTAATAGAAATGACGGACAAGTTAGTTCGAATCGTTCAGCAGGCGTTGCAGAATTTATGACTTATAAGATAGATAAAACACGCTATCCGCAGGGCCGCGCCTCAGGCGCAAGCCGCTAATTTTTTAGGAGGTATCGGATGTTTATTAAAAAAGCTCAAGCAACCCTTGAATCGTCTGTTGCTTATATGGCGGCGGTCGCTATTTTAGGCGCGGCTATGGGTATCTGGGCTTGGGGAAATGCTCATATCCCGGTGCGCCAAGTTACTTATACGGCGACACGCGTTACAGCCGGGGCATCAAGCCGTAGCGTTGATGCAAGCGGTGCATCCGGAGGAAACAAAAGCGCAACCTGGCCGAGATACGTGGCTGCCCCTTGCTTTTAATGGCTAATACTTATCTATGCATTTTTGTTTTTGTTCATTTTATCTAAAGTTTGGAAAATTAAATTTAGAGCTTTTAAGGCAAATATTGTATGAAAAATAATTCTACTCAAATCTCAATTTTTTTCATTATTGTTATTGCCACTCTAATTGCCATTACCTTTGTAACCGTAAATATCGGTAAAATCGCGCTCGATAAAACCTATAGCGGCAATGCTACGGACGGTTCAGCCCTTTCTGGAGCATCTGCTATGGCTTACGCGTTTAATTATGTGGCAAATGCGAATGCCGGCGATGGCGATAAAACATTTAAGAAGAATTGGGAAAAGTTTGATCAAGCCGTCACAAAATATGTACAAAATACTAGCAAACTTTATATGGAATATACACAGCTTTCATCACAAGCCCAATCAAAAACTTGTTGTTTTAGTATCGTACTTGCTCCAGAACTTGCGCAGAAAGCTTACGACAAGATTGGTAAAAAGGCAGGTTCCGGTAAAGGAACAGGATTTATCGGCCAGGTTAACGAATTGATTAAAAATGCTTGGCCAGAAGCAAATTCAGAAGATGACCAAAAAGAAAATGATATAGGGTTAATACCTAATTATGCACATTTGCAGGAAAGTTTTTATAAGGCCGTAAGAGAAAGAGTCCAGGATGATAACGAGGGCCAAAATGATATATACCATAATGCTCTTTATCTAGGCTATATGTATAATTTTAATAATAGCGGCATAAGCCATCGTTTAGGAAAAATTAATCAAAAACAATATTCTGCATTCTTGGAGGAAATTAAACCTGAAACTGTCCGCAGCGGCGAGGCAAAGACTTTTTCTTGGGTAGATGGTGCAGGCAGAGCTCACACGGTTACCGCTATTGTGAATATTCAAGACGCGCTTAACTACAAAGTGGTAGAGACCGTTGAGAACCGCCAACAAATAAAAGAAAAACTTGACGAAGCAATGCAACTTGCTGAAGAGGCTAAAATGGATGTGCAAAACGCAATAAATGATTACCAAACGGCAGTTAGTTGTATTCCCTATGTACCATGTACATCCATACCGGGATGTTCTTGTCCCGAGAATGACGCCTCAGGGGATCTCCAGATGCAGGAAGCAGATATGGCAATGCAGGAGGCAATAAGTAAGGTGTTAGATGCTAGGGCAGGTTTACGTAAGGGTGATAGTAAATCGAGTAGCAAAAAAGATGATACAAATAAAGATATTATTTGTTATATAGAGGACATTGAGCACGATCGGCAAGTTGAATCTTCTAACTTCCAATTCCATATGGGTAGCCCCGTAAAGGGTATGCGTGGCGACATAGATATAATGACTGCCTATCCACCGGTTTTCAGTGATTCAACAGCATCTTTCCAAGGCAATGGGGATATTGAAAATGGTCAGGCAAGCCATGATGCGTCGCTTGTATCAGCGCAGTGAGTTATAGAAAAGAATATGAAACTTAGCAAAACAATATTTTTATCTATATTTTTTGTCATGTTTAGTTTCAATTTTTATGTAAATGCTGAATACTTGGATTTATCAAAACCGTTTGGTACGGAATTGGTTAATAAAACAGAGGACAAAGAAAATAAATTAGTTATATATGAATATCAGTCAAAATTATCTAAAGAGCAAATAATAAAATTTTACCACAGTGTATTTAAGAACGAAAAATTTGAGGAAAAAAACACCAAATATGATATTTCTGAAAAAAATACATTCTTTTTTGTAAATGAACTTAAACAAAAAAACATAACTTTGACCTTTATGCTTTTCTCCGAAGAACAAGGTAAAATAACCAGATATGCATTAATCATGGGCGATGAATTTCCTCTCGCAGATGCTAAAGATAAATATCCTCGAGCGTCGGCAGAAACATTTATTTCAGCTATTTTCCAGAATATTAGTGATCCTCGTAAATTAGATTTTATGCCAGTTTATCCCAACTCAAAACAATTTGAGTATCTTGTATGGGAAAACCCACCTTCTATTAGTATAGCCTATCTTGCTAATGATGATGCTGATTTAGTACAAAATTTTATGATAACAAATATGCCTTCTTTTGGATGGAAACTAACAGATAGAGAACCACATATAGGAAGGTATGCTTTTTCTGAATGGGTTGCAATGGTCGCTCCATATAGCAATTTTTGCACAAAATGTTACGAATATAACATACCACTGCTTAAGATAAAAGGAATAACATTAACTTTTCAAAAAGAAAGCAAGAAATGTATAGTAACTATTCATACATTCGATGACGCAGTGGAACTTTCTAAATCTACAACCTATGATTTAACTGCTATGGAAGATTATGGTAGTACGGTAATTGGTATTGTCTATTTTTATGATAAAAAATAATATAATTAATCTTAAAAGTTCCCAAACAATCCTTATGTATGCAGCATTAATCGCTGCCGTAGCATTTGGTTTGGTTATGATTTCAACTTATCTTCAGCGCCACATAAGCGGAGTCTACCAGCAGGCAGGAGATGCTGTTGGTGAAGGAGAGCAAAAATAATGATTAGCTTCGTAAAATTAATGAAAATAGGTTTTTTAAATTTAGGAATCCTTATGATTATTTTTTCTGCTTTTTCGCAATCCTTAACCCTTATGCCTAAAGATACAGAATTACTCGGCCAAAAAGATGAGAAGCAAGCCGAAGAAAAAATTACCATAAAAACATATAAATTTCATTCTAAAAATTCCAAGGAAGATATACTTGAGTTTTATGAACAGATGTTTTCTAATGAAGGCTTCAAGTTATCCAAGCAGTCAGCCAAAGACAAGCGCATATTGGTATTTACAAAAGAAAATTCCATTATTTTATTGAATTTTGTCCCTGACTATAAAGATGAAGCAGCTGTTTATTATAACATTCAGATTCAGGAATTTCCCACTGGCGCAATGAACAAAGAAGATTCCTCTAAACAAAGTTCCGAAACAACCGACGAAGAAACAGAATAGCAATTAGTTGTTTTAATCCAACAATAGATAGATTTCTAAGTAGAGAGTGAAGTTACTCGTAAATCTTGCCTTTCGTAGCCCCCTTCACTCTCTACTTTATTTTTTGTCATCCTTCTCTGTCCCCGCACCCCCGTCCTTACCACCAGCTGCTATAAAAGTTACTGTATCTGGTTTATTTAGTCCCCGCCTGCAGATAAAGCCTTTTTCACCGTCACAATTTATCTTGCTATAGCAATGTAAATTGTTATAATTATTTTGTATTATATTATATAATATGCGTTATTAAAGATGCAATTATAAAGCGAAATATCATGGAAAAAATTGTTAAGAAGCTTGTAAAAGCAAGTGGTAAGGGATTAAAGAATTTGCTTGAGGGGTATCTTTTTCTTCTGGATATTTCCTGTGCACCTATTAGCCGAAAGATAATGCTTGCGCAATTTGGCGAAATTTTCAATCCCCACAGCGTAACTGTAAATTTACAACGGCTTTCAAAAAAAGGTTTTATATCGCAATTAAAAGATAAAAATAATATTTTAATAAAAGTTTTTGAGTCGAAAAAATTTCAACTATTAGGAGATTACACAACAATTAAAATAGATAAATTTAAAAAGAAATGGGATGGAGTATGGCGGCTCATAATCTATGATATTCCCGAAATAAAAAAAGCGGAACGGGAATACCTAAGGATAACGTTAAAACTTTTGGGTTTTGGGAAAATACAGGATAGCTGCCTGGCATCGCCATATGATTATTCTTATTTTGTATATGACCTATGTAAAAAAAGAGGCATCGCTGATTATATCTGTTTATATGAAGGAAAGTTTTTTGCAGGTAAAAATACCGATATGTTAATAAAAGAAGCGTGGAATCTAGGCAAAATAAAAGAAAATTATCATAAGGTTATAACCGCCATAGACGATTTGTCAGGCAAGATAGGTGGGGGAAGGACGGACCTAAAGGATTTTTATAAAGAATATATAGATATTTATAATTTGTTTAAAGAAACAGTTATGCAAGACCCTTTTTTGCCGGAACAGTTTTTGATTGATTGGCCTTTTAAGGAAACTGAAAATAAATTTAAAATACTTGCCTCATCGGTGTTTAAAAATGTAGGTAAAAAATTATTAATATAGCAGAAATGATTTATTCTTGTGGTAACAATTTACCTTGCTATAGCAAGTATTTTTGTGACAAGTATTTTTTTGATAATATTTTGATAATATTTGAATAATATTTAAGGAAGAACAAATAGGGTAAGGTTTGACAATATGCTTAGGCGAGAAGATGGTAAGATGAATTTTGTTAATTTATGATTGAAAATTATCGGCAAAGCACGTATAATTAAAGTATTAAATAACAAAAAACTATGTTAATCGTCGGATATATACTACTTACTATAGCCATCCTAATTTTTTCTTATTACGGTATCAGTGTAGCGCTTAAAAAATACGACGAAGCGCAGAAAAAAAGGGCAGAGGAAGCAACCGCACAATTCGAGCAGATGTTTATCTTTTTGAATAAACGGATGCTTATGTTTTTGTTTCCTATAACTGCACTTACGGCCGGATCCCTGGCATTTATAATAACTAAACAATGGTGGATGGGGCTTATATTTTTGGCGGTTGGCGCAATTATCCCCGGCTGGTTTATCAATACAATGGACAGACGCCGGCGCAAAAAGTTTATACTCCAACTTGTTGACGGGCTTATGGTTATGAATAGCTGTTTAAAGGGCGGTTTAACACTGACGCAGTCGTTTGAAGTTGTCGCCGAAGAAATGTCCTCTCCCTTAAGCAATGAAATTTCCCTGCTAAATAGAGAAATTAAGGTAGGTGTTACTCTTGAGGAGGCATTGCTACGCCTTGAAAAAAGAATGCCCTCGGAAGAAATGACCTTAATTACTTCCGCCATACTTGTAGCAAGAGAAACCGGAGGAGACCTTACAAAAGTATTTTCGCGCCTGGTTGAAACAATAAGAGACAGGATTAAACTGCGAGAGATGGTTACCACCCTAACGCTTCAGGCTCGCCTGCAGTCAATCATAATTTCGCTGCTTGGACCGGTATTTTTTGTGGTTGTGCGTAAAATCCGTCCGGACCATTTTGATGTTATGTGGAAAGACGAGCTGGGAAGAATTTTTCTTATTATAGCTGTAGTTTTACAAGTAGTAGGTATTATTTTAATTATAATTTTTGGAAGGATAGAAATATAATGTGGTATACGATAGGCTTTTTGCTTTTAATTGCCGGAAGTGCGGTTTTTTTCCTGTCGCTTTTCCCGCGGCCTTCCGAATTTATATCCGTATTCGGCGAGAGGATAAAAGAATCAGAGTCTGCTTTTTCCTTCTTCTTAAGCCCATTTGCCCCGCTTAACGAAGGGTTAATAAGAATTTTAAAAATAGAAAAACCCTTAAAAAATAAAATGTATCTTGCCAAATGGAAAACAACACCGGGAGAGTTTATGGCTGGTAAAGAACTGCTTGCCATAGCTTTGCCGCTTATTTTGTTTTTGTTAGGCGTAAAGCAGATGTTGTGGCTCTCTATAGCCGCGGTAATTGGCTTAATGTTTCCCGATATTATCCTTAATTCCCGTGTCAAAAAAAGAAAGTATTCTATTGTCAGAATTCTTCCTGAAACCATAGATTTATTGGGGCTTTGCGTTGGTGCCGGGCTTGATTTTATGGCAGCAGTGCGCTGGGTTGTTGATAAAGTTAAGCCCAACCCAATGATTGAAGAGCTTGTGTTGGTTTTAAAGGAAATAAACGTAGGTAAGCCCAGAGTTGAGGCGCTTCGCGATATGGCAAAGCGCCTGGATATTCCGGATGTCACTTCCTTTGTGAGAACGCTTATACAGGCAGACAGGATGGGAACACCTGTTGAAGAAGCGTTCAGAATACTTTCCGAAGACTCGCGTATGCGCCGCTTTCATCGCGGCGAACGCCAGGCAATGAAAGCCCCGCTTAAGATGTTAATTCCGCTTATATTCTGTATCCTACCGGTTATTCTAATTATAGTTGCCGGCCCGATTCTGATTAGGTTTATTAAGGAAGGGCTATTCGCGGGAATGTAGATGCAGAGTACAGATAACAGATTATAGATTATAGAACCAGCCGCTAAAAAAATCTAAAAATTTAAAGGGAGAGAAAGGAATAAAAAGCAGAAGTGCTATCTTTGAACTTTTTCTCTGCCAAAAAAGTACTCTAACTTATTGTTCTTCAGCGTGTACCGTAGAAGAAAATAGGCTGCTTACCCCTTGAGTTAGGCTGCCGAATATATTAATCTTAGGAGAAATGTTACTTTCAGGCAGAATCCTTAGAGAAGGATTCTCCAATACCGAGGGCATTGGAGCTTTTTCTTTCATTAAAGGATTAATGACTGTTTCACTGGGGCTTTTTATAACTTGCTGCATAGCTGCTTTATCTATTCCCATATCCGTGATCTTACGGGTAAGCGTATCAAGATTTTCTTTTACGTTTTCAAGGTACTCCAGAGAGTAAGCATCAACCTGGCCAGTTTCCTTTACGACATTGGAAACGTTAGATGACAGCGCCAAAAATTTATCGTACTCATTGCGCCAGGCATCCAAAGCTTTCAGTTTCTTTACTTCAGCGCTATTTACATAAGTTTGTGCCTGATTTATGATTTCTTTACGCTGGCCAGGTGCATTCTGAACGAATTTTACCAAATCAATTCTAATCGTATTCCTGCCATTGAAATACTTCTGCAAGTCATTGCTTGGCGAAATCATCGAGTTGATGCGGCTTGCGTCATGCATAACTTTTGCGTCATAAAGCTTAATAGTTTTTTCAACATACTGCTTATTTATAGGCTGATATTTGATTTCTGTTGCCGCAATACGAGGCATAGCGTATTTAGGGATTTCTACTTCAGGTAAACGTATGGGCGTCATTTTAATGGGTGTAATCTTAGGCATAGTTACGCTTTCTATCTGTTCCGGCATCTCGACGTTAAACGTTTTACTCATATAATTTAAAGAAGGAATATCTACATGAGCAAATTTAGGCATCGGCATAGCTTTAATATTGGTAGCTATAGGCTTTGGCATTGTTAATGGCTTAAGGCTTTCTATAGGTTTAATTATAAGCTTATTAATAGGCGCGATTGCCGGGATAGTGTATTTTACAAAAGATGGTGTCTGTATCGGCCTTAAGGTATTAACTATAGGCTTTGGCATGGTTAGCGGCTTAATGCTTGCTATTGGCTTAACCAGAGTATTATTTATAGGTGTAATCTTGGGTATTGTAGACTTGACAAGATTAGGTGTCTGTATCGGTTTTAAGGTGTTTACTATGGGTTTCGGCATTGCTAATGGCTTAAGGTTTGCTGTCGGGTTAAGCATATTATTATTTATAGGTTTAATGCTCGGTATCGTAGATTTGACAAGATTAGGTGCTTGCATCGGTTTTAAGGTATTTGCTATAGGCTTTGACATTGGTATTGGCTTAAGGCTTGCTATCGGTTTAACCATAGTATTATTTATAGGTGTAATTTTTGGCGTTGTGAGTTTGTTAAATGGCTGCGCTTGCAGAGTTTTTAAAGATGGGTTAACTATGGGTTTCATTGCCGGCAAAGGCTTAAGTAACTTAATTGGTTGGGCATTTGCATATTTTAAATTCTGAAGTGTAATGTTAAAAGGTACATCTATTTTGTTTGGTTTAAAAATGGTATTTAAATTGGTAATGTTTGGCAACGGCTTTAATTGTGATGGCTGGTTATAACTTAAAAGTGGCCGCGCAAGGTTATTGTTGGGCAAAGGTTTTATAGGGGTCAAAGGCTGAGTAGATGCAATTTTAGGTGGCGTAAAATTATTATTGCCGTCTACGATAGGAATAATCGGCTCTACGGTTATTATTGGCGTCATCGTTACTTTAGGTATTTTTCCTGGCGCTGAAGAAGACGAGGGTTCTATGCCAAGGCCGGTTTTTCGTTCTGGTAACGCCACTATTGGAGTTGCAGAAACATGATCAGGTTTCGGAAACGGCGTTATTGTTCTTGATATCGCAGGGCTTGTTGGGTTATAGCTTATTTTATCGGCAGAAGGTGGTCCCATAAAAGTGCTGTTTGGTGCCCAATTTTGCTTTAGGGTTACATTGGGATCAGCGCTACCTGATAATCCGTAAAGATGCGGTTGTATTGTTCGTGAGATTACAGCCTGCCTTGATGACAAGTCAGGCTGTAATGTATTGACATTAGGATTTCGTATCAGCGTAGCTACTATTGGTTGCGCTTGTGGTATTTGCGGTTCCATTGATCGCGGAGATGTGCCAGGAGCAGGCTCATTCGGATTGCTCGGATCAAAAACACCATTTTGTATAAGGCTTGTGGAACTACCTCCTTTTATTTGGGCAAAGATGTTTTCTGAAGCAATAAAAATACACAAAAAGAACAGGGCGCTACTAAAAAATATCCTCAGTAATTTGTTTGTTGATAAACAAGGATAAAGTACTTTGTTGTTGTTTTGAAAATTTCGAGAGCTTTTCCGTTTCATTGAGCCCCCTTATTTCTCCCCAAATAAAAAGGGGAGGTTCTTCGCCTCCCCTTTTACCATTTTGCTATTTGCTCATTTACCCAATTAAACAATACCATAATTCTAATATAAATGTCAAGATAAATAGCAACAAAAAGCGAAAACGTTTACAATTTGAATATAATTTAGAAAATATAACGCTGTTTAATTGCTCAAAATTTTTAAGAAGAAACAACAGGATGCCGGGATATATGAAAAAAAGCATAAGGGCTTCAAAAGACTCTTTTTATACGCTTTCTTGCGAGATATTTCATTTGTTAGGATGTTCATTCAAGAAGGTGAAGCCTTGTTTTTTGCGCCAAAAGTATGTTAGTTTCGGGTGATACAGCAATGCATAAGGGGTTTCTTTTCCTGCCAAAAACTATGAATAATTGACCCGCAAAGCCTTGTTTTCTTTGGTTTAAGCATGAAAAAAGGTGAGTTGATGCAGTATATGTATATTTGGGAAGGAAAATATCATTAATGGTACTTAAGGTATATTGAGCGAGATTTCCTCGAAGGTTTATGAAAAATTAATCCCTTTGCCAAAATTCCCTGCCCGCTCGCCCGCCGTAAGGCGAACAGGGCGGGGCGAGGCACGGCCTGCCTTTGGCAGTCAGGCCGTGCGGGCTCCAGGCTAAATTATAGCCTTAAAAGGACTGATAGTTTATCATCATTTTATGCTAATGAGAATTTGCACAAATACCATAGGCCTGTTTTTATGCCATAATATTTGGTAACAAATTTCATTGCTATAGCAAGGAAATTTGTTACCTGGTGTGTTTACCCATGAACCAGAGAGTCACGCCTGTAAGGACGTACATGGATAGCTTTCGGTTCAGAGTTTCGCTCCGCGGCGAAACCAAAAAATCAGAAGCCACGGCAGTTTCGCTTTTTAGCTTTAGACAGGGTTTAAAGAAACCCATTTATTTATAGCAGATATTGCACCAAATTTAACAATATTTTGCCATTTTCCATTGATAATCCATAAACCAAAACAACGCATTACTAGTAATAATTTAGTGTTATTTTTTAAGCAAATATTATAGTAACAGTACATAATATGCTTATTATCAGTAAGTTATGAAATAATTGTCCAAGCATCGTTGGAATTTGTTCTTTTTGGGCAAAAATCCCTCTATCTTAGCCGAGAAATTCTCTTCTGCTGAAGTAGAATCCTGATGGAAAAAGAACCCTGTAAAGGCTTTTTGTTAGGTTGTTCAAATTTTTTATAGCAAGTCATCAGCTCCAGGGCTTGTGTTGGGCATATTAAAGGTGGAGACGCACCAGAGGGGGGGGGTAGTTCTTTCCTGAAGACAAGGCAGCGCTTGATTCGCCCTTGTTAAAATTTCAACTAATCTCCCGCAAGATTTCAGTTGAATAAGATCTTGGGGAGCTAAACCGCTGGCAGCTTTTCAAAGAAAATTCGCCATAAATGGTTGAAAACTTCCTTAAAATGGCTATCAGCTATTTATATTAAGCCGGCATTGTCATGCAATTATCATATATATAATTCATAAGTTGCTTATTATTAAAGGTTTATAAAAATATTGTCCATATCTCTATTTAACAAGTGGCATTAAGGGTTAATTATTGAGGGCGGAGTAGGCAAAAAATTAGGCGATGTGATTCCAATTTTTGACGATTTTTAGGTCGAATTTTGATAGAAGCGGGTTTTTGTAAAACCCTTTAAAAATATGCATTTTTTTTGGAATTCGGGTTGACTTTTATATATATAATATGTTATATTTTAAAGGTGATAAGATAAGATAAATTTGGGAAACGATAAACCCCGTTAGAAATAACGGAGTTTGCCTTGTTAGGAAATATTTCTAACGAGGTAAAGGCAAACCTCAACGTAAGTTGAGGCGCGCAAAGCCACGGGACCTTTTTAAAACACAGATGAACACAGATTAGCAGACGCAGATGATCACAGAAAAATATCTGTGATAATCTGTTTCAAATCTGCGCTAATCTGCGTGTGAGCGAAGCGAACAAGGTCAGCCGGGTTACCGAAATCCAATTTGGTAATCCGGCTTTCTTTTTTTTGCAACGCGAATAGACGCAAATCGAACGCGAATATTCGCGAATAAAAAATTAGCGGTGATTAGCGTTAGATTAGCGAAATTAGCGTATTTGGGGGGAAGGGGGAAGTTTTACTTTTCTATTATTTATTTAATAAATAAATAAATAAATAAATGGACGAAAGTAGTAACCAACAATATTCGGGAATTTTTAACGAAACACAAAAAGAACGGGCAAAGCCGTTTATAAGAACGATAGCTTTGTTCCTTGTTTTTTGCATGCTCTACCAAGATGCAATTTCCGGAGCTGGTTCTGATTACGCAAGCACTCTTAAATCCTCATATCAAAAACCAATTACGCTTCCCAAAAAGAATGTTTTACTTTCCTTGCTTTCCGGCGTAAATTCACTTGTCTTCGGCGGGAGTGCGTATGCACAAGAAAAAAAGAAAGATCCGCCGCCTAAACAGCAATCATACTCATCTCCAAAGCCATCTCCTTCGCCCGCAACAACACAACCACAGGCCGCTAATCCGTCGGCAGCTGTTAGTGCAGGTAGTTTATTAACAAAAGCAGGCCAAGCGTTGGGCATTCAACGGGCAGAAGGGAACGTTCCTAAAGGTGCTTTGGTTAATTTTCAAATTACAAATCAAGGATGGCAAAATATATCAACAGCCACAAAGGCTTTGGGCCTCAATACCATTAGTACTTTAACGAGCGCTGTTGCGGCGACCGGTGCTGCAACTACTGTAAAATCAAATGGTAACTGGAACGTACAAATGACTGGCGCAGGCAGTTCAATTACAGGGCTTAACCAGCAAGGTTTTGGTAACGTTGCAGGCGCTTTTTGGAATTCACATATAACAAACAGCAGCCAAACTGGCGCATTAAATGGATTATTCGCTTCCAATGGGTCTACTATCGGCGGTACACATCAATACGGCCTCGGCAACTATGCCAGAGCAGACAATTTTTCAAATATCAATGGCTTAAAGCAATCAGGCGCATTTAATTACGCGCAAGCTTCTAATGGTTCATCTTTAACCAACGTTAGACAATACGGAGTTGGCAATTTTACAGCGGCCAATAATTTTTCTCATTATCGTAACATTAACCAATCCGGCGCCTTCAACGTAATTTCGAACAATGCTACCCGCATGAATAATATTAACCAGTACGGCCTTGGTAATAGCATCTCAGGAAATAAAGGCTCAACCTTCACTAACATCAACCAATATGGCGCCCTTAACAAAATAAACAATAACCTCTTATCCAGCTTCAACAACATTAACCAGCGCGGCGTTGCTAACAGCATGTCA
>Ga0265297_10001647_pt1 | contig 51020 bp, 55 predicted proteins | sample Munlanlwell13791_FD_192502 | JGI IMG/M metagenome (GOLD analysis project Ga0265297, IMG submission 192502) | Leachate microbial communities from a municipal landfill in Southern Ontario, Canada - Leachate well 137-91 | ecosystem: Engineered > Solid waste > Landfill > Unclassified | place...
TTTGCTTTCCTTAATTATATTGTGAACGAGCTTCGCGTGAACCTAGCAAGAAAATGCGTTTTTGTCAATGCTTTATGTATTTGCGTACTACATGATGTGTGGTACACTGTTGGCACGATAATTAAGTAACCTCCTCATATGGTCCAAGATGACATCCACATCAACCTAGAGAGCATTTTTCAGGAAGTGCTCAGCCGTCGCCAAGAAGAAGGCGCGTTTGACCAAGAATCCTACGATCAATTTGTAGAAGATATTTTGCAGGAAAAACTTGATATGGGAACTATCAGCGATGACGACGATATTGAAGAATGGACAGAGCAGCTGCAAAGTCGTTGGAACGAAGTTGAAGAGTTGGACGCTGAAAAAGAAGACGGCGGAGAAATCTAAGAAATAACGAAAACCGCAGGCGTCTGGTTTTCGTTTACTTTCCCGACTCAAGGAGTTGCATTTCTCGGGACCTTATAACCCGTAGAAATGCAAAACTTTTTTGTGTCATATTTTTGGATGTAATATCCAAGAAATGGAGGTTTTTTGATAATTGGTAACTTATTTCCCAAGGATTTGGTACACTAGGTTTATGGTGAAGAATTCCAAAAAAGATATCTTTCTGGTGATTGATGCAAATTCGCTTATGCATCGGTCCTTTCATGCGCTTCCGCCGTTTGCAACTAAAGACGGCACCGTTGTGAACGCGGTGTACGGTTTTTTGTCGACTCTTTTGAAAGCGGTAAAAGATTTTTCGCCCCGGTATGTCGTTGCGGCATTTGATCTTCCTGGAGGAACATTTCGTCATGAAACATTTAAAGAATATAAGGCGACACGAGAAAAAGCGGCTCAGGAATTGTATGATCAGTTTCCAATTATGAAAGAAGTTTTGGAAGTAATGGGCATTTCAATTTTACAAAAAGAAAAATACGAAGCTGATGATATAATTGGCACTGTTGTTCAAGAAAAGCGACCGAATGCGAACTATATCATTTTGACGAGTGACATGGACGCGCTGCAGCTTGTTGACGACGACACGTCCGTGTACCGACTGCGCAAAGGAATTAATGACATCGTGTTGTTCGACGAAAAAGGCGTGAAAGAAAAATATGGATTAACTCCAAATCAGATTGTTGACTTCAAGGCGTTGAGAGGCGATCCGTCTGATAACATTCCTGGCGTAAAAGGGATTGGAGAAAAAACTGCAGTTGAGTTGTTGCAGATATTTCAAACGCTTGATGGTATTTATGAAGCCCTTGAAAAGAACGATTCTCGCTTTAAGCCTTCTGTAAAGACGAAACTACACGAACACAAAAAAGAAGCGTACATGAGTCAAACGCTGGCACGGATAGTCCGCGATGTCCCAATCACCATAGATACAGACGATGTGACATGGGAATCATATGATGCGCAAAAAACGCAGAAGGTCTTTCAAAAATATGAATTCAAAAGTTTGCTCAATCGTTTGCCCACACCAGAGTCATTAGCACCTGAAGCAAAAGCGAAACCTGTGTCAAAAGAATCAAAACCCGTATTCCGTCCGCATGCTGAAACATCTGCGATATATACGCTTATCAATTCAGATGCAGATTTTAAAACATTTTTAAAAAAACTTGAAACACAAAAAGCATTTGCCGTTGATACCGAAACAACAGGAACGGACGCACTGCAAGCGAAACTCCTCGGAATAAGCGTTGCGTGGGAGACAGGTGAAGCGTATTACCTAAACATTGCAGATCATCCGAAGTGGCTTGAGGATTTAAAACCCGTGTTTGAAAATCCAAACATCCAAAAATTTGGACACAATATCAAGTATGACTATCATGTGCTTCGCGAAGCAGGTGTGAATCTGGAACCACTTTCATTTGATAGTATGATTGCATCGTATCTTATTCGGCCCGGCATCAGACAGTATAGTTTGGATTCCATGGTGTTTAAGGAGCTCGGATACACAATGCAGCCGATTGAGGACTTAATAGGAAAAGGAAAAACACAAATCACGATGGATAAAGTCCCCGTCGATCAGGTGTCGTGGTATGCAGCTGAAGATGCGGATTTCACTCATCAGCTTGTTGACGCACTTCAACCGCAATTAAAAGAGCACGAGCTGGAAAAATTGTTTCATGAAATCGAAATGCCGCTTGTCCACGTGCTTGCCGGCATGGAAGCCGCTGGAGTTGAGATTGATTCGACATTTTTGTCGGGGATGCAAAAGGACATGCATAAAAAAATTACTGGACTAGAAAAAACAATTTATAAAGAAGCGGGCCATGAATTCAATATTAATTCACCGCTACAGCTCAAAGAAATTCTTTTTGATGAGCTTGGACTTTCTCAAGAGGGTCTTTCGAAAACGAAAACAGGCGTTTCAACTGCAGCTGCAGAGCTTGAAAAACTGCAAGGCACTCATCCGATTATCGATTCCATAATGGAATATCGGGAATATGCGAAATTGCAAAGTACGTACGTGACTGCGCTGCCAAAACTTGTAAATCCAAAAACCGGGCGCGTGCATACAAGCTATAATCAGACTATTGCTGCAACGGGCAGATTGTCGTCCTCGGATCCGAATCTGCAAAACATTCCAATCCGCACAGCCTTGGGGAATGAAATCCGAAAAGCATTTGTAGCACATAAAGGAAATATTTTGCTGTCAGCGGATTATTCTCAGGTTGAGCTTCGTATTGTTGCCTCGCTCGCTGATGACGAAAAAATGATGGATGCATTTAAAAAAGGCGAAGACATCCATACGCGCACCGCAGCATTTATGTTTGATGTTCCGATTGATCAAGTGACAAAGGACATGCGTTCATCGGCGAAAGAAGTGAATTTCGGCGTGCTCTATGGGATGGGTGCATGGGGATTGGCATCGAGGCGGAAAATTTCCCGCGAGAAAGCACGGGATTTTATCGAACGGTATTTCAGCGTCTATGAGGGTGTCTACAATTTTTTGGAACATACGCGCGTGACCGCTCAGGAACAAGGCTATGTTGAAACACTCATGGGGCGCAAGCGATACCTACCGGAAATTTATTCAGGCATGCGCCAGGTTCGAGCATCTGCCGAACGCATGGCAGTGAATTTTCCAGTCCAGGGCACCGCAGCAGACATTTTAAAAATCGCCATGATCGAAATTTATAAGAAACTTCCTGAGGTGAGTTTGAAAAGCCGTATGATACTTCAGGTACATGATGAGTTGGTGTTTGAGGTGCCAGAGGCGGATGCAGAGAAAGTCGCTCGGTTTGTGAAAAAAGAAATGGAAAGTGTTGCAAAGCTTAAAGTCCCGCTCATTACTGACGTGAGCAGGGGCGCAAATTGGGGCGATATGGAAAAATTTGCGCTGTAAGTGATAGAATAAGAACCTATGATTATTATTGTTTCAGGAGAAGATAGTTTTCGATCGCGTAAGCGCATACATGCGCTTATTGAGGCATTCAAGAAAAAATTTGATCCACACGGATATAATATAGTTCGTTTTGATGGGCCTTCAGTTTTGTTTGACCAAGTGCAGTCGGCATTCGGGACGGTCAGTTTTTTGGCAACGAAGCGCATGATGGTGTTCGAAAATTTTTTCAATGCAAAAACGTCGGACAAGCAAAAACAGATCTGCGAATATTTGGTTGAACGCGACTCTGACGATCATATTATTGTTTTCTGGCAGTCAGGTGAGTTGCCGGGCGCGTCGTCTCGTTTGAAAATTGTAAAATATGCCAAAGCTGAAGAGTTTGAGCTATTAGAAGGATCTGCTCTTGCTTCATGGATCCGCACCGAAGCAGCCGCACGGGGCTTGGCGCTTGAGAGCAAGGCGGGTTCCGCACTTATGGAAAGAGTCGGCTCAGATTTGTGGACGATGTCAAATGTTTTAGATCAGCTTTCCGCGTTTATTAAAGGAAGCAATCAAAAAGAGGCTTCAGAAGATGTGGTAAAGCAGTTTACAACCGTAGCGTACGACGAAAATATTTTTCATCTTACCGACGCGCTGGCACAAAAAAATATCCGAGCTGCTCTTGAGCTGTTATTTGATCAGCTTGAGTCGGGGAGTCATCCGCTGTATATCTTGACGATGCTTGTTCGGCAATTCCGTATGCTTGTACAACTTGCAGGACCCGAGGGAGGACATTTAACTGCAGCCGACATCGGCGCGCATCCGTTTGCCGTTCAAAAAGCACGCGAGACGCTGCAGCATTTTTCCCTACCTGAAATTTTGCGGGCATATCGCGAACTTGAAGTAATTGACGCGAAACTAAAAACCGGCGAAAAAGACGCGGAAACGCTTTTTTCGCGGTTTGTATATTCAGTCGCAAGCCACTAATTATTTCTTTTTTGCGGCGCTGACTGAGCGGATGAGCCGTGATTTTTTTCGTGCGACCGCATTTTTTTTGATGATTTTGTTCTGCCCGGCTTTATCTATTATTTTGATTGCGGCCTTGAGTGCTTCTTCTGCTTTTGCAAAGTCCTTTGCCTCGATTGCTTTTCGAACAGCCTTCACGTGTTGCTTGATCGAAAGTTTAACTGCAGAATTTTGCGCAGTACGTTTAATCGTCTGTCGTCGAGCTTTTAGAGCTGCCTGTTTGTTTGCCATATATACTGAAAATAGATTAATAGATTTGGACTCGAGTGTAGCATGAACTATTTCTAATGACAAGTTCTCTTGACAATTGCGCATCATTTTACTACAGTACATTTTCTTCAAGTTCATTTCATCTACAACCAAAGTGAGGGATCATGAGAGGTGAGAGAGTAAGGATTGGGGTGATAGTTCGAACCTTTAAGGCGAGTGCCAAGTGCGGGGAACCTCCTATTTCAGCCCTTGAATTGGGGGCATATCGGGACGTTCTTGTCCGTTGTGTCAAGCGTGCCGGCCAGCATCAAAAAGTGAGGCGGGTGGATGTTATCGTGAACTGTGATCCGTCGTCGCCGTTTTCCGAGATGATAGATTCCGGTGATGGTACAACGCTGTCTGAAAGGATTTTATGCGCGAAATCTAATCGATTTCGTGTTCCGCCTTATGTGCATACTTGTCTTACTTGGGGAGCAAATCCGGGAAGCGGAGCTCCGATGAACAGCGTTATCACCTCCATGCAAAACGATGGAGTGACGCACGTTCTAGTGCTCTCAAAGGAAATGCAATTTTCCAAGAGAGTGCTTGGCGGGGCGCTAGAGATGATGGCGCGGCAAAGTAGAAAACTCAACGCCGTTGGGTTTTACAGACAGGGTTGGTGGCAGCGCTTGCCGTGGCGGGTTCCGCAGAATACCGCTTGTCTGTGGCGAATTGAACCCCTTCGCGAGTGTAATGGGTTTGCTCCGCGTTGCGATGGTGATGGGACGACCCTTACTATCGACAATCAGGCTGTGCCAATCGCCGGTATGGAAGATCTTTATCTTCTCCTGCGGCAGATGAGGCACCGTCCTGATAGTTTTTATTGGGGGATGTTCGGCGCCAGTTGGCCGCTTGTCTGGGATGTGTCGGCGAAGAACGCGGATGAGCTTCAACGCCACAACACGAAGCTTCGCAGACAGGAGTACGTGATGCGGCAGTACATCAAAGAGCTCTTTCCCGGCAGTTCGTGGGAAGAAGTTATGGAGCAGTTCTTCCGCTCACGATTGGTGGCTGCATAACCCTTACGTGATGTTTTTCGACAGCCGTCGGCGTTTCGCGAGAACCGCAGGCGGCTGTTTTATTTTTTTCAAAAGCGAACTTTTATATCTCTCGGGTTCAAAAGCGCCGATGCGGACAACATCAACAAGCACACCGCGCTGTTTCAAAGTATCTTGGAGGCCTTCTGTAAATTCCTGTTGATCATACCCAAGCGCGATTATGTTTGGTTCCAACTCCTCTAATATTTTGTATTTATCATTTGGGTATCCCAACGCAACAACATCGGCGATGCCTAACGCTTCGATATTTCGGCGGCGCATGTTTTGATTTTGTTCTGGTTTGCGTCTTTTGACTATTTCGACCGTGGAATCAAGTGCAATTACAACGCCAAGCCAATCGCCAAACTTTTTTGCTTCGCGCAAAAAAAATTCATGTCCCGGGTGGATGCCATCAAATGTGCCAGTGACAACGACGCGTTTCATGTAGTGTAGTATACGAAAAAAATCCTTTTTGACACAAGGAAGGCTCTTTGCTAAGATTGCGCAGATATGTACGTTCGTTGTCATTTTAAACTGAAGAGGTATTGGTATGGATTCTATAGCTTCGACTCAACCCACCACTTTCGTGGAGTTGCTTGATCTCATGCTTTATGGTCCCACTGGGTCATACGAACAACAGACGATTGAGATGATCCAAAAGTATCATATCGGCGCGGTAAGGTTTATTAACGCGCTTGAGAGGGGCAGAAACCAGGGCGAAAATGGTGGTATCATAACCAAGGATCTGATTTTACAGTCGGTGCCAATCTTGTTTGGCAGTGACGGGGAGGCTGCGGCGATTCCTCAAGAAGCGTTTTTTCCTTTTTGGAAGTTTCTTTTGTGGTGCAAGGCCGAGTACACGTGGCGCTTTGAAGGAGATCCTGACGAGGTTGTGGCGCCGAAAAACCTCAAGAAAGATCGGGGTCCAAGGGTAACTCTTAGGAGTAGGATGGCAGAGGCGTTTGGTGTCCCGGACACACCCAAAGCGGTATATGCAAAATTATTGGAGTTGAGAGGTAGCGACAGCAATTGGGCAGAAGTGCGTGTGACTTTGTCGAAGCAGTACAACATCGAAATCCCGCTGTCAACTTTGAACGCCTTTACTTCCTCGTTGAAGAAGGAGTAGTCGCATGAAAGATATATTAGCGACCCTCCTTCCAAACCGAGAGGACGTGCAGCTCATGATCCAAATCGAGGATCGATTTCGTCGGCCTCTTGGTCTGCGGCAGCTCATCCTTGATTGGCATCAGTTGAACAAGCGCCCCATTGTTGATATCGCTCATGTATGGGAAATCGAAGAAACTCGTCTTCGACGATGGATGAGATGGTATCAAATCAATGAAAATGAGGTGGTTGAAGAACCTCCTGATCCTGCGCCGCGGATTCGTGTCGTTACACATTTGCCTGTTGAGGAGGATGATGACGACGATGGTGTGTTTCGTCCAACTTACTTGGAACACATTACATTAAGTCATGCGCAAGGATTGGTTGCGCTCAAACTGCAGAGGTTGTGGTTTGCGACGCACCAATCGTGGGATAAAGTTGCTGAAGGCTTGAGGTGTACGCGGGATGAATTGCGCAAATGGGTGCGAGACCATCTATGCGAAGGTGTCTTCATCATAATCCCTTCTGACAGCTTGAAGTCCTTTATTGGAGAAACAAAACCAACAACTCCTCAGAATAGTCAGTCCACATAAACCCCGGTTGCAATCGTTTGTAGTTTCAGCGATTGCGTCGGGGTTTTGTTTTTTGATGAGGTATTGTTTTTTGTAACTCGGATATCTGATCACGAAGTTTTGCCGCTTTTTCAAATTCAAGATTCTGTGCGGCGATATCCATCTGTTCCTGCAAATCCGCAATAATATGTTGTAGTTCGTCTTTCGGAATCGTACGCGGGTCTATTTCATCGTGACGTTTTTCGGTCTTTCTGCCCGCAAGACGGGACTCCTTTATAGCTTTTGAAATTGTTTTTGGCGTGATGTGATGTTTTGTGTTGTATGTTTGTTGATGTTTACGCCGTCTAGTAACTTCATCGATTGCGTCATGCATTGAACCGGTAATCGTGTCCGCATACATAATCACATGACCTTCTGAATGCCGGGCCGCGCGTCCCATTGTTTGGACAAGTGCAGTGGTGCTGCGTAAAAACCCTTCTTTATCTGCATCTAAAATTGCGACAAGAGAAACTTCGGGCAGATCCAGTCCCTCGCGAAGAAGATTGATGCCGACAAGCACGTTGTAGGTGCCGAGCCGAAGATCGCGTAAGATTTCAAGTCGTTCCATCGTATCAACTTCTGAATGCAGGTAGGCAACTTTGACGTTTAGGTTGTCCAGATATTCAGCCAAGTCTTCAGCCATGCGTTTTGTGAGCGTTGTCACCAGGACGCGTTGTTTTTTTTCGACTCGGCTCCGGATTTGTTCGAGCAGATCATCAATTTGATGTTTCACCGGTTTCACCTCAACGTCAGGGTCTACTAGTCCGGTTGGCCGAATGAGCTGCTCTACAATCTGTTTGCTTTTTTCTTTTTCGTACATCGAAGGAGTCGCCGATACGTATATGACATTTTTGATTTTTTTGTCGAATTCACGGTAGGTGAGAGGCCTATTATCCAAAGCCGCGGGGAGCCTGAATCCATAATCAATCAGGACGCTTTTTCGTGATTTATCGCCTTCATACATTCCGCCGATTTGAGGGACGGTCATATGTGATTCGTCGATAAACAGCAAAAAGTCTTTTGGGAAAAAATCTACAAGTGTATACGGCGGAGTGCCGGGCGCGCGTCCGTCAAAATAGCGTGAGTAATTTTCAATGCCGTTGCAGTATCCAGTCTCTTTAATCATTTCAATATCAAATTTTGTTCGCTGTGTGATTCGTTCTGCTTCTAAGGGTTTGTCTTGACGCTTGAATTCTTTTACTCGTTTTGCCAAATCCATTTCAATGTGCGCTAAAATTTCATCGACTCGTTCTTCACCCGGAAGATAGTGTGTCGCAGGATAGGCGTTTAAAGAATCCAGCCGCGCAAGTGTTTTATTCGTTACAATATCTGCTTCTTCAATTTTTTCTATTTCATCGCCGAAAAAGTGGATTCGAAAAATTGTTTTTTCCGAGACGGCTGGGAATAATTCAACGGTATCGCCCAGAACACGGAACCGTCCGCGCCACAAATCAATTTGGTTTCGTTCGTAGTGCATGTCCACGAGTTTGCGCAAGAAAACGGATCTCTTGATTTTTTCACCTTTATTGATTTCGACACTGTGAGATTTGTATTCGGCAGGATTGCCAAGCCCGTAGATTGCGGAGACACTTGCGACGACAATCACGTCTTTTCTTGAAAGCAAGCTTTGCGTTGATGCATGCCGTAGCCGTTCGATTTCGTCATTGATTTGTGTTTCTTTTTCAATGTAGGTATCAGATCTTGGGATATATGCTTCTGGTTGGTAATAGTCATAATAGGACACAAAATAGTGGACCGCGTTTTGTGGGAAAAAATCTTCAAACTCACTTGCAAGCTGCGCTGCTAATGTTTTGTTGTGTGAAATAATCAGCGTCGGTCGCTGCACCGCCTGAATAACATTCGCCATAGTGAACGTTTTACCGGATCCAGTCACGCCCAAAAGCGTCTGGTCACGAAAACCGCTGTGTAGCCCTGAAATCAGCTGCTTGATAGCTCGAGGCTGGTCTCCGGTAGGTTTGAATTTTGATGATAGGGCAAATTTCATATGAACATTTTTACTGTATATGTCTTTTGTGCGATTTGCAAAAAATCATCGATGAAGGCAAGTTTGGATTAATTTATTGCTATCCTTTTATATATCTGATACGTTATTTGTATTGTATCTATGGTATATCCTTTCGCGCGTTACACGTTACTCCCGTTTATACGTTTTTTTATAAAGAAAACCGTAGGTATTGAGCATGTACCCATGCACGGGCCATATATTATTGCGTGCAAACACTTTGCTTCACTTGATGGGGCATTTGTTGCTGCGACGCTGACTCCATATTTGAATCAAAAAATATACTATGTGGCGAATGTTGCACAATGGGGATGGTTTTGGGAGAAGATCGTGTCTGAGCGTTGGGCGGGAACAATTCCATTTTATAAAAATAATCCAAGTGCGTGTTTGGATGTTGCAAACGAGTATTTGCGGCGTGGACGCATTGTGGGTATTTTTCCCGAAGGTTTCGTTGAGCAGCGACAAAAGAACCAAAAAGCCAAAACCGGCACAGCCAGACTTGCTCTGTGGAATAAAGTTCCTATTGTACCAATCGGACTTAAACATACCATTACTACCAGATTCGCAAATGGAATGCACAAGCGCAGAAATGCCATAAAAAATATTCTCACACACCCGCACTCACTAGAGATACACATAGGCCAACCGTTTACTTTAGAAAAATTTTATGGCAAACCTGTTACCAAGGAATTGCTTAATAAAGCAACAATAGAGGTGATGTCGCATATTGAGCCGTTAAGCGAGTTAAAAAGAGGCGTTTCCGAGGAGCCAACCTTCTGATACACTAACAATATGATTGGCCAACTATCAGGAACGGTGATTGATAAAGACCATCAGCGACTCATTCTCAATGTCGGCGGGGTTGGTTTTGATGTTTTTGTGGCAACACCGACACTTGAAAGCACGAATGAGGGTGATGTGGTTACTCTTTTTACGCACATGGTTATCAGGGATGACCGTTTTGAATTATATGGATTTATGCGCAAAGCAGAGAAACATTTTTTTGAGCAGCTGTTAAAAGTGGGTGATGTTGGGCCAAAAAGCGCGCTTGCCATTTTGTCTCTTGGAAACTTGTCAGAAGTTCAGCAGTCGATTATCAATAGTGATACGCAGGTGCTGATCAGTATTCCCGGTATCGGCAAAAAGACCGCGGAACGGATTATCCTTGAATTAAAAGAAAAGGTATTTGCGCAAGACACTACTTCGCATGCTCCGAAAATGCGCGACGCGGATATGATTATTTCCGCTCTTATGAATTTGGGCTATTCCCAGCATGAAGCAAAAGCCGCAGTCCAGGATTTGCCAAAAGACCTTGCAAGCGATGACGAGCGACTTCGTTGGGTATTAAAAAATATCGCACAGTAGGAATGGAGATACGCAACTGTGTAACTAAACAAGAGTGGGAGGATGCACTTGCTGAAATGCAGAGCGTCTCTTTTTTACAGTCGTGGGATTGGGGAGTACTAAAAATTTCAACAGGGCATCGAGTACTTCGTCACATTCTTATACGAGATGGACACCCATGTGCTGCGGTGCAGTGGATTGAAATGCAGCTTTCTACGGGATTTGTGTATTGGCTTGCACCATATGGACCAGTGGCGTGTGTACCCGCGACCAGTATGGAATATGCACAATTGCTTCATGAACTTTTACGCTTAAGCGTGCGGGCCAGGAAAGATTCTCGTCCTGTATTTTGTCGCATCGAGCCGCGAGTAGACCAGTGTGCTGAATCTGTTTTTCTTGTGATGCAATCACAGGAGCATCTACATGCAACGCCTTCTGTCCAGCCGGCAGATACGCGCATTCTTAATCTTGATCAGGATGAGCATACCCTACTTGAAGCCATGCACCAAAAAACCAGATATAATATCCGACTCGCCGAGAAAAAAGGAATTCGTATCGTAACCGGTGATTCTTATATTGACGATTTTATCCGCTTGAATCATGAGACAAGCGCGCGAGACAAGTTCGTGTCGCATCCAGATGCGCATTACATGAACATGATAACGTTTTTACCCCAGCACATGCGCGAAGTGTATGCGGCGGAATGGCAGGGCAAAATTATTGCCGCGAATATTCTCATCCACTTTAATCATATGACAACCTATCTTCATGGAGCCTCGTCGTCAGAATTCAGGAATCTCATGGCTCCGCATCTGCTGCAATGGCACCAAATACTAGATGCAAAGTCACGCGGTATGCGCGTGTATGATTTCTACGGCATTGCGCCATCCAACAGGCCTTCTCCTAAGGAAAATTCCTGGCAGGGTATCACACGTTTTAAAAATGGTTTTGGTGGAATTGAAAAAAATTATACTGGAACATGGGACTTGCCAATCCAAAAGTTTTGGTATAGCCTCTATAGCGTAGTACGATCAATTCGTCATTAACCACATTCACCTGGGATGTAAGAATTACCAGCACTTCTCGAAAATTTTATGGTTAAGCGCGTTGTCATTTCAGCGGCAGGACGCGGTACTCGCATGAAGCACCTGTCCAAAGATCGTCCCAAGCATCTCATAGAAGTCAATGGGGAGCCGTTTTTGTTTCATTTGTTATCCAATCTCGAAGAAGCTGGGTATGAGGATATTATTATCGTCATCGGACACATGTCCCAACATATTGTTGATTATGTTGCTCGTGGACGGCACCCGCACGTGCGCCTAGTGAATCAGTTCGAGCGTCTCGGCGAAGAAAAGTATGGGACCGCTATTCCATTATTGGCGGCACGTCCTGAAATTGGTGACGAGGATTTTGTCGCAGTATACGGAGACAACTTATACTCAGTCCGCGATTTAAAAAAATTTACTATCGATGACGATTTCCATTATGTTGCGGGCTTGCATCAGGATGACCCGTCGAAATACGGCGTGCTGCTGTATGACCAAGACATGTTTTTGAAAAAGATTATTGAGAAACCAAAAGTTGATGTCGGATCGCATATTATTAATACCGGCCTCATGAAATTTACATCTGAAATTTTTCTTGCGCTGGAACGTGTCCGGCCAAATCCAGAGACTGGCGAATATTATTTAGTTGATGCGTTGACAGATTTGGCTCGAGAAAAAAAAGTGAAGGTTACGATTTTAGAGGATTATTGGTTGGATTTTGGAAAACCAGAAGACGTGCAGATTTTGTCGCAGTTTTTGACAGACAGAAAAGTAAAATAACATCAGCATGCTTATAGAATCGCTATCAGGAGTTCGTGGAATATTTAATTCAGATTTAACCGAAGGCGTTGTCCGTCGATATGCACGTGCATTTGCTGAACGGCTTATTGTCGCACAAGAATCTGGCGTTGCAATTGGATATGATACGCGCCCGTCTTCGGCAGCAATTAGTGTGTGGATGATTGAAGAATTTTTACGTGCAGGAATTTCGGATATATACAACTGCAAAGTTGCATCAACCGCCGCTATGCATCTTACTCCTGCAGTGTTCAAGGCTGGCGGCGCAGTTATGATTACCGCTTCACACAACGAACCCGAATGGAATGGATTAAAGTTTATGCGCAAAGACGGCGCATTGCTTCATCCAGAAGAAGCCGAGAAATTAATGAATGATTCCCGAGGCGTCACACCAGGATCTGGCGATACTGATGTTGAATCCGTTTTAGATGTGTCGCGGCGGTTGCAACAAGAATACGTGTTGCTTTTGTTACGCACTATTGGTGATGATGCCAAGCGAACTCTTGCAGAACGCCAGCTGCATATTTTTGTTGATGCAAATGGCGGCGCTGCAATTCCCTACCTGAAAGATTTTTTTGATCGCCTTAATATTCAGATTACATTTAAAGGATCTGAACAGGGAAAATTTTGGCGCACAATCGAACCAAAAGCCGAATCATTGGCACCGATTGTGGATTATTTGAATATTGGCAAAGAAGATTTTGCAATTGCATTTGATTGTGATGCCGATCGCATGGAATTTGTTATGCCAAAAACGTCTGCGTTTACTGAACGTGGTACGCCGTTTGTGTCCGGCCAATATGTGTTGGGTTGTGTGGTGAAAGCCGTTTTATCCTCCATGAAGGATCCCCAGAATGCGACGGTTGTTACAAATAATGCCACGAGTCGCATCGTGCAAGAGATTGTCGATTCATATAAAGTGAAACTCGAAGAAGTTGACGTCGGAGAAATAAATGTTGTGAAGCGCATGCAAGAACTTGATAGTCCTGTTGGCGGAGAAGGGTCATCGGCTGGTGGAATTATTCCTCCAATGGCAGGACGAGACGGATTGATGACGCTCGCGGTGATTTTGCGTTATTTGGCGGAATCAGGAAAAACCATAGACGAGGCGTTACTCGATTTGCCGCGCTACACGACGGTTGCGGGCAAAGTTACGGTTGATCCTGGTCGTGCTCAAGCTGTCCGAAAAAAACTTATTGAAGCAATGAAGCTCACGTGCAAAGATGTTCGTGTTTTTGGTGATGACGGCGGCGTGAAATGCATTCCAGCCCCCCGACAGTTTGTGACATTTCGCATGTCGAAAACAGAAGCAGGTGTGTATCGTGTGATTGCGGACGCAAAAGAAAAAGAGGACGCTGAAAAACTTTTTGAACAAGGGAAAGAGTTATTGCAAAGACTTTCAGCCGAATAATTCGTCCTCGCCATTTGCGCCCATAGTTCAATGGATAGAACGGAGGCTTCCGGAGCCTTAAACCGAGGTTCGACTCCTCGTGGGCGCAATTCGCCTGTTTGGTTTTGAAAAGATGACAGAAAACAAAAAAGGCGGCCGGAGTCGCCTTTTACAGAGAACATTTGTGCTAGTCGAGTTTCTGTTGTTCCATCATTGTTTTGTGTAGTTTTTCGTATGGAGTCTCTCCTGTCAGCACATCAGAAGTGTATGCTACTAGTTTTGCGCAGGAGCACTGGTTGTTGCTGCCCGGCGTCGTACAAGTCGCTTCGCGACGGAATATGACATGCTTCATGTCAAACCCCTTTGCTCTATACGCACGCTTTGCCTCCTTAAGGTTTGGCGCGTGTACAGAAACATTGAGAGGTTTTAGCCGAGCTTTGGGGAACGGCTTGTGCCATACTGTAAAACACAATGATTGTGCCATGTTAAGCTCCCTTTTTCTTTTGTTTTTTTACAACAATTTAATATGGACGATTTCTCAAGATTTGTCAATGCGCGCACATTGCAAAGCAGCTTGATTTTTATTTGTGAATTTGGTAGGTTGTAAGAATCATATGAATGCATCAGAGCCGATTACTCGTTTGCTTGAAGCGTACTGGAGGAAACCCGCCCAAGCGCCGATTCATCCTCAAGAACCAAAAGTAAATGTGCAGATGACCATCAGTCGTCTTGCTTTTGTATACGAAAAAATTCGGAATGCGATCGATTACAAGGACGAACATTTAATCCGCAAAAATGCGATTGAGCGCATGTTGAAGCGTCGGTTATACACTGAAGACAAAAAACAGCATTTTGGGTTGCTCTTGGTGAGCGAATTGGTTCGCGCAGGGTACCTGCCAAATAATGTGTTACCGGAAAGAATTCTCGGAGAGATTGATGTCATTATAGAAAAATATTTGCATACGCTTCATATTGTTGCTCCGAATCGTCTGACAAAAGAACGACGTGAAGCGGCGAATTGGATTTTATCCGTGTGTGCGACAGAAATTGAGCATCAACTTGTCCCGCAAATTAAACAAGATTCATTGGTTGAAGCGATGTATTCAGTGATTCGACATGACGTAGATCTAGCAAATGATATTACTGATCCGACCGAACGAGATCTTCAAGTCTATATTGCCATACACCGTGCGTTGATAAAATCTGATATGCCGATTATTCGGTATCATCTGTTAAATTTTTATTTACCAGGATGGCTTGAGGGCGATCCGCGGGCTCTTCAGTATTTCACACAGAATTTTGAGGTACTAAAAAATGCTGTTGAAGCCCAAGTGAATCATCCTCTTGGAGAACGATTATTGCGTTTCGTAAAACGCTTTTCAGTACTTTTTGTTATCTTGCAGGATTTGCTTGAAAAACATGGGAATGACTTTCAATTTCTCATTCACGATCAAGAACGGTTTGAAAACGAAATCCGCATCGCATGCGATTTGCGATATAAAAAAGCAAATGTGCGCCTGCGTCGAAGCTATGTGAGAACTATCATTTACGTATTTATTACCAAGATGATGCTCGCGCTCATTCTTGAGCTTCCCTATGAGTTGTATGTGCTTGAAACAACCTATTATACTCCGCTGATGATCAACGTGGTGTTCCATCCCGTGCTGATGTTTTTCATCGCCGTTTCCATTCGACTTCCTTCACAAAAAAATACTGACAAGATTGTTGAATTATTGCAGAAAATTGTACACCAGAATCCAACTTCGGGATTTTTGTACAAAAAGAAAAAAACGTTCAGCAGAAGTCAGGTCACCGAAGCCATCTTCAAGGTGTTTTATTTCATCATGTTCATCGTCACCTTCGGAGCAATTATTTACGGATTAACACTGCTGAAGTTTAATGTCGTGAGCGGTGTGTTGTTTGTCTTCTTTTTATCGATCATCAGTTTTTTCGGAATGAAGTTGCGATCACAAGTGAAAGAATTAATTATTCTCGATCATAAAGAAAGTATTTTCTCTGCCCTCATCGATTTTGTTTCACTGCCAATTTTACGATTTGGACAGTGGACTGCTGCAAAAACACCAAAGATAAATTTATTTCTGTTTGTCCTTGATTTTATCATCGAGGCACCGTTTAAAATGTTTATGGATGTAGTTGAGGATTGGATTTCTTTTCAGCGTGAGAGAAAAGAGGAAATCGTTTAGTTGTATTTTGGTGCGTGTTTAGATGGTGCTTCCATCACGAAGCACAGTTTTTGGGTGGCGTGCACTTGATTCTTTCGTGAAAACTCGCTAGGGTGTAAATGTTTCTGGTGTGCGTAATCAATGGGTCGAGTTTCTTAAAACGAGACGGGCAGAAGCGAGCAAGGAGCGTAAGCGACGTAGCGAACGATCGATGGATGCGATTAAAGAGAGCATCCAGCGCTGCCCAGGGAGAGCACTGGTTTTCGCAATTTTGAATTCTAGAAGTTTTTTCCCAAATTATGGTGGGCGTAGCTCAATGGTAGAGCACTGGTTTGTGGTACCAGTGGTTGTGGGTTCGAGACCCATCGCCCACCCCATAAGGGAGATACAGGGCCGAAAGCCTTGTTTTCCTTTTGAGCGTTCGCAAGAGAAAGTATTGAATCAAAGGGTTTTTTGAGCGAGAACTCAAACTCTTTACCGTTAACTTTCGAGTTCTGAAGTAGAAATCCTAGAATCTGCCGTTTTTCTTGAGTTTCAGAACTTTCAAAGATTTCACCAATCCTGCGAGAGAGATTTAGCACCGTAGAAACGTGGATATGAAACTTATGATCCGCTTTCGTATAAACTTCTAATTCTTGATTGAGCTGGTACTGCCTGTCTTTAAGTTCCTGCAATTTCTTGTCATAGTCATCATGTGTAATCCGCCAGTTCTTGGGCTGTGTAAAAATCTTTTTCTTTCATAGTAGTTGTTCTAAGTTTTTGTAGTATATTTTTACTTCTTTTTCCCATTTTGCTGGGTAGTGTATTTTTTGGCTACCACGCAACTCAATAGGTAGGATCCTTATGTTGGATATTCCATGTGCCTTATTGTTTCTCCCTAACGCCAGCCCCCATTTTTCTTGTGCCTCACGAATTAAAGGGCAAACTATTTTACTAGGTATAATCCAAAAATCTGGTTCATTTGTAAATCCGTTGAGCTTCACGAATGCATAATAAAAATCACTTGCCGCGCCTTGTTCATCTTTCGGTGACAAAGGAAAGTCCGTAGCACTTTTATTCTGTGTTGCTTTAACAGATATTTTTACCAACCTTCCACTTGGGCTTAGAGCCAGAATGTCATATTTTTCTGCTCGACCAAGCGTTATTGTCGCGGTGAAATTGAGAGCAGATAACCTAGCGGCAATGTAATATTCACCTGCATTGCCGACGTTTTGTTTCTGAGCTTTCTGTGTTTCCATATTCACATTATACTTTACAATGGTTTACATAGCAAATTACGCATTCTTGACCCGATATGGTCGATAATCTGCAATTGACAGTTTAATCTGATTGCACCACTCTCTTGGTTGTAGCTCGCTTAAAGCGACCCCCGTAGCCTTCGCATCAACTACAAGTCTGTACCACGTTCTATCGTTTGCTCGTTTGGTAAGCATCGACCGAAGCTCTCGCATCCCATTACCTTCTCGTGAAGCCCAGACGAGACCAGCGCGGTATAAAGCTTCTTTGGGTTTAATGTTTGGTTGCGCTAATAATATCTGTTTGAGCGTTTCTTTAGTGGTTAGAGAATGTGTAAAGAGCAGAGGAATGTGTCCGTCGACCATAGTGTCCCAATAGTGCTGAAGTACAGCTTTGCTTTTTGTTTCTGAAAATACTTCCTGAAAGGTCGGATTTTTCTCAAAGCCAAGTTTATCAAAAAGAGCGTTAATTTTTTGTTTTTGGCTTAGTCGCACTTCAATGCGGAGTATTTCGGGTTCTTTCTTTTCAAGCTGTTTAAGTAAACTTAATTGATATTCGGATTGATCGCGGTCTATAGAACGTTTTTTTCCTCGTGAAAGATCGGCTATTTTGTCGTATAGCACAAGTGAGTGAGCGGCCGTATAAGCGTATAAGCTTTGACCGTCGTTCATATAGCGAGAGCGTGTGAGATCAAAGCGTTTATTAAGGTTGATTTTGTTTAATTCACTAATTACGTATTCTGCGGTATACCCATTCGTAACCTCAATATTTTTTGAATAGTGTACTGCTGTTACTGAAGCATTATTTATGTTTTCAGTTAGTATACCTACTCCCATTTTTTTCATTTGTTCGCGTAATAAATTAACTACATTATTAAATTGGTCTTCGGCTAACTCATCAAGATTGTTTTGATAGAGCAGTTTGGGAGCAGAAAACTCTATTTTGATCGTTGAGACCCAGCCCCCATTTTCTCCCTTACGTCTTGTTTCTGTTAATCGAGGATAATATTCTGCTTGTTTTGCCCCTTTTCTGTATGGGTTTTTGACGTATTTATCATAAACATTAGTGCTAGCCTGTAAGCTCCACGGTTGTATTTTGTCGTCAGTAAAGTCTAGCGACATTACCTTTGTTTTTGGTATTGAAAGAATTACTGTGTCAATCATTGTTTTTTTGTTTGTATAGCTCAGGGTTGTTACGTCGATCGATTTTAAGTAGAAGATCAAACAGCCCAATAATATTGCTTTTTGATTCAAAATCAGTAAATATCCGACCAGAGGGGTCGTTTTTTTCTGCTTTAATCGGTTGAGGTGGTTGTTGAGACATAAAAATATCCTGAGGTGTTTTCAGGATATTCCATTGCTTGTTTACAAACTTTGACGAAAAGTTTATCAACTATTCGTCAACTTTGAGGTATTTAGGATTTATTCGAAACTTGGAAGTATTATGATCTATGAAATCATCAATACCCGTTTTCATCTTGACCGCATCATTTACTTTTCTTGCTGCAAAATAAGTTTTGTTTTTTGCAGCCTCATCTTGTGACCTATAGCCCCAATCTTCAAGAAGTTCGTCATTATGCCAGTATCTCTCGGGTTCTTTGATTAAAGATTTTATCAGAAGTACAGCATCGGTTTCTTTATTCTTTTTTGATAACTCTATTTCTTTACCAGCGAACTTTATGATGTTGTGGGTTTTGTCATACCCCTCAAATATCGTGGAGGGATTTTCTTTTTGGAAGCTACTATTTACTTCATCGATAAAAGAGTCATTTGCTACGATATTGGCGTAGTATTTTTTCTTGTTATTTAGGTTATCCCTACCACACCAAATCCTTAATACCGTTACATATTTTAGCTTTTTCAATGCGTATAAAGTATGCGTAAACAGAAACCCAGTATTCTTCGAAACATTGTCGTGCTCTTCGTGCGAAATGATAAAGTTTTCGCCATATTTTTCGAAAGCTGACATCGATCTTACCTTTTCAATAAATACCTGTTTTTGCTTTTCAAAAGTTAAATAGTTTCTATCATAAACAAATAGCTCGTTGTTCAAAAATGAGTCGATGTAGTTATCTATATGCTTCGATATTTTTTCTTGATCGGATTTTTCGAACTTAGGCTCGATATATATCCAACGGTAAATGCCACCTCGAATCTGCCCTAACATTTCAAGTTCTTTAAGACCAAAGTCATCCTTCATAAACTTTTTCGATGCAGCGATCATTTGTTTCTTATCTTCATCGGTATAGTTCTTTAATTGGCTCTCTGATGGAGGGAGTTGTAGTTCTTCGTCTGGTATGTCATTGTAAGATCCAATTTTAGGAAAGGGTACGTTAGCCAATTGGAGATTTACTGTGAGAAAGTCAAACGTTTCCTTATACCATAAATCATCGGACGGCACGATTTCAGACATCCCTAAATAGTGCTTTTTATGAAAATGGGGGTTGGCCAGAAACCAAAGCGCAAAAAGATTGGCGTCCTCGATAAAAAAGGTTACCCCTTCTTCTTTGTTGGTTGGTTTCTTCTTGGTCATAGCACATTTTACTTTAGTTTACATTGGATCAAAAAACAAGAATTGCCTTTACTTTATCGCTATTGCTGTTATGCTTATTTCATGAAGATAGATTTTGAAAAAATTGGTATAATTTCTTCATATTTCTCAGATAATATAAAAGAGCTGCACGTAACAAAACTGCTCAAGTTGTTTTATTATCTTGATTTTCTTTCCTATAAAGTTAGAGGGTCTTCAGTAACGAACGATATATATCTTAAACTCCCTTATGGCCCAGTCCCGACAGCCATTAAGAATGAAATTGATATGCTTGCTGTCGGTGGTAGCATGGGCGATGATTTTAAGTCCCAATTAGAGAAATATATTGAGCTTGAGTCTGATGCAGATAAGTTTGGTAAAGTTGTAAAAAATAAAGCAAAGACTTTTAATATTAGAAAGCTATCAAACTTTGAGATAGACTTAATAAAAAATCTTATCGATCAGTTCAAAGATACAAGGGCTGGTATAATTTCAAACCAAACGCACCGTGAAGCACCATGGAAATTGACGAGTAATAATGCGGTAATAGACTACGAACTCGCAAAGGAACTAGACATAAAGACAATAGTGCCAAAATTAACATTGTAGAAAGAGGTATGGCGACTTACGATTTTGGTGATATTTATGATTGCAGAAAAGCCCCTCAGGGGCATTTTATTTTGGTTCTAGGTAAAAACCAAAAAGATGAAGTAATGTATTATATGATCACCTCTAGAGTCTACAAAGTTTTTAAGGATATTCTTTTATTTTTTAATGATTGTATTGAGAAAAAATATCAACGATTCTTTCACCATTTTAATAAAGAAAAAGAGAAAGAATATATTTCCGCAACAGGCAATTTGTGTGATGCGTTTTTTCTTGATAAATATACTAATTATCCAGGTCAGTTGGACGCGGATAGCATGGTTCTATTAAATGGTGATCCTGATTTGTTAGATAAACAAGTTTTTGATAGATTTCGTCAGGGCAAAATCGCTACATTTAGCACTCGCCTAGAAAAAAATGATACTGAAAAGTTTATTAAGGCTATACGATTGACAGACAATATTAGTCCCAATCAAAAAAGTGAAATTGGGAGAAACTACAATCTTTGGAGGCGTTCAGTCTGAAATATTGAAATTGCACTCAATTTTATCAGAACCTCATCCCAATTCACTGTTCTGAACTTCTCTACAATGCCACCCCTCGGGTCAAAATGCGCTTAATTTTTGAGAATCGCTTTTTGAGGTTTTGTCTTGTAGTGCAAATTTAGAGCCGATCCAAAGGAGCTGGAATATTTGTTTCATAAAGTCAGCCAGCTCCTGGTTTTCGATGATAAAAGCATAGTAACGCTCGCTGAAAGAGATAAAGGAAATTTTCGCGTCATAGATCTGGATTAAACTTTGAAAAGCGATGCCTTTTGGTAGGAACCGCACTTCCCTGGCGGTACGCTCGTCTGAAGCGAACAAATCCCACGCCCCGGGGATTTCTTTTTTGTCCGACAGCTGCCGGAGAGCTTGCCGAGTGATGCCAAGTTTTTTTCGTTGAGCCAGGTAATTCCGAGAATAGGTCGGGCCGAAATGATCAAGAATACTCTGAATAGGGGAGAACGTATATACCACCTTTTTTTCAACAGTCAGTGCATCCTCGAAAACCTGCTTGACCCCCCGAAGGCCGGAATAAAACCTGATGCGGGGTGGCGGCATGGTTTTGTGCACCTGCTCAAGTAAGACAGGAATCAGGCTATCGGCCGTTTTTTGCCTTTCCTGCAGATGTTGGAGCAATTCCTTTGGCGAACGGGCGACGTAGGTTTTGACTTTGGTGGCCACGTCCTCGTCAATCAGTTCCTCGGAAGCTAATTCTTCCAGGAGCTTGTATGTAGTGGTACGCTCCACCCCGGCTTTTTGGGCAATAGCCGAAGCCGGCGCTGACCCCAATTCAAGGCAGGCTAGGTAGGATTTGGCTTTATTCAGGCTGAATCCAAGATTTTCTAATTGTTTTAAAATTTCCATATCTGTCACTGATAATTCACAAATATAGTATATATTATTGCCATAAATATGTCAATTTTTGTTACTAAATCACAACATTGTGAAAATTAATAGACACTTATTAATATATGACATATTATGTCCGGTTAAACTCTTTGACAACATATAAAAAAAGGGAAAGAGAGGAACTCGATGAGTAACACGTATGATTGTTACGTGGGTATATTACCCCCAAGTGAATTGGCCGCGCTCAGCTCACTGAAAATGGCCACCGCCCTAGGACAGGTTGTGTTGGCAAGCCAAGTTATTCAACAACTGGGTATTCATGGCCGCGTCTATAACCTGGACGTTGCCGACGAAACCATAGCGAAGGATGACATGAGGCTTTTCGTAGCTGGAGCGCAGAGACCGTTGTTCGGTCTAACGCTGGTAGCCGGGAATGTGTCGGCATCGCTTCGTTTGGCGAAATGGATTCAATCAGAGTTCGATGGCGCCACTGTCATCGTTGGTGGCCCCGAGGTCACGCATCTTAGTGCCGAGCACCTCATAAGCAATCGGTGTTTCGACGCGGCAGTGGTGGGTCACGCGGAAAGGCTGATCGTTGACATTGCGTCGTCGGGTATTGAAGGGCATCCCAACACCTACACCCGACTCAACCCGAAACCGATACTATGTGAAACGCAATTCGCGTACGATCAGGTCAGACCCGATTACAGCCTCGTGTTTCGGCTGGCTGAGGATCACCAGGGAGTGAGCTATCTGTGGGGCGGGGATTGCCAGCTGAGCAAGAACCGCTGTTATTTCTGCGCCCGCGCGTGTCTGGGCCGCTGGCATCGGTCAGCTGAAACGGTCTGGCAAGAGCTGCAGGTGCCATTAAGGGCGGGGTTAACGAAGTATTACAATACCGCCGATACGACGGGGATATACCCGACCGACGAACTCCTCGCGGCGCGCCCGGATGCTTTCCGTAATACCGTGCATAAAATGTTCATCAATGCTTCACAGGTGGATGACAAACGTGCCAAGGTGTTGCATGAGATGAACGCTTGGGCAGCAGTCGGCGTTGAATCGCTCAGTAACCTGGCGGCTGCGCAAAAAGGGCGAACCACGGACAATCATAATATGCGCGCCATTGAGATTCTGGCAAAACATAACGTCAAGATGGTACTGACGTTCGTACTCGGCTTGCCGGGTGAAACGCCTGCGTCGCTTGAGTCAAATGCCAGCCAACTGCTGAAATTGGTTGAACGCTACGGCCAGCACATCGTCATGGTGACCGTTTCACCGTTGCTGGTGATTATCGGATCGAAAGCGTTCAACGATATGTACGTAAACGCCGGGCAGGAAAATTTTGGCCTGTCCGAAGGTCCGTTCTATGATCCACTTCGGCTATCGGAACTGTATTTGCGAAAATACTGTTCGGTCAGCCGTCAGCAGATCATCGGCAATATCGCTTACCTGTACCGCGCTATCTCTCAGTGCTACAGCGGCATCGACATGGATTCTAAAGGTGTTAGTAAAGTAGAAAAGGAGGAAATCGTATGCGTATAACTCGTGTTGCGTGGGTAAGCCTAGTACCTGGTGATCGAATCATCGATCGTAAAGGGGAAGAGTGGACCGTGATTGAGGAGGTTCCGGACGATCAACTCCCTGACCTCGTAAAAGGCAATCCAGCACTACGACTCAAAACCCCTTACGAGGGTGACCTCGCAAAAGGAGTGTACGTCTTCGTGGATGATGCGGCGGGTGGACCTGGAGTGCTTCACGAATCCCGAATGAATGTCTCAGATCTTTATGGTGATGGCATCGAGATTCTGCCTGCTTCATAATAGTGGTCTTTCCGAAACCCTACGCCGATTACGTTCGGTGTAGGGTTTTTTAATAAAAAATATTAAGGCAAACAATTCTCCAACCCTTGCAGTATATGTGCTTCACTGTGTGATTGGTTTTTTGACACCGAGAAATAGAATATGCTAGCGTAGATAGTTACCCGATAGATACGCTCTTTTATAAATGTCAGACAAGTATATATCCACTGATACTAAAACAATTTCCCAAAGGGAGGGGTTGTGAGACGAAATTACTTTAGTCCCGGAGTGCGGTACATGCTCGCCTCGGTAGTATTTTTCGCCATCATGACCCTTGGCGTCAAATACACAAGCAGGATACCGTCGCATGAAATTGTTTTTCTCCGTTCGTTGATTGTTCTCATATTCTGCTTTGGCCTACTCAAGCGAGTTGGCGTTTCTCCATGGGGCAATCATCGGTCGCTTCTGTTTGTGCGTGGAGTTTCAGGTACGATCGCTTTGACCATGTATTTCTATACACTTCAACGGATGCCGCTGGCAAGCGCGGTTACAATCCAGCTTCTGTCACCCATCTTCGTTGTGGTCATAGTCGCGATTTGGCTCCGCGAATCGCCACGACTAATACAATGGTTGTGCTTGCCTATTTCTTTTGGTGGTGTCCTGTTGATAAAAGGATTCGATCCTCGTGTCGCTGCCGGCGATTTGACGATTGGAATCGTCTCCGCATTTTTTACAGGACTGGCCTATGCCACCGTCCGGAAATTGCGTCAGTACGATCATCCACTGGTTATCGTGCTATGGTTTCCGCTGGTCACTACGCCGGCGATTGGGCTCTATAGCGTTTTTCACTGGGTGTCGCCGCGATCGACGGAATGGTTGATTCTCCTGATGATCGGATTGTTTGCCGCTCTGGCTCAAATCTGCATGACTAAATCATATCAGCTTGAGCGGGTTGCCAACGTCAGTAATCTGAGTTATCTCAACATCGTCCTTGCCATATCTATGGGTTATTGCGCTTTCGGCGAAATTATCGGTCTGCCGGCTCTGCTCGGGATTGCGCTCATCATCGGCGGTTCGGTGGTGAACAATATTTTTCGAAGAGAATCTTAACGGCTCGTTATCGACTACTTAAACCTCCTATATGGTGCTCCGGCGCTGGATAGGAGGTTTTGATATTGGCGATAAAAATTTTGAAGGATTTTTTTCTTGACATGAGTTTTTTATTTGTGCTAATTTTACATAAAGTTTGCTGTTCATTTATCTTGCACCGCCAATCGTGAAGGGAGGTTGGAAGAGATGGGTAGGAAAGGAAGAAGTAGCACCAGTAATACAAAGCAAGGGAGCTTGTCTACCAGCGAGGCGCGCCGTGATTATCAGCGTCGGTACTACCAAATGCATAAGGAAAAAGCCAAGGAGTATCAGAGGCTGTATAATCTGACGCACAAGAAGAAACGTGGGGGACGAGGAAAGGCGAATTTCATTTGTCCTCGGGAAGCTGCTCGGATGACGTACCACACGACCGATCTTATGAACTCGCCAGTCGAAAAGACACTCCGGATGCTTGAACGCATACTGAACAGAGAACGTTTATTTACGATGTAGGGATTTCCCTACACAATAATCGAACCATTGAAAATCGCCTGAGGGCGATTTTTAACATACTAAAACATGTCTCCTATTAGAGAGAACTTCTAAAGATTTGTTATTTCACCGCCTCTAAACCGATAAGTTCAAAGAAGTTTTTTTCAGTTGTTGTATATGTGCTTTGGATAGTATCGAGAGCAGTTTTTGCATTAGCAACTTGTGTTTCAAGAGCGTCTATCTCCGCACTTAAATCATTTATCGTTTTTTCATCTTCTGCGCTTATTGCCGTAGAATTTACCGCCAAAATATCAACCATCGCTTTTAATTTTTCAATCATCTGAATTTGGAGATTATTATAGGTGATTTTAGCTGAATTTTCTTGTTTGGCTACGGCAATAAAATTGTCGGCATTTGTTTTTATTTTAGCATCGGTAATATCTTTGGAAATTGTTTCCAATTCGGATAATGTGACGGTTATGGCGTCCAATTTATCCGACGCTTCTTGTTTTTTACTTAAAGCAACTGCGATGGATGCTGATGCATCAACGTAGTTATTTTTTTCCATCTGCGCATTGAAGGCGTTCCATTCGGGCAAAGTGGTTAAGTCAGATGCTGCCGCTGCTTGTTTCTCCAAAGCAACTTTTTCGTTATGTTTGTCAACAAATGCTTGAGGAACTTTTTCAGAATTTGCGAGACTATAGGCGACAAAGCCTAGAATGGCGACAACAACGACGATTGATACTATAATTATTATTTTTTTCATGCCAAGAAATATTTATAGCTACTCTTTTTATGCTTAACCTTAGTAAATTATAGTATACCTGGGTTTAAATAGAAATAGGAAGTAAATTTCTTCACACCACCAGAATTCTTGACAGTTAGGGGCGTTTTGGTACTATGCAGGGAAGTGTTTTTTGTCGCACATTAACACCTTTCGACGCCAGACACGGTTGTCCGAAAGGATTGCATAGAAACTCAAGGTGAGGAGAGAGTATGATAAGTTTACTAGAGCTCTACGTTGGGGAAGAGGTTCGCCTTCGTCAGGGCATCCCAATCGATGATTGTGGAACGTATAGGGATGTCATGATCAAAGTTGAGATGCCTTTTGATGAGAGTACAACACAGACATATGTCCTGTCCAAACACGGCAGAAGCCTTTATCGGGTACGCCTGGATGCCCCGCTCAAAGACGGTAGACTGATCGTGGTCACCAAACCCGACATTCTCTGGCTGGAACCGGAGCAGGGCGGAAAATCCGACGAAGAGAGGGTCAGGGCTCTCACGGTCGTTGTCGGGAAAGTCCTTGAACTTCCCGTGAGCGTCCAAATCGAAGATGGCGACGATTCCTACGGAGAGGTTGCGGCCAGGGTTGGGTATGTCGGGGATGAAAATTTCATGTTTTCCGCCGATGACGACGACTATCGCCTCGTGTGCCCAAATCCGAAGGCCCTTGCCAATAACGAGGACTTGCTCGTGTTGTTCGGGCCGGGGATCATCCCATCAATGCCTCTCGAGACGGGTGCGCCGGCCGTGGCCGCCAATCTGCCCCATGATCCCGGCAGCAGCTCTGGGTGAATAACGGTTCCCGACTGATTCGTGCAATCGGTCCATTGCTCTGTGACACAAAAAAAGAGCCCGACTTCAAGTCTTGACGTCGGGCTCACATTTTTTTAAAAACTCCCTTCATTTTTTTACGGATTCGTTCATATTCAGCAAACGAAAAAGGCCCATCTCGGATGGACCTTGGTTGCTTTTCTTGAGTTGTCTATGGGTTTATGACACAGCTATCACGCCCACCGTCACAACAATCACGACAAGTATTACATAGAGAGCTGAGCCAACCCACCCGGTAATTTTGTGCGATATGAGTGGGCACGTCGCCATTTCAAACACATCTTCAGGCTCACCCCCAAATGGCTGTGCACCGTCCAACGGGCATGTACATGTACGCATGATTCCTCCGCGTTTATAGCTCATGTTTTGACAGTTCAAGATAAAAAGGACGTTTTCAAAAGATTAGTTAACACTTTTCGCTGTAGAATGTCAATATCATGCCAACAGAAACTCCTCCCAATTCTTGACAGATTGAGGGAGTTTGGTATTATGCAGAGACATTTTTTAGTCTGCTCATTAAACCCCTTTTTGACAGGGTTGTCAGAGAGGATTGCCATAGAACCCAGTAGGTAAGGAGTGTGAGTGTGAAGAAGGTTCGGATTATTCAGGTGGAGTGTGTTGAGCCCGGTGACACGACGGATCTGAAGACAACGGCCAAGGTCGTCGAGGTCAAAGATGACGCGCATTATGCCGATATGTTTGCGGCCGCCGGGTTGTTATTCGACCCCAAAACCACGGCCATTTCGTACGCGGAATCGGGATCGGGTAATTTCTACGGAACCGTGGATCCGTTTCTGGACAGTCCCGATGATGGCGAGACCGTGATGACCGTCGACAGGGCTCTGTTGGGACAGATGGTCCTCGAGGGCGAGGAACCCGCCGGCGATGCCGCCGATTCCGAAGAACATGCGCCCGAGGCCGAAGAAGGTCAGCCGACCGCCGGGGAAACCGAGGGAACTCCCGAGTCCCAATTTTATTGCGTCATACATGCTATTCTCCCAATAGTATGCTCTATGCCTCATTGCATATCGTGTGGTAGAGTAGTGGTATTGTGTACGCTTTTATCGTCCGTGCAAGATGTATGTTTGAAATCGAAAGACGCGCTATTTGATGTCAAAACAACACACGCGTATGAATATAAGACTCCAAAAATTTATTGCACGTTGCGGGATTGCGTCGCGTAGGAAAGCCGAGCAGTTGATACAAGAAGGCCGTGTCCGTGTGAATGGACGAATTGCGACCTTAGGAATGTCGGTGGACGAAAAACAGGACGTTGTTTTTCTTGATGCGCATCAAATCCAATCGGCTAATCGATATGAATATATCATGCTCCATAAACCGCGCGGTTACGTATCAACGAAGGCGCATTTTCGCGGACAGAAATCCGTTTATGATTTAGTCCCGAAGAGCGATTCGTTTGCGCTGGCGGGTCGTCTCGATAAAGATACGTCCGGACTTCTGCTTTTTTCAAATGACGGAGAGTTGATTTATCAACTCACACATCCATCATTTCGCCACATAAAGACCTATGACGTTCTTTTGTCGCGGCCGTTGGCGGCTTACGAACAAGCCCGATTGCAAAAAGGTGTCCGTCTTGAAGAAGGGATTGCGTCATGTGATTCTATTACACAGCTTGGGCCTTCTCGATATCGGATGACGCTGCATCAGGGTTGGAACAGACAAATTCGCCGGATGTGTGAGACGTTGGATGTCGAGGTGCGCGTGCTGCAGCGCGTCGGGCTGGGTCGATTAACGCTTGGGAATCTCCCCGCGGGATCGTTCCGCCACGTTACGCGCAAAGAAATCATCTAAAACCACCTCTTGAAATTTTGCATGACCATGAGATACTAACATGCATGAGGAAAATACTCCGTAAGGGTGCAGTTGCATTCACAGCCGTGTTTCCTATGCCGTTTCTGTTGTTGGTACTTTTGTATATTGTATGGTTTGGTGGTAACGCGGCATTAATTGGTTTCTTGTTATATAAGATTATTCGATTTTTTGTCCCCGCTTTTTAATCCCACAATCATGTATAAGTGGATACGTGCCAGTTGAGGGAGTGGCCTGATTTACGCTATACTTGAAGCACAGATAATCAATTACGTATGACAAAACAATTATATCGATCGGCAACAAATCGAATGATCGCAGGGGTATGCGGTGGGCTTGCTGATTTTTTTGACGTCGACGCAACTTTGTTTAGGGTGCTTTTCGTTGCCGTGACGTTTCTGGGCGGAGCAGGCGTTTTAGTGTATGTGATTTTATGGATTATTATACCCTTACCAACAAGTAATACCCAAGATTCGAAGATGCGCATGGAGGAATTCAAAAATGAGGCAAAAGGATTTGTCCAACATACTGCTGAACAAATGAAACAAGGAAACCAAGGTGCCCATGCGACCTCCGCATCTCGAACACAGCGTGCCTTAGCAATCGGCCTTATTGTCTTGGGTGGGCTTATAATCGTTAAAAATTTTCTTCCACATATATCCTATACGTACGTGTGGCCAGTTATTCTTGTTGTGGTGGGTGTGTGGTTGTTGTGGCAAGCGCAACCAACTTCTGTAAAATCCGCTAACGATACGCAAGAAATATCAGAAAAAAAAGTCACAGACGCAAAAACAGAAGAGAAAAAGGACAATTCTACTGGTGCCACACCACCGTCCGCATAATTTTTTTCAATGTCAGAAAATCAAATTCAACCGCAATGGCGTATTGGACGAACCCTTATCGGGGTCATCCTTGTTTTTTTTGGGTTGGTGTATTTAGGGGTGAATTTAGGAATTTTTGATTGGACGCTCTGGACACATATATGGCGCTTGTGGCCTCTTCTTCTTGTTGCGCTGGGATTATCATTGCTTGTACGCAGACGCTTGTCTCGGTTTTTGGTTTTCTTTTTCTTTGTTTTTGTTGCAATAGCGGGGTTGTGGTTTCTGTGGACGCAAAGTGAATTCCAAAGGCTTGGATCCTATGATTCCCAGGATGTGCAGGTAGCGCTTGAGCCGAATACTGACTTAGCAAAATTAGATATTAACCTTCCCGCAGCCACTGTTCGATTATCTGGTCCGGCCGATACTGAAAGCTTGATGACTGGTCGTGTAGAAACACGAGCCTTTGAACATGTGATCACAAGTGAACGTAATGGTTCAACTCATATAGTGACCATTTCTCAAACTGGTGGAGGCGCGCCGTTTGTTGGTACGCAAGCGCTTGTTGATTTGCAGCTTTCTGCTCGCGTCCCACTTGATATTACCGCTCATACGGGAAAACTCGACGCCACGCTTGATTTTAGTTCATTGAACGTTCAACATCTTATTTTGGAAAGCGGAGCATCGTCATTGAATGTGATGTTTGGGAATATCGCGGCTCGGGCAGAAGTTAAAATTAATGTTGGCGCATCAAGCGTAACGTTGTCCGCGCCAGAAGGGGTGGGAGTCCGCATAGCATTTTCATCTGGCGTTTCGTCAACATCGCTTACCGGGCTTGAAAAAATCGATGAAAATACATACGCATCTAAAGATTTCGATCAATCAGACAAGCAAATTTTAATAGACATACAATCTGGTGTATCATCAGTAGTGTTTAATTATCGTTAACGTTTATGGATCCACGGAACGAACTTCCACCTCCACCCGATCACCTTTTACTTCCAAAAGCACACATGCATTATTTTTTTCAAGTTGTTGTGTTCGTGCTCGGAATCCTTTTCCTTCTTGTGGGTATCACGTTGCTCGTACTCGGATGTGGTGATCAAACGCAAGACTTTCTCGGTGACGTGTCGATGACGGATCAAGCATACGAGTTGTTGTTTTTCCTTGCCTCGGGGATCATTTTGGGCTTGGGCGTTGTCATTCTTCTAGGGTGGACGTTGTGGAAATTTGTAAAGCAATTTCGTTTCCGTTTTCTCATTTCTCTCATCGTAAGTGTTGCGGGCATTGTGATCGGTCTGTTGTCGATCATCATCTCAGATCCAGAAACAGCCTCCCATTACACATTTTATTTCTTCATGCTTACGGTTGGACTTTTTTCGGGTCTTCTGTCGCTTTTTTATTTTTTCTCCGGGTTCTCGCGTCATCTTTTTCGAGCCCACGACGAAGACAGGAGTCCTCACACTTGACAAAATTTGTATTCATTGGTAGAGTGAACCAACAAAACACATCCCCATAGTATTTAATATTTATCATAAAAAGGTTATGGCAGACGTTACTCAACAAAAACCGACAGAGAAGAAATCAGGAATGTTTGATAATGTTCCTCCAAAATTTACTTTTGTGTTTGGCCTTATTATTGGTATTGCTGCGTTTAGTTTGTTCGGCTACATTTCTTTGCTTACTCAGGTATCGGGTGATAACACGGCGAATGTTGCTAAAAATACCAACGAAGGAACGGTTGCAGGCGATTCAACGAATACAAACACCGCTGTAGCCGACGTAAAGCCGGTGTCAGATTCCGATCACATTGAGGGAGATACAAACGCATCTGTTGCTATTATTGAATATTCGGACTTCGAATGCCCATATTGCAAAACATTTCACGCAACATTGCAGGAAGTTTTGGCTAAATATCCGAACGACGTAAAATTGGTGTATCGACATTTCCCATTGTCTTTCCATGCCAATGCACAAAAAGAAGCAGAAGCATCCGAGTGTGTTGCAGAACTTGGAGGAAATGACGCATTTTGGAATTTTGCAAATACGTTGTACGAACGAACAACATCCAACGGAACCGGGTTTGCACTTGATCAGCTCGGGCCTCTCGCAAAAGAGTTTGGCGTGAATCAAACGGCATTCCAGAGTTGCTTGGATTCAGGAAAATACGCAGATAAAATAAGTACTGACACCTCTGAAGGCGGAGCCGCTGGAGTTTCTGGGACACCAACGTCGTTTGTTCTGAATGGCAATGGAGAGGTTATTGACACCATCCCTGGAGCGCTTACCGCCGCTCAAGTTGAAAGCATTATTGATCAAGCACTTGCTTCCTAACAATTCTACGAAATACTATTGCAACGGCTCGTCTACTATGCGTGGGCGAGTCGTTTGGTTGACAGCGTTATTGTATATGAGAAAATAATCATATGAAAAAAATCATTGTATTCGCAACTTTCATTATTGCCGGAGTATTTTTCATAACCGGATGCACAAATTCGGAAGTTCCTGCTGGCACATATGATGCCTTTGCGCAGTGTCTGACGGATTCGGGGGCAAAAATGTATGGTGCATCATGGTGTGCACATTGCCAAGATCAAAAAGAAGCGTTTGGGGATTCTTTTTCCAAAGTGACGTATGTTGAATGTGCGACGCCCGAGAATCCAAATATCGTGACTCAAGTATGTAAAGATGCGGGTATCCAAGGATATCCAACCTGGGTATTTGGCGATGGAAGCAGGGTAACCGGCCTGCAGAATTTTCAGACGCTTGCTGACAAATCAGGGTGTGCTCTGCCCGCGGGTTCTGCCGAATAAAATCCAATATGAAGAAATTTGCAGTTGTTATTCTCATTTTTTCAATTGTGGGGATACTTATTTCTGCCTATTCTTTGTATTTGCACGAGGAGGACACATCAACGTTTTGTAATTTTAATGCCACGTTCAGTTGTGACATAGTTAATCAGGGTACGTATTCAGAGATTGCTGACATTCCAGTCGCTGCCGTCGGCATTTTTGGATATTTTATTTTGGGCGTTGGATCACTTTTATTGAACAAGCAAAAAATTTGGTATACTTTGACACTTATTGCGTGCATTCTTGGCTTGGGCTTTGCTTTGTATTTATTGTCGATTGAGATTTTCGTATTAAAAACGTATTGCGTTATGTGTCTTTGCTCCCAGGCGGATATTCTGGCTATTTTCCTCACACTTCTTATTTCAAGGAAATCATTTCAGCAAAGGAATAATTAAAGATTAAAAAACACCTCCTGATTAGGAGGTGTTTTTGTGTAGATTCGTTTATCTCGTGAGCTCAATGGTGGTAACTGGTTCTTCTGTTGCACCAATCGGAGCTTTTAGTGTTACTCGTCCACCAACTAATTCGATGGTGTAGCCGGTGTTGTAATTCGTGCAGTCGGTATATGAGTATGTTGAGCTATCGGATGGATCTGTGGGCATAGAAGATAAGTAGGTTGGGACAATATATGAGCACAGATTATATCCAGTCGATGAGATTTCTGTTGCTGTTGCAGGGATGCTTGTCGGAAAATTCCCGTTATTTTCTGCCGCATACTGGTGGATTGCGTTCAGAAGCGCATTGACATCGCTCCATCGTTGCGCGTTGCGGGCTTGGCCGTATTGTCGTGATGGGTTCACTGCGATAGCAACGATTGCTGCTAAAATCGCGATGATACCGATAACAACCAGTAACTCTATAAGCGTGAATCCTTTTGCGCGGGTTTTTATCATATTGAGTATTTTAAAAATAATGTATTTTTAGTATACCGAATTGCTTGACTCAATTCAACGGGTATAGCGCACGGCGACAGTTGCCGTTCCTGTTTTTGTGGTTTCATTGTACATCGCGTTTGTGATATCTAGTTGTTGCAGAGTACCCATATTTTCTAGATGCTGTTCGGCAATACGAGCAAGGATGTCGTTTTGTATTGACAGTGCGGAGGCTGTGGCGCTTACGGTAACAGTAACGGTCTGAGATTCAGCATCAATTGCAGGATCAGCTTTTACTGTAATCACATTTTGTGAATCGAGCGTAACGATGTTTTTGGTATCGGACTGCAGCTCGGCGAATTCTTTTTTGGAACGCGAAAGGAGAAGATCAGTAAGCGTTTTTTGTGCTTGTTCGACATCATAGGCCGCAACAACATGTACGGTAGCGATTCCACCGGTAAAGTTTTCTTGAGTTATGCCGTAGGTGTATTGCTGATTGTAGGCGTTTAACCCAGGGACCAAAAGGCGTATGCCACTGCTGATATTTCCTGTTGCCCCCTCGCTGTCTGCGCGGACAATCACGTCCTGTGATCCTTCTGCAGGTATGTTGGCACTCTCAAGTATTTTGAAAATTATGCCCTCATTTGTTGCAAGGCGCGTTCCGGACACTAACGGGCGTTCGTTTGAGGAGGTATTAAAGAGACGGACTGTCCCTTGTGCGAAACCGGTTGTCGTATGAATACCCGTTGTTTGTATAGTCATTTTTTCTTCATCTGTTTTTGTTATGTATGTCACTGCAGCAGCAATTGACGGGTCAGAGAGATCAATGGAGAATGTTGTTAACGCGAGAGCCGACCCGGTATTCTCGTTTGACGTGTTTGTCATGTTGGATATATCTGACGTCCCATAATTTTTTACAAAAAGCATAACCACTGCGGCGACAATCAGTATCATAATAACGACGAATCCGGCAGCCAAACGTTTTTTTACTGTATTGAGGGAAGCATGAAATCCAGTTTTTGATACAGACATGAATTGATCCAGAGGGATAAGCGCACGACCAATTGTTTGTGATGAGCCTCGTAAGCTACTCCCTATTGCGTGTGCAAAGATTGGTAATTCTTTTTTTGTTAACCCAACAGTATTAAACACATGGGCGGCTGCACCAGGCGAGACTACTGAGCCCGATTCGCGTTCAATGATTTCACTTAAGTGTGGGAGGAGCGATCCTCCTCCGAGAATTCGAATCGAATGGTGGGTCGAATCTTCATACTGCTCAAGAAATTCATCAGCCCGTTTAATTCGTGCCGCAATATCTTGGGTAAACGCTCGAATTGCCTGAGGAATTTTTTTTGGGGTGACACCATACATGTCAGCAGTTTTTTTCAACGTCTCTGCGCCAAAGGGAATATGTTGAGAAAGAACTGGATATCCGTTTTGTACCGTGATGATGTGTGTGATATCTGTTCCGATATCAATAAGGGTCAATTGCTGATTGAGTGCAACGTCTGGCAAAATATATCTCATGAGAGCAATGCTGTCCGGTTCAATGTGTTCAATTTTAATCCGCACGCTGCCCAGGATACGCTCGTAGGATTCAATGATGCGTTTATCTATCGCATATGCGAACAACACGGGTTGCGTCAATGTTTCTTTAATGATAAATATTTTTTGAAATTGAGGATCAAAGGGGATTTTTTTTTGCGCTTCTTCGATGATAAGGCTCGTCAATTGTTGTGGCGTTGTGTGTGCTGGTTGGATGATAGAAAAAGGGAACACCAACTGCTCGCTGATTGAGAGCGTCACGTGAATGGTGTCGCGCTCTGAAAAACCCGCTTGCGCGCGTACGCTATTTAAAGCGCGACGAAAAGCCGTTTCATCGATCACATGACCCTCGTGGAGCGTTGTTGGGTTGAGCTCTGTTCGAGCTTTTGCTATAACCTTCAACGGAGAGCTGTGTACGCGTAAGACAACCAATTCTATTGATCGGTCATTAATGTTGCATCCGATAGAGAGCTGAGGCTTAAACATATATAGAATTTTTTATGGGAGTTCTTCGATATGCGTCGGAGTGATGATTCCATCGATGGTTTTGGATTCCATGCGAAATCGTTTTATTACATCTTTGATCCTTGCTTCAGTTGTAATAATATAGCTATTTTCCAATTTTGTAACGTTAATAGTGCACGACCCTCCAGAAAATGAGAGTGTCCCGGTTGTATAGAGCGGGTGTTGCGATGCCTGATAGCGTCCCTCCTCAAGGCAAGATAAAGCGAGTTCATGGGTTTGTACTCGTTGTGCGTCAATTGACATATCCTGGTAGTGCGCACGCAATTGTATATGGATAGCAAGACCAGCTGACAACAGAAGCCCAGAAATTATAATAAGACTCGTCAATGTGGCAAATCCTTTACGGTGCATAGTCCTTCAGTTCAATAGTAAGCGTTGTTTTTGTTTGTGCATCAGGAATCCCAAAGCCGACAGGTGTTGATATGGTAAATGTAATCCCTATGTGTGTGCTGCCGCCCGCAGATTGGTTCGTAAACACGCACGATGGGATGCGAATGGTTGATGAATGAAGCGGTTGGGGAGGGTTTACACCTTTTTGCAAAAGCAATTCGTCTTCAGACACAGAAAAAATTAATGGGTCATCGCTGGCGGTTCGCGTATGGAGCGTGACTGACGATGCCGCGTTATCACCCAAATCAAGGTTGAAAGTGCTTGATGGGTCTATTGCATATGCAGATTCAATTTCATGTTGGAGCCGTGCGCTGATATTCGCGAGCTCACGTTGTTGTTCGGATTTCACATTTGATTGGCGGTATGTTGCAAATATCGAAAAAACAAATCCTGAAAGCGCAAGAAGAAACAGCGAGCTCACGCCGATATAAATAAGTAGTTCAATAAGAGTGAATCCTTTATGATTATTCATACGTGATTTGTACATTTTCAACTTGAGGTGCGTTTGATGGTGTCCCAGTAAATTTAATTCGATATTGGATGAATTGAGTTCCGGACGAACCTGGATCAATTGCAATGGTGCCGCCGTTTGTATAGCTGGTACTCGACGTGCCATCTGGTCCGACATATTGTGCTGACGCGAGTCCTGCGGATGTGCTTGCTGTTCTTGTTTGGAATGACAGCGAGGTTCCCGCTGGCGTTTGTGCTGTCCAAGAAAGGGTTCCAAAAATGCCTAATGGATTTCCGGTGTCCTTGGCTGAGGATTCGTAAGTTCCGCTCGCCGCATATCCTCGAGCAATTTGCAAACTAAAAGGAATATCGCTCGAAATATTAGCCGTCCAAAGCGTTCCGGTTTTTGTTGCCGCATAATTTTCCGTTCCTCCATATGTGGTGTCTTGATATGGAGTTGATGCAAGTGAGCTGATTATTTGCGTGTTATATCGGCGACTTGATTGCGTTGATCCAGACGAAGATAGCTCTAACCGTATTGTGTGTGTCGCAGGTATTGTTATTGGATTGGTGAAGTCTTTGGTTATCCATCGCATTGTTGTGGATGCTTGTCCCGGAGTTGCGATTGTTTCTTGTTGCCCTAATACTGAATCGGTCGTGAGGTCACGGATGGTGAGAAGGAGGTTCCCGGTAGGCGTTCCACTTCGTCCAATTGTGAGGGTTGCTCCTTGGATAACCGTATCTTGTGAAAAGCGTACTACTTCTCCGATTTCTGTTGTTCCCCAAATCGCTTGGCTAGTGGTTGTTGTATAGGAGTTACCCAAAAGATTTCCAAGTGTGTCTTGGACAATCATGAGTGGTTGCAGATTGTTTGCTGTCCATGTCACTCCATCGGTTGTGCTCAATGTTTGTTGCTCGGTATCTGTTTGTCCGGTAGATGGATTGATATTTTGAAGAGGAGTACTTGTCCTTAGTGTTACACTGTTTTTGCCAGAGACCCGCTCGCCAACAAGATGGAGTGTTGTTCCTGGCGTTGGTGTGTATGCGGGGGATAGTGTAATGGTTTTCCATCCATTCGATGAAGCAATGAACGTACCAGAAGTTAGGTAGGTTCCTGAAGGAAGTCCTGCGTTGTCTGTTTGAATGCCAAATCGAAATATGGATGAGTTTCCAGTGTGGCTTGCCACGTACACGCGTACTTCTGATACTGGACTGCTAAAGAGAGAGGTAAATCGAAAGCTCACGCGATCGTTTGCGTCAGCAATTGTTGAGGTGTTTCTAAAAAAGGGTAACAAGAAGGGGAACCCGGTCGTTGTTTTTTCGCCTTGCGCGAGAGTAATTTCGCCATCTCCTGTTGAGGTGCCAACGGTTGATGTGAATGTTCCGTCTGCGAAGTCCGCCGTTGTTGTTTCATGCCAATTTTGCAGTTGTTTGATAGCTTGAGTCAAAAGCATGGAGTGAGAAAAAAGGAGTTTTCCAGTCGACGCCCGGGATACTTCAATATCTACTTGTTTAGTACGTTGGTCTTCTGTCCCCAGAGGGTCAATATCTCCGAGCGTATTTCTTCGCGCGTACGATATTGTTACTTTTTTTGTTATATCGTTTTCTGTAGTTTCTGTTGGGCTTAATGTCCACTGCGAAGATTGGAGTGCGAGTCCGTATGTTCCTATAGTAAGTGTGTCCCAACTGTTTTTTGCGATGCTATGAATCGCCTCGACTGCGTTTTGCAGACTCAATACTCCCTGAAGCTCACGTTCTTGGAATTGAGTTGTTTTTGATGCGTCTATGGCAAGCAGAGACAGTGAACCGACAAATACCATGAACAGCCCGAGTGCGAGCATAACCTCAATAATATATTGACCTCGCGGGTGCTGTGTCATAACGTTGTAGAACTTATTTCAATGGTGCCGTTGGATCGAATCGTGATATCAGTGGATCGATCGGTGGTGCGTATGGTCATCGTGCCTGGTTCGGCAACCATTCCGTCTGGCGTTTGAAATGTGTACATTGTGTGTGTGCGCCAATCTATTGTGGCTGTGTCTGGTAGCGCAATTGTTTCGGTTGTCGTTGCTGTTGCGTTTCGCAGGGTAAGTGAGGACGCAGTCGTCTGCTCAATGATCCAGTCGGTGCCCGTGACAGACGATAGGGCGTTGTGTTCCGCTTTTTCAATCAAGTTAACAACTTCGGTGACAGCTTTGGAATGATCGGTGGTCGCTCGCCAACTTGTATATAAAGTTGTGCTCCCGACAACCAATAATACAAAAATTCCTATCGAGATCAATGCTTCAATAAGCGTAAATCCAAGCTTAGAGGACGCTGATGGAGCCGGTGAATTGATAGATCGGTAAAATGATCGCGATGGCAAGCAGTGCGACCGCAATCCCGACCGCAATGAGAAGTATCGGCTCAAGTAAAGATGAGACATTTTTTGAGGTATAATCTATAGTGCGTTCGTAATAGGTGCCAAGGTAGCCCAAGGTTTGTTCAAGCGATCCAGATTTTTCCGCCGTTTCAATTAGTTTAATCGAAACGCTTGGGAACACATCATGCGCTTTCATGCTCTCCGTGAGAGATTCTCCTGAAGAGACGCGTGCCTGGATTTCTCGCAGGATAGTTTTCATATACAGAGTCGTCATGGCGTCAGCTGTCGATTCAAGTGCTTCCGCAATGGGGGTCCCGCTTTGTATCATGAATGCGAGAATGTGAAATAGTCGCGCGAGCATAAATTCTTTATAGGCTGCCGAAAATCCTGGGACATGGAATAAAAAGAATTCTCTTATTATCACAATGTGCTTCTGATTTTTCAGGATGTGCAGGATGAACATAACTACAATAATGAACGCAATAAGGAAAAGTCCCCAACTTCGCATCCAACCCATAAGAGACAAAAGTGCTTGTGTGATACCAGGGAGCTTGGTGTGAAAATCAGAAAATAAATCCTGTAATCGTGGCAAAATAAAATAGGAAAATCCGATTGCGTATGCAACTATCATGCCTAATAAAATTGCGGGGTACACAAGAACACCGCGAATTTTTTTTGTTATATCATGGTCTCGTTCATATTGCCGAGCAAGATATTGCAATGTTTCTTCAAGCTTGCCGCTTTGTTCGCCGATTTGGACAAAGTGCACAAAGAGGCCCCCAAATGATTTAATATGTTTTTCAATAGCGATATGAAGGCTGATTCCTGATTGAACTTCAGTGTGAACATCTTTTAAAATTGTGCGTGTGTGGGCGTCTTTTGGTTGATCTGCAAGAAAACCGATAGCTTCAGCCAGTCCGGTTCCTGATGTGATTAAAAGGCTTAAGTTTCGAGCAATGAATGCACGATCAAGAAGGGTTAATTTTGGTTCCCCTATACCAATCATGATTGTGTCGCCTTAATAATTTCTTCGATAGAGGTTTTTCCTTCTAATGCTTTTTGAAGGCCATCAAAGTACATAGAATGCATCCCGGCGCGACGTCCAGCTTTTCTTATATCGTCGGCACTTGATTGTTGCATGATGAGCGCCTTCATTTCTTCGTTGATTTGGAAAATTTCAAAGATGCCAATCCGTCCCTCATACCCTGTTTCATGTTCTGGAAGCGACTCTTTTGGTTTAAAAAGCCGCATACGATCAGGAGAGACTTTAAGATCTTTGCGTTCTTGCGGCGTCAAGTTTTCAAGCAGCCGCTTTGCTTCTTTTGGCGAGGCGAGATAGCTTTCCATGTATGACGTGTGAAGTTTTCGGACCAATCGTTGTGCGATGATCAAATTGACGGTGGAAGCGATTTGAAATGGCTCAATACTCATATCAAGAAGTCGAGGGAGTGTTGTTGCTGCGTCGTTTGTGTGGAGCGTTGAGAGGACGAGGTGTCCAGTCATGGCCGCGTTAATTGCGATACCCGCCGTTTCCTTGTCGCGGATTTCTCCGACCATAACAATGTCCGGGTCTTGGCGCAATATCGCTTTCAATCCTAGGGCGAATGTCAAATTTGTTTTTGGGTTGACTTGGATTTGGTTTACGCCATCGATATTATATTCGACCGGGTCTTCAATGGTTGAGATGTTCACGCTGCGAGTATTCAGTTTTTTCACGACGGAATACAGTGTCGAAGTTTTTCCGCTTCCGGTTGGACCGGTTGCTAAAATCATTCCATATGGACGTCTTGAATTTTTCATGATTATTTCGAGATGCTTTTCTGAAAGCCCTAGTTCTTCAAGGCTAAAGTTGTGTGACTGTTCTGAAAGAATGCGCATGACGATTTTTTCTCCTGCGGTGATTGGAACCACCGAAACACGAATATCAGCGGATTGATTTTCGTATGTGTATTGGAATTTGCCGTCTTGAGCGCTTCGGTGTTCGTCAGTTCGGAGTTTCGCTAAAACCTTTACACGCGAAACAATCTCATCGTGCAACTGTGTTGAAAAATGCGCGACGTCGTGGAGCTCTCCATCTATTCTGAATCGAAGCATGACGTCTGTTTCTTGCGGTTCAATATGGATATCAGATGCTCGGTTTGCAAATGCATATTGTATAACGGTGTTGAGAAGGTTAACGATCCGTTCGCTGTCACTTTTTGCATGTTCGAGCTCTTCATTTAAATCATCTTGCAGTTTTGTGCGGTAAAGTCCTAATGTGTCCTGGATATTTTCCCGAGTTGCAAAATATGCAGATACTTCTTTGTTTGTAATTTTTTCAATTGCCGCGACGATATCTGTGCGTCCAGGATCTGCGAGCGCGATTGAAACAAAGCGATCATCTTGTCGAAATGGGATCACCATTTGACTGCGTGCAACCACTTCAGGAATAATTCGCAATGTTTCCTCGGGGATTGTTCGTTTTTTTAGATTGATATATGGGACATGGTGTGCGTCGGCGATTAATTGACCAATAACGTCATCTGGGATACTTTGTGTTGCGCGAACCGCATCGTATACATCCATTTTTTTTGTAGCGGCAAATTTTTTTACTGCCTCTGCCTGAATTTTTGACAGAAGTTCGGCGCGCGTTAATAATTGGAGAATATTTATTTTTTTCATGAGGTTAATTCTTTGGCCTTATTCACGATATCGTGTAATGACACGTTAGCTTTAATGAAGTAGTCTGCGACACCAAGATCCTGTGTGCGTTTTTTGTCGATGTCTTGGCCGAGATTCGATAGAATGACCACTGGTGTCCTTTTTTTGCCTTTTTGCATTTTTTTCAAATCTTCCAAAAAATCAAACCCATTGCGTCCGGGTAAAATGAGATCAAGGAAAATAAGATGTGGACGTGCATGCGTGAACTTGCGAACCGCTTCATCTACAGTAATTGCAATATCGACATCAAACCCGTTCTGCGTGAGCTTGTTGGAATATATTTTGAGAAGATACTGGTCATCTTCGACTAGAAGAATCCGTTTTTTCATATGTTAGTGAAGTGGAAGCGTAATAGTGACTTCTGTCCCCCTGCCTTCTTCAGAGGTAAACCCAATTTTTCCGTGTAACGCCGTGATATATTCACGCGCAATATACAAGCCCAATCCGCTTCCTGCGATGCTTCGGTGGATGATGTTTTTCCCCCGGAAAAATTTGGTGAACACCTGATCGTGCTGATTTTTTGGGATACCAATCCCAGTGTCAGATATAGAAATACTCACATTGATATCTCCGGCATGTACCGTGAGCGTGATTGTCCCTGATCCAATTGTGTACTTTATCGAATTTTGAATAATGTTATTTATTGCATTGCGCAAGAGTTGCGGGTCAGAGGTAATTTGAGTATCTTTTTTTGGCAGATGAAGTGCGAATTCGACGTTTGTCGCTTTTGCGTATGATGAAAAATTTTTTGCAATGTCTTGTAAGAATTCCGAGAGCGAAAATTTTTCCGTGTGTACCTTAATAGAGGCGCTATCTTTTGAGAGGACGTCCAAATATCGATTTACCAGGTCGATCATGTTAGCGTTTATCTGTCGAGCTCCGGCGAGGTATTCTTTTTGCCCGCCAGTGAATTTTCCCATATCTTCATCTTCGAGCGCCTCTAAGTAGCCACGAACAATAGACAGCGGTGTGCGAAGCTGGTGAGAAATGATAGAAATAAATTGTTCCCTCCGTTCCTCTTCTTTTTTTCTTGAGAGCGACCGTATCTTTTTTTTCTGATCCATAACAAGCGTGTTAACGGATTTACCATACCAATTTTGGATACTTTTGTAAACATTTCGGTTTGACACGCAACGAAAAAAATGCTACAATAAAGAAGTAAAAATAAAAACAAAAAATATGACTACACAACATCAAACGGAAGTTTTTCTGCCGGATGCGGCAGTCCGTGAAATTTTCGCCCAATCTATTTATGCAAGCTATAGACCATCAACCCGCTATAGGGATATCATTAAACGATGGTTTCTTTTGTCATTGACCATACACAACTATGATGACGACCGATCAACTTTTTAAAGCGGCCGTAGACAAAGGAGCTTCCGACCTGCATCTTGTGGTTGGAAAGCCTCCGATTTTGCGCATTGATGGCGTTTTGCAGCCCATCGAGAATGAGCCGATTATGGACGCGAAGCGCGCGCTTGGTCATATCAGCGATATTTTAAATGCCAAACAAAAGCAGCTTTACGAAACGGAGCGCGAGATGGATTCTTCGTATGCGATAGATGGAGGAAATCGTTTCCGTGTGAACTGCCACTGGGAACGCGGCAATCCCGGAATGGTCGCCCGTATTATTACCCCTCATATTCCTACGCTTGAGGAGCTCTCGATGCCTGATGTCGTGTTCGATTTGATGCGTTTAAAACAAGGATTGATTCTGCTCACCGGACCAACTGGTTCTGGGAAATCCACTTCGCTCGCAGCAATGATTGAGTTAGTGAATCAGGAGCGCGCTGAACACATTATTACTCTTGAAGATCCAGTTGAATTTATTTACACGCCAGCGAAAAGTATTATTAAGCAACGTCAGCTTGGCACAGATATGTTGTCGTTCGCACAAGCATTGAAACATGTGTTGCGCCAGGATCCGAATGTTATTTTGGTCGGAGAAATGCGTGATCTTGAAACGATTGCTGCAACCATTACTCTCGCCGAAACTGGTCACTTGGTGCTTGCGACATTGCATACGTATAATGCGGCTCAAACTGTTGATCGTATTATTGACGTGTTTCCTCCATATCAACAAAATCAAGTCCGCCTTCAGTTGTCGTTGTTCTTAAAAGGAGTTATTTCGCAGCAGTTGCTTCCTCGAAAATCCGGCGGACGTATTGCATCTCGTGAGATTATGATTAACACGCCGGCCATATCGAATTTGATCCGTGAAAATAAAGTTGCGCAGATCAAAACCGTGATTCAAACTAGCGCTCACGAAGGTATGATGACTATGGATCAAGACCTGAAGCGACTGTTTGACGCAGGTGAAGTCGAGCGTGAAATCGCACAACTGTACATGATGAATCCCGAGATACTGGACGAATAAAACAACGAAAATTATCTAACGCGTAATAAAAAAATTGCCACCTGGATACCCATGTGGCGGTTTTTTCATTGCCAAAATATTCGCAAAAGACGTTGTTGCGTTGTGAGGAATCGAAATTTGATCTTTTCCCCTCTGCGCCCAGCAGGAATCGAACCTGCAACCTTGGGCTTAAGAGGCCCCTGCTCTACCAATTGAGCTATGGGCGCAGAGGGGAAAAGATGTCTTAGGCTTCCCGGCCTCGACGCGCATATCGAGGCGCGGCGGGATAAAGAAGCCCCTCGCTCTTTCCGGGGCATTGTAGCGGCTTGCGCGTATACCCTAAAATGATACGTAAAAACCTTAACGCAAATGTTCCCGATGCGCAAGTCTATTGTTTTGTTGACGTGTAGCAGCTGTCGGGGTCAAAAACAGTATTAACGGGATTATTTGCAAGACATGCCGAGAGATCCATCTGAATTTTTATGAGGACTATTAAAAAAATGACTACAGCATCCAACACAAACATTCCAAATATCTCAAATTTTTCAATCATTTGATTTACTTCTTCTAGAGGATTCCCTTCTCCTGATCCAGAAGCCATTTTTTTTATTGCCCATTCATCTCCAAATTTGCAAAATTTTTCTGAGCTTGCCACGTAGTGTGCGATGAAGTGAAAATTTATGTAAAGCAGGGACAATCCACAGGTTGGGATAACCGCAATCCATGCCCAAGATAATGCACGCGCACTTCCGCGTTGAGCAACTTTATTTACCGCATCGCCCACCATCCCCGCCACATCTCCTTCTGCCAATTTTTTTGCTGCTTGGAATTTTCGTCTGAGATTCATGTATGATACACCAGCTCCCACTTCTGTTTGTTCAGCAACATTCTTCATCTTTTCAGGAGAACCAGCAGCGGAGATTATTTTTTTTCCTAGATTTCCCATTCCGCGAATGATGCCTTTTCCGGGGGTGTTTGATTGTGAGCTTCCTTGTGAAATGTTTCGAGCTTCTTGGATTCCTTTTTTCGCTTTCCCGCTTACTTCGGCGACTGCTTTACCTCCTTTGGATATTCCTTTTCCCACAGCTTCTGTTCCTTTGCCAATTCCTTTAATCCCAGCGCCAGCAGCGGTTGTGGCTCCGCCAGCGAGCGTCAATGGAACGCCAACGATTGCACCAACGCCAGTTTCTGATAATCCCGCACCGGCGCGCGTCATTGCTTGTCCGCCTTTTTGAAGCAACTCTCCACCTGCTTCTGCCGCTTTTCCGGCGAACTCTACTCCTTTTCCTGCGACTTCGGCAGTTTTCCCTGCAGCCTGTCCTGCGGTTGCGAGCTTTTCTGTGCCCTTGCCAGGTTCTGGTTTTTGCTTTTGGGCTTGTTCTGATTTTTGTGCGTTTTCCTGCTTTTCTTTTTCTGAAGATTCTTCTTGCTTTTTAGTTTGTTCTATCGTTTGCGCTTCTTGCTGACGCTTTTCCTCTCCTATTTGATTTTGTTCTTCTCTTTGTTCAGCTTCCTGTTTTTCTGCGGCCTGATTTGGATTGTAATTAACGGTTGTCGGCTGCGTGTTTTCAGAGATAGTTGCGTTTTTCCCAAATGCTTGTTCTGCGGGATTTTGTGTTTGCTGGGCCGGCATGACTTCGGCGTTTTTTTTCTTGTTCACGTTGGAACGATTATCGTATATTGCTTTTTCTCTCACGTGTTCTGCGGCTGCAGGATTTACATTCATTATAATACCTCCTGCCAGCATCGCTGCACGACCGAAACGTCCAAGCTTGCCACTCCCTATCCGTTGGGGCATGGTTTGTTTGCTTTCCGTTTGGGAAGCTGGTTTGTTTGAAGATTTTTTGCGTGAAGAATCACGAGCTTTATTTAGCTCCCGTTCGTATTGTTCTTCTTGTGGTGTAGAGTCTCTATCAGCCATATAAAAAAGATATACATATAGTATACGGTGTTTTTTGACTTCAGAAAATGTCGTCTTGTTTTTGTGTTTGTGTTATTAAACTTGCACGCAAGAGAAAGCAGTGATATTGTGGTGCTACTCGCAATATGCGCTCGTAGCTCAATGGATAGAGCGTCTGGCTTCGGACCAGAAGGTTGGGGGTTCGAGTCCCTTCGAGCGCACCACAACTAACTTTTTTCAAAACTGCGCTCCCGCGCTGTGCGCGGGGGAAATGTTCTGCTCCCCGAACACGAAACTTCTGCAGCGTTTTGCTGGTGAACTCCCAGAGGGCGCTCCAGTTAGCGGAGAGCGTTTTGTCCTTGAGCGTAGGGTTCGCGCCAATTTTTCGGAAGAAGTCGCGCCATTCGGTGAAATTTTGTTCTTTTGTAAGTTTTGCTGCGTCTTTCAAGGACAAAACGAAACGCCGCAAGGGTTCGAGCCGATTCTTTCCCGGTTGCCCAAAAGCCCCGAGATTTTCCTCGAGTTTAGCTTTCTGCCGTAGCAAGGTGTCTTTCTTGGTGAGGTAGATGTCCCGTTCAATATCACCGTCCAGATAGAGCGATACGAGGCGGTCAAGCTGTTGCTTGGTCACTTGCAATCTTCCTTTGAGTTTTTGGGCAACCCTTCCCCGCGAAGACAGGGATTCGCTTTCCCACAGTGCAATCTGCTTTTCCATGACCGTAATTTCTTCGCGGGGAAGCGACACTGTTTGCAGAAGTGCTTGGAGTTGGTCAGTCATTCCTTGCTCGGAAAGGTACCGTTGGCTGCACGGCCCCGCCTTCTTCGAGCAGCGGTAGTACGTGTACCGCGTGCCCCAGCGATTCGTGGCGTACTGGGCCGTGATCGCGCAGCCACACTCGCCGCAGCGGGCGAACTGGGTGAAGGGGAAGGGAATTAAGGTTTTTAGCCGGCGGGGCCGCTGCTTGGATTTGAGCACTTTTTGCACTGCCTCAAACAGTGTCGGGGAAAGAATCGGCTGAAATGTCCCTTCGTGCCATTCGCCGCGATGTTTAATGAAGCCGAGGTACGCTCGATTGGTGAGCAACTTCACCACAGACACTTTGGCAAGTGGCCCTCCACCCCGCTTCGTTATCTCATGCTCCGCCAAAAAACCCGCCAAGCCATCCAACGTATACGTAGCCTTCGCGTACTCCTCGTACGCCCGTGCAATGACTTTTGCATAGACTGGGTGCGGGTCTATATTCCGCGTGGTGCGGTTGTTGAGGTAGCCCAAAGGGGCGAGCGTGAGCCACTCACCCCGGCGGATTTTTTGGCGGATACCCCGCTTCACGTTCTCCACCAGGTTATCCGAGAAGTACTTACTCTGGCCGAACGCCACTTGCAGCATGAACTTCCCTTGCGGCGTTGGCTCAAACCAAAACTGCGGAAAGCGCAAAGCCGTAATTGCCCCGGTATCCACCAGGTAGATAATCTTCCCACCATCCACGCTATTGCGGGCGAGACGGTCTGGGTGCCAGGCCAAAATGCCCAATGGTTTCTTGCTGGTTTCAATAAGGGTAAGCATATTCCCGAAGGCGTCTCGCCCAGGAATCTTTGCGCTTTTCGCCTCCGTAAACTCTTGGACAATGGTAATGCCTTCGCGGGTGGCGAATTCCCGCAATTCAACAAGCTGGGCCTCAATGGACATAATCTGCTTGTCATCATCCTCGGTGCTCTTGCGAGCGTAGAGCACGCAGTCCAGTTTTGGTTTGAGCCCTATCATATAGTTTTCGCGCCCTCTGGGAGTTCACCAGCAAAACGCTGCAGAAGTTTCGTGTTCGGGGAGCAGAACATTTCCCCCGCGCACAGCGCGGGAGCGCAGTTTTGAAAAAAGTTAGTTGTGGTGCGCTCGTAGCTCAATGGATAGAGCGTCTGGCTTCGGACCAGAAGGTTGGGGGTTCGAGTCCCTTCGAGCGCAAATCTTTGCGTGCCACCTTGTGTGGTCTGCAAAGGTTTGTTTTGTATTGGGACGAGAAGGGCAGGAATGAACGACGAGCGATAGCGAGTGCGCACCCCATTCGTTTGGGGAATTTTTTGTAGTTTTGCATTAAGTTCGAAAGTTCCGTAATGTGAAGGTATGAACCAAAAGACGTTACAAAAAAAATTAGTACATATTGTTCCTCCGCAAGTCAGAACTTTCATGAAAAAGCTCCCCAAAAAAGCAGAAGTTTTTGTGGTTGGTGGTGCGGTTCGGGATGTATTATTGCGCAAATCAACAAAAGATATTGATATCGTTGTTCGAAATGTTGCTCCGCGGACGCTGCAGCAGACCTTGAAGTCCATGGGCCCAGTTGAACTTGTTGGCAAAACCTTCGGGGTTTTTAAATGGATGCCTCGTGGATGGAAAGGTGAGCATATCGATGTTGCTCTTCCTCGGCGAGATCATACATTTGGCACCGGTGGATATAAAGATGTGAAAACTCAATCTGATCCGCACCTTCCACTCGCTGAAGACGTGAAGCGCAGAGATTTTACAGTCAATGCACTTGCCTATAATGTAAAAACACGTACTCTCGAGGATTACGTAGGTGGGGTGAGTGATTTAGCAAGCAAGACGTTGCGCACGGTTGGCGATCCGGTGAAACGTTTTAAAGAAGACTACACACGCATGCTTAGAGGCATTCGTCTTTCGATTCAGCTTGGATTTTCGCTCGAAACCCGCACCGCAAAAGTGCTTCGTATTATGATGGATCATATTAACGACCAGAACGCCCGTGGTGAATGGAAGGTCCCCCGTGAAATGGTTGCAAAAGAACTTGTTCGCATGTTTGTGCTTGATCCAGTTCGTGCATTTGACGCGTCATATTTTTTTCATGTATTCGACGAGCTGATGCCAGAAGTGATGAATTTGAAAGGATGCCCTCAGCCGCAGCAATTTCATGTCGAGGGTGATGTGATGCAGCATACGCGTTTAGCATTAGAACTTTTACAATCCAAAGGTTATAAAAAATTATTTGGAAAGTCACATCCGAGCGCACAATTGATTTTTGGAATTCTTTTGCATGATGTCGGCAAGCCAGTCGCGATTACTTTTCCAGAAGTAGCAGGTGAAGATCGAATTCGATACAATAATCACGATGCCCTCGGGGCAGAGATTGCATCCCACATTGCGCGACGGTTGCATTTGTTTGTGTATGCAAAAGAGGACACGACATACCATGTAGATGCGGATAAACTTTTTTGGATAGTGAGAAATCATCTCATCGGGTTTCGAAATGGAATCAAACAGATGAAACCTGCGACGATTGAGAAATATTATTTCAACGAATTTTATCCTTCCGACGAATTATTGCGCATGCAGTATGTTGATACGATGGCCACGGTTGGCCCGAAAGGCAAGGCCGATGCAGGCGGTTTTCGAGCCATTTATGCCACGGTGAGAAAAATTGCCCGTGCACGAAAAGGCACTGGTGTGCGTCCATTATTGTCAGGAAACGATATTATGGACTTGAGAAAGATTCCATCCGGCCCTGATGTCGGAAAATTTTTAACACAGTTGCGCAATGTACAATTACAAGGTAAAGTGAGAACTCGCAGCCAAGCTGTGCGTTTTATTCGCAGTGTATAGCTATGTCATCTTACATTATCGACCGTTTGTATGAGCGCGTTCGTTTAGACCAGTATTTGGTAGAACGACTTATTGTGTATTCCAGATCGCAAATCCAATCCGCTATCGCAAACGGAAAAATTACTGTTAATGGGAAGCGCGTGAAAGCGCACTATTCTTTACAATTTAAAGACCGCGTTTTATTTGATGAAGATTCGGTGCAAATCCCGGAACCGCACAAAGTTTCTTCACGACAAACAGTTCAGACTTTATTGCAACCGAAAGTCATTCATACGACGAGCCAATTTTTCGTAATAGAAAAACCTGCGGGCTGGCTCATGCATAAGGCAACCGAAGAAGACGATGCTCCCCTTATTTCTGATTATGTTCTCGAGTTGGATCCGACGCTTTCAATCGTCGGAGAAAAGCCGGAACTTCGGCCGGGGATTGTTCATCGTTTGGACCGAGACGCATCGGGATTGATTGTCGTTGCACGGACACAAAGTTTTTATGATCACATTAAGCAGCAATTCATCAAGCGCACCGTTAAGAAAACGTATCAGGCACTTGTTTTTGGGCATCCGGCGAAAGAAGAAGATGATATTCGTTTTCGCATCGCCCGGTCTCACCGAAAAGCGCGCATGGCCGCGTATCCGGTTGCACATCCAGACGGCCAAACAGCCACGACACATTTTGTGGTCAAGGAACGCTTTCAGCACACGACGCTGTTGGGTGTTTGGATTGAAACCGGCAGAACAAACCAAATTCGGGTCCATTTGGCCGCGTATGATTTGCCGATCGTCGGCGATACGATATATGGAAAAAACAATCCAGGAAACGCTGCGCTGGGCCGAGTTATGCTCCACGCAGACTATATTTCGTTTTTCGGACTTGGTGGCGAGCGGGTAGAATTCAAAAGTGAACTTCCCGAGGTTTTTCAGGCGTTAGTTGATAAAGGTCGTAAAAACATGGTTTCAGAAGCTCGAGCGTCCTAGGCTTGACCGAAATGTGCGAGTTCTTTATACTGCGGTGGTATGAACAAGATTGATAAACTTGATAACGCAAAGAGAAAGACGGATATTCCAGGTTTGAAGCCAGGGATGACCGTTCGTGTCCATCAGAAAATCAAGGAAGGCGACAAAGAGCGCATCCAGGTTTTTGAAGGCATGATCATCGCGCACGCTGGCGGAAATCGTTTGACATCGACGATCACTGTTCGAAAAGTATCGTCAGGAATCGGTGTAGAGAAAATTTTTCCTCTTCACTCACCACTCATTGAAAAGATTCAACCAGTCAAACAGGCACGCGTACGTCGGGCGAAGTTGCATCATGTGCGGACGTATAAAAAGCGCATCAAAGAAACGAAACTTTCTTAAATCTTTCGCGAAGAGGCGTGGATAATAGGCCTGGGCGCACGGGTTATATGCGGACGTGGCGGAATTTGGTATACGCGCCAGCTTGAGGTGCTGGTGGGAGCAATCCCTTGGAGGTTCAAGTCCTCTCGTCCGCACGGCCGATCACACGTTGCACCCTTCGTGTACGCAAACGGGTTGCGTCCACTGCGGGTTTCATGTGGATCGGCCTTTCCCCAAAAATTGTTACACAATTTTCGGGGGCCCCAAGAGGCCGTGCTTTGACAAAATGACTAGCTGTCTGCCTTTTCCTTGGGTCCGTAGCTTCTGTCCAAAGGGCAGACCCGCCTATGGGCGGGCAGTTGGGTTGAGTCAACAAGAAACTTGAACTGCTTCAAGTTTCGCGGGACGAAACGGGCGAAGCGATGTTTTGCGTCCGCGGGACCGCGAGCCCCGGATAGAGCGCACCTTGCAGTCCCTGCCATAACCATGGACGATTAGCTCAGCTGGTTAGAGCGTCTCGTTTCGTACTGCGTCCCACTTCATGTGGGACTTGTGGGACCCTCGCGAACATTTTAATAAATAGTCAAAGAGCGAGA
>Ga0265297_10001648_pt1 | contig 50995 bp, 61 predicted proteins | sample Munlanlwell13791_FD_192502 | JGI IMG/M metagenome (GOLD analysis project Ga0265297, IMG submission 192502) | Leachate microbial communities from a municipal landfill in Southern Ontario, Canada - Leachate well 137-91 | ecosystem: Engineered > Solid waste > Landfill > Unclassified | place...
GGAATAAGTATCTGCAGAGCTGTCTGCGGCAGTTTTAGGGTTACGTGGTCCACATTCTTTGGTTTTCGAAGCATTTAGGAAAGCGTGTTACAATAAAAGACTATGAAGGAGGTTAATTGGGCGTCGCTTTCTGGTCGTGACATTCTTGAGAAACTGCACGTTCGAGAAGAGGAAGGCTTGAGCCATCAAGAGTTTCTCAACCGACGTCATGCGGTTGGCGTAAACGCGCTTGCAAAAGAAAAAAAATTATCGGCAGTAGTCGTTTTTTTTAGTCAGTTCAAAAGTGCCCTCATATATATTTTGCTCGTTGCAGCTGGAATAAGTCTTTTTTTGCAACATTCAACTGATGCATGGGTTATCCTTGCTGCAGTCATTTTAAATGTGGTTGTCGGTTTTTTTCAGGAGATCCGCGCTGAACGGGCATTGCAGGCATTAAAACAAATTGTGACCTTTACATGCCGTGTTGTTCGAGAAGGAAAAGAACAGGCTTTAGACCCAACTGAACTCGTCCCCGGAGATATAGTAAAATTAAAAGCCGGATTAAAAGTACCCGCTGACGTGAGAATCCTTGAAGCGCATGATTTGGCAATCAACGAATCTACGTTAACCGGTGAATCTGTTCCCGTAAAAAAGCAAAGCGAAAAAATTGAATCAGCAGTAGTGATCACCGATAAAAAAAATATGGCATTTTTTGGCAGTATTGTTGTTGCCGGATCTGCGGTCGGTGTGGTTGTTGCAACTGGATTACAGACCGAAATCGGGCACATCTCAAAACTTCTTGCCACAACGGAGCGTGAAGAAACACCGTTGCAGGCAAAATTAAAAAAGTTTTCCCAAACAATCGCCACACTTATCCTCGGAGTGAGTTTAGTTTTGTTTGTCCTTGGTGTTGTGCTTGGGTATGATTTTGTTTTAATGTTTACTACTGCGGTTGCGCTTGCTGTCGCCGCGATCCCCGAAGGCCTAGTGGTTGTCCTGACCGTGATTCTTGCTCTTGGTATGCAGAGGATCCTTCAGCAGCATGCGTTAGTCAGAAAACTTGTTGCAGCAGAAACACTTGGTTCCACAAGCGTTATTTGTACTGATAAAACAGGGACTTTGACGATGGGTGAAATGCATGTCGTGCGCATCCTGACTGGTGATTATGACGCGACCGTTGGGCCCGCAGGGGAATCATTGAGACACCCTGAAAGCGTTTTTAAGGCGCTTCGCTTTGGTCTTCTCGCTTCGGATGCGTACCTTGAGAATCCTGACGACGGGATGCATGCATGGAGAGTCTATGGCGAACCAACCGAGCGTGCGCTTGTCGCAGCAGCCGCGAAATTTGGATTTTTTAGGACTTCAGAAGAAAAAGAATTCCCCCGAGTGGATGTTGTGCCGTTTAATTCCGATCGGAAATTCATGATAACGAAACATACGCACAACGGGGAGTCTTTCATGATTTTTAAAGGGGCTCCCGAATTGCTTTTAAAAGCTGCGACAACTATTGAGCGACGAAATAAAATTCATCCTTTGTCTAAAGATGATCGACACGACTTGCAGCGTATGTATCAAAAGCTGTCAGCAGAAGGTCTTCGCATTCTCGGTGTAGGCTATCGAACATTGATGCCGGACATGACCCTGCCAAACAGCCAAGAGAATTTAGAAGGTTTAACTTTCCTAGGGTTCTTTTGTTTTCAGGATCCTGTCCGTGAAGACGTCAAAGCCACCATTGCTGAAACAGTCCGAGCAGGAATTCGTACAGTGATGCTTACCGGAGACAATAAATTAACCGCACAGGCAATTGCGCGGGAAATTGGATTGCCTTCTGCAAATGAAAACATTATCGACGGAGAAGCACTCGAAAAATTATCACAAGAAGAACTGGATAAGCGAATCGCAGATTTTTCCGTGTATGCGCGTGTGACTCCAAAAGATAAATTGCGGATTATCGATGCGTGGCAACATAAAGGAAAAGTCGTAGCCATGACGGGTGACGGAGTGAACGATGCACCAGCATTAAAATCTGCGAATATTGGCATTGCTCTCGGGTCAGGTACGGACGTGGCAAAAGAAACGGCAGACATCGTACTCCTTGAAAATAATTTTGCTGTTATTGTACACGCGATTGAAGAGGGAAGGGTCATTTTCACCAACATTAAAAAAGTTATTTTGTACTTGATGTCTGATAGTTTTACGGAAATGATACTGATCTCCCTCGCGATGTTTTTTGGGCTACCTATTCCCTTGCTCGCATCTCAGATATTATGGGTTAATTTGGTTTCCGACGGTCTCCCTGCGCTCGCGATGACCGTTGAACGCAAAGAGACGCAGGTTATGTCAGATGTGCCCGTGGCAAGAGGTGAGCCGTTGTTTACTCCACGCATGCGCAAATCAATTTTTCTCATCAGCATTTTAACCGGCCTCGGCGCGCTTGTTGTGTTTTATTCATACTGGAAAATCACTGGTGACGTGGACCGTGCACGTACCGTTACTTTTTTGGCAGTATCTATTGATTCACTGGTGTACGTCTTCAGTGTTCGGGTGCTGCAAAGTTCTTTTTTTCGTCAAAATTTTACTTCAAATCCGTGGCTGCTCGGCGCGATTTTCGTTGCGCTGTGTACTCAACTAGCCTCAGTATATGTTCCATTTTTTAGAGGCGTTATGCATACAGTTATTCCCCAGGGTTTGGACTGGGTTGTTGTGTGTATTTTTGCGCTTATCGGTACGACCACCTTTGAGATCTTAAAATGGGTGTACCGCAGAAAAAAAGCCGGGCACGTCATTTAGTTTTCCTGTTGCAAAAACAGCATTTTTTCAGTATAGTATATTCATCTATGCAGAGTATTTCAATACGCGAGGTAGCAAAAAATACGAATGTTCCTGTCCGGCTATCGGGGTGGATTTTTCGAATGCGCTCATCCGGAAAAATTCATTTTTTGCATCTTCGGGACGGTTCAGGTGAGATCCAGGGGATTGTCGATGAGGGGGCAGTTTCTGCCGAAGCTGTTGAGCAACTCAAGCAGATTACCACTGAAACGTCGGTCATTCTTGAGGGAACTGCAAAAAAAGAGCCCCGCGCGCCGTCAGGATATGAAATTCACGTATCCAATCTTCAGATTGTCCACGTGGCTGAAAATTATCCGATTGGCAAAAAAGAACACGGACCAGACTTTTTGCTGGACATGCGACATCTCTGGATCCGAAGTCCGAAACAGTGGGCAATTTTGAATATTCGTGACGAAATTATCTGGGCATTACGACTTTATTTCAAAGAACATGATTTTCGGCTGACAGATACTCCGATTTTAACTCCCACATCCTGTGAAGGAACAACAACTCTTTTCAAGACGGATTATTTTGGCGAGCCTGCCTATTTATCTCAATCAGGGCAGTTGTATCTTGAGGCGCTTGCGATGTCTTTGGGCCGCGTCTATGATTTTGGACCCGTGTTCCGTGCGGAAAAATCAAAAACCAGGCGGCACCTGACGGAATTTTGGATGCTGGATGCGGAAATGACTTTTTGTGACTATAAGCAAAACATGGACATTCAAGAAGATGTTGTCCGTTTTGTCGCACAACATGTGTTGGAAACATGCACGCAAGAGTTAGCACTACTCGATCGTGATCAAAAAAAGATTGAGCAACTGACAAAACCGTATGTCCGTATGACGTATGTGCAGGCTTTGGAAGAACTTCGCACGCTTGGATCCGATATAAAAGACGGCGAAGATTTTGGAAACGATGATGAGACAATCCTCATGCAAAAATACGACGTTCCGGTTTTTGTGACGCAGTATCCTTTGGCCATTAAGGCATTTTATATGAAACCTGATCCTGAAAATCCGGAGTATGCGTTATGTAGCGATTTGTTGCTTCCAGAAGGCTACGGAGAAGTGTCGGGCGGAAGCCAGCGCATTGATGATCTTACATTACTCAAAAAGAAGATTAAAGAACATAAACTGTTAGAAAAAGACTTTGACTGGTATCTCGATCTTCGAAGATACGGATCAGTGCCTCATTCAGGATTCGGTATCGGTCTGGAACGGCTAGTCGCATTTTTTTGTGGTCTTGCCCATATACGCGAGACCATTCCATTCCCACGACTTATTAATCGTTTGAGACCCTAAATATATGAATATACACAAAGGACTCAGCACGACATTTGGCATACTTATTATCACCGTTGCAATACTCGTTGTCGGTGTTGCAATTTATTTTGTTTATCAGCGTACACAAACAGAGCAAACGGAATTATCGATAACCGCAGATGATCGAGCAGCCGTTGAAGTGAACAAAAGCATAGACGTTAAAGGAGTAGTCACGGCATCTGATACAGCAACTGCTATTCAGCTCTCTATCCAGTCACCACATACGGTATCGGCGACAATTTTGCCTGAATCGGTTACTGCAGGAGGATCCTTCACATTGACTATCACTGGCAAGAGTACGACGACTGATGCGCAAGTTATTGTCATGGCAACACAAGGTTCGCAAACCATATCGCATACAGTAAGCACGAATGTATTTGTCATCGATTCGAATAATCCAACCATAAACACTTCAAATACGAATACCGCGACAAATACCTCGAACACAAACAGTTCTACATCTCAAACAGGGCGCTTTGTTAACGGCGACCTTGGTTTCTCTATGGATTATCCGGATTCGTGGGGCGCATTTCATATCCCTGAACTGAAAAACCTTAAGCCGGTCATTGGTGAAATATTGCTTGTGTATTTTGCGAACGTGAATCGTTTTGATATCCCAGGATTAGTTGGCGTTACTGCGGTGAGTGCAAACTATTCTCCGGTACAATGGTCAGGAACTCCTTTGTGGTTTGCTGGAACGATCGATCCGTTTGCATCTACGTCAACGATTGAGGCGCAGATACGTGACGCTGGATTTTCTCCATACGAAATACGTGTCGTTGAGTTGGATGGCCGCAAGGCGGTGAAGATGTTCTCATATCGAGGACTATATAGTCATTATCTTGATGTTGTGTATCTTATTCCTTATCAGGGACTGAAAGGATATTCGACAATTATGCTGACGCGTTCCATAGAAAAGATTACTGAGAACGAAAAATCAGAAGCTGATGCCATTGAATTAGGAAAGACTATGTTAACCGACCTCAAAAATAACAAGCTTTCCGAACAAGCAATGCGCAGATTTACTGAATTTGAAACAGCGGTTCAGTCCATAACTTTTACACAATAATGGAACGGATTCTTGTCAAGGATATCCCCGCTCACGTTGGTCAGAATATTGAAATCCGTGGCTGGGTTTCTGTTGTTCGAAAACTTGGGAAAATGACATTTTTAGAAATTCGTGATTTTACAGGGTCCATTCAAGTGTTTGTTGGTAAGACGTTTGTAGACCGTGTTCTTGAGCTCAAACCAGAATACGTTGTTGCGCTGCAAGCACAAGTCAATGAGCGGCCGGCCGGACAAATAAAAAAAGAAAGTGGAGATCTCGGCCGCGTGGAATTATCCTATCAATCGCATCATGTTTATAGTGAAGCCGAAACGCCTCCGTTTGAGATCGGAAAAGACTCACGGAAAGTTCAAGAAGAGATTCGGATGAGCCACCGGTACCTTGATTTGCGGACCACACGCATGGCAAAAAATATCCGACTTCGAGATTCAGTGTTTTCTTTCATCAGACAATTTTTACACGAGGAATCATTTGCTGAAATTGAAACGCCGTATCTGACAAAAGGAACGCCCGAAGGAGCTCGCGAATATATTGTTCCGTCACGGAATTTTCCGGGGAAATTTTATGTGTTGCCGCAAAGTCCGCAACAGTTTAAACAGCTCTTGATGGTGTCTGGATTTGAGCGGTATTTTCAGATAGCACGCTGTTTTCGCGATGAAGATCAGCGTGGAGACAGGCAACCGGAATTCACACAAGTCGATATTGAAATGAGTTTCGCTGATGTCGAAGACGTACTGGCAATGGTAGAAAAAATGCTTGTGAAACTGGTGCAAACACTCATGCCAGAAAAACATTTTACCGCGCTCCCGTTCCCGCGCATGACATACGCTGAAGCCATGAAAAAATACAGATCTGATAAGCCAGATATTAGAAAGAACAAAGAAGATGCACATGAGCTTGGCTTTTGTTTTATCACCGACTTTCCGCTTTTTGAATATTCTGAAACAGAAAAGAAACTTGTCGCAGTGCATCATTTATTTACGTCACCACGAGATGAAGACATCAAGTTGCTTGATATCGAACCTAAAAAAATAATCGCAAAGCAGTATGATGTGGCGTTGAATGGATTTGAGGTTGCGGGTGGGAGCATTCGCATTCATGACCAGAAGTTGCAGAAAAAGATTTTTTCAATTCTTGGTTTAGCAGAAGAAGAATCGCATGCTCGTTTTGGCCATATACTGAAAGCATTTTCTTATGGCGTTCCGCCACACGGTGGAATTGCATTTGGCGCTGACAGGCTCGTCGCGTTGCTTGCCGGAGAAACGAATATCCGAGAAGTGATGGCTTTTCCAAAAACAAGCGATGCGCGGGATTTGCTTATGGATGCACCTACCAGTCTCTCCGAGAGTCAGCTTGAGGATGTGCACATCTCCATTTCAAGAAAGAAAAAATAAGACGTATGTTTTCGCGTCTCCAAAGATATATTATTCGTGAGTTATTATCGCCACGGCCGGTTGTCGCAGATGTGTTTGTAAAATATTATTCCCGGTTCCAGCATCCGCCAAAAAAGGCTGATCAGCAGACCAGCATTACTCGTTCGCTCGAACGGCTCATTGAGCAGGGAATGATTATCGCTTTAGGCAGAAAAACAAAAGAAAAATTTTTTATCGAGAAAGTTCGGTTGACGCCCCTTGGTCGCACGCGAGCGAAAAAATTATTCGCACAACCGCAACTCCCATTTATCATTAAACATACACACCATGGCCATTCCAAAAAAAGTTGAATCTTTTTTCAAAAGTCATAATGTCGCTCCAGAAATTGTGACGCATAAGACGGTGTACACGGTGTATGATCTTGCCCAGACACTGCGCGAAAAATTTGACTCCATTGCAAAGACACTGCTTGTGAAAGCGGACCGGCAGTTTTTGCTCGTTGTCATGCCTGCAAATTACCGGCTTGATATCCAAAAATTAAAGAAGGCCATAAAAGCAAAAAAGATAACCCTTGCAAGTGAGCGCGACATGAAAACCACATTCCATGCAATTCCAGGTGCTATGATGCCTTTTGGTGCTTTGCATAAGCTTGAGGTTGTCGCGGATGCATCTTTGTTAAAAGCGAAACATGCGTTATTCAGTGCAGGAAGTTTCACTGAAAGTGTTCGGATGAAAATGAAAGATTATCTGCGAATCGCCGAACCGCGCATAGAACACATCGCAAAGAAAGTGCCAATGAAGTTAACGGTTGTACGCGCGAAACCTACAAAGAAAAAAAGACGAGCCCAGCCTAAGAAACGAAAAACAGTTAGACGAGGCAAAAGAAGATAATAATGAAAAAGATACAGATTGAACAGTTTGAAGGTCCTTTGGAACTTTTGTTGGAACTCATAGAAAACGAAAAGTTGTCCATCACTGACATTTCATTAAGTCAAGTCACGGAGCAGTATTTAAAAATGCTCGAAGGCATCGCAGAACGCAATGCTGACGAGCTTGCTGATTTTTTAGTTGTCGCTTCAAAATTACTTCTTATAAAATCACGCGTGCTGTTGCCTGAATTGGTTTTGGAAGACGAAGATGAATCGGATTTGGCATTACAGCTGAAGATGTATAAAGAGTATTATGATGCGTCAAAAGTTATCACTCAGATGATTGCGGTGCACCATTTCTCTTTTTCCCGCGAGAAGCCGGCCGTGTCCATCACGCCGGTATTCAACCCTCCGAAAAGCCTGAATGCAGGAGCGCTTCTTGAATTGTTCCGGAAAGTCCTAAAAGATATTGAGCCGATTGTTGAGCTGCCTCGTGACGTCATTCGGCGAGCGGTGTCGTTGCAGGAAAAAATTTCCAATATCCAGCAGATGATTTCCCGGGAAGCGACCGTTCAATTTTCGAATATTTTAAAAAATTCAAAATCAAAAATGGAGGTTATCGTAACCTTCTTGGCGATTTTGGAGCTCGTGAAACAACGCATCGTCGTTGTACGTCAGGAAGAAATTTTTGAAGACATTTTTGTCGAATCAACTGAAATAATTAATTAAACGTATGAATCAACTTGAACACCAAATCGAAAGCCTTCTCTTTATTGCGGGAAAACCGCTATCAACGCGCAAGCTTGCGGAAATGCTTCATGCAAAACCGTCAGAGATAACACATGCCGCAGATGTGTTACTTGCAGGATATAAAGAAGAAAATCACGGCATCCATATTATGTGCGTAGATGATAATTATCAGATGGCAACAACTCCCGAACAGGCGGATCTCATTGAAACGTTTATCAAGTCCGAACAAACCGGTGAGCTGACAAAACCGTCATTGGAAACATTAACGATTATTGCGTACCGTGGACCGATTACCAAGGCAGAGCTTGAGCAGATCCGCGGTGTTAATTGTTCACTCATTTTGCGTAATCTCTTAATCCGTGGCCTCATTGAGGCAGGGTTTGATAGAAAGCTTAAAATAACAGTGTACCAAGTAACACTTCAGTTTTTAGAATTTTTAGGTGTTTCCACGACACGAGATTTGCCAGAGTATGAGAAGCTTCATGATGATGTTCGGCTTCGGGAATTGCTTACTCAAGACACAAAGGCCGTGCAAACAGAGGCGATGTTTCAAAATACACAAGATGCTCCTGAAACAGATGACGATGACGAAGAAGAAGACGATGACGAAGAAGAAGACGATGAAGACGACGACGAATAATCTTTTGCTAGTTGTAGGAACGCTGTTTGTTATTGGGTCAACAGCAATTTTTGTTTTGTGTATGGTGCTGTTTTTTCAAAACTCACAATCGTATGTTGTCACAAACGAAGGAGTGGTAGAAGGTGAATCCGTAACAGCTGTTTTTAATCAAAGTGACGTGGTCGCATTTCGGCATTTGTATAAATCGCAAATGTATCAACCATTTAACAAAGAGACACTTAGCGCAGATTCTGTAGTTTTGATGGATGTAAAAACCGGCGATATCCTGATTTCAAAAAACGAGAATGACGTTCATCCGATCGCGAGTCTTTCAAAGCTGGCTACAGCGCTTTTCTTGTTTGAGAAAGGATTCAACCCAGAAGCCAAAGGAGAGGTTAATCTTGAGACAATAAACGCATACCTGAAGTCCTACAACATTCCTCTTTCTGCAAAAGCGCGTGTGAGCAAAATTACTGTTGAAAAACCCGAACGTTTTTCAGCAACAGATTTATTGTATGCAACACTGATTGCCTCTGCAAATAATGCCACGTTTGCTCTTGTCCAAAGCCAGGGGATTGAACCTGATATGTTCCAAAAAGACATCGCCGCATATTTAGCAGAACATAATTTTGTACAGACGGTTATAAAAGACCCGACAGGATTGCATCCTGAAAATGTTTCCACTGCGTTGGAATTCGGAAAACTATCGCTTGCAGCATTTACGTACGCCGATATTCGAAACATCACGACAATGGCGTCGGCGGAAATTGCAAGCACATCTTCGTCGACAACTTTGAAAGTCCAAACGACAGATCGATTATTAGATGCCCACTCACAAGAGATTCTTGCTGGAAAAACCGGGTACTTAGATGAAGCCCAGTATACGTTTGTGGCGCTTGTTCGCCACGAGTCGGGTCGCGAGCTTCTTCTTGTGATGCTTGGCGCAGATTCCTCATTGCAGCGTTTTGACGAAAGCAAAAGGATAATTGAGTGGGCGAATCAGTCGTATCAATAACAGCGGCAAAATTTATATTTGATTGCCAACAGAATAGTGCGTATACTGTCTTATAGAGAAGGGAATGTATATGAAAGAAAGGCCTATCATCATCGCAAATTGGAAGCTTGGGCTCGATCATAATCAGAGTGTTGCGTTGGCGCGTGAAATTGCAAATAATGCACATGAATTAACGGCACATGCCCATATTATTTTAAGTCCATCAACGGTATCGCTTAGCCAAGTTATTCGGGAATTTTCTGATCCTGCACCCGTTTCATTTTGTGCGCAGAATATCCATTCAGAAGTTCTTGGTGCGTTTACTGGCGAAACGTCTGTTGCGGCCGTTCAGCAGCTTGGGTGCCGATATGTTATCGTTGGCCACTCAGAACGCCGAAGACTTTTTGGAGAGACCGACGCGGGCGTGGCAAAAAAAACACGCCTTGCTTTTGAGTTCGGGCTTACCCCAATTATCTGCGTGGGTGAGACATATGAAGAGCGTCAGTCTGGGCGGGCAGAAATAGTTGTCACGAATGAGTTACAAAAAGCTTTAACAGGGCTTCAGTTTTCTGAGAACCAAAGGATTTTTATTGCCTATGAGCCAATTTGGGCAATCCATCCAGCGCGGGAAGTTCATCCCGATGAAGCCAAACTTATGGCGATGGTTATTCACCAACAGCTTATAGACATGTTCCCGGAGCCACTTGTTCAAAACATTATTTTGGTATATGGCGGGAGTGCTGATGCTAATAATGTCAATAAATTTGTTGATGGACGGATTATACGAGGTGCATTTGTTGGTGCCGCAAGTCACCATTTTGACGATTTTCACGCTCTTGTGCTTGCGCTTGCAAACAAGTAAACTACACCTATGCTTGTTGATATGACTCAATTATTAAAAGAAGCCAAGCAGGGCAAGTATGCTCTGGGCGCTTTTAATGTACACAATCTTGAAACCACGCTTGCTGTGGTTCGCGGAGCAGTTGCAGCCCGTTCGCCATTGATCCTTCAGATATCAGAAAGCACCATGAAATATGGCGGCTTGAAGATTATGACCGCGATTGTCGAAATTGTTGCGCGTGAAGAAGCAAAAAATATTCCCGTGGCACTGCATCTCGACCACGGAAAATCGTTCCGAACCGTCGCTGCCTGCATCCAGGCCGGGTTTTCTTCGATTATGATAGACGCGTCTGAACTTCCAATTAATGAAAATATTATTTTGACAAAACAAACAGTCGATTATGCCCATCGAAAAGACGTTATTGCACAGGGAGAACTTGGTATTGTAAAGGGATTAGAAGAGGGAAGCACAGCAGATCGTGAAAAGGGTATGACTGACCCCGAAGAGGCCAAACACTTTGTCGAGCAAACCGGAGTTGATACGCTTGCTGTTGCCATTGGGAATGTCCATGGTATTGTTAAAATAAAGAAAGGCAATCCAGGATTGAATATTAACCGTCTTAGACAAATATCCAAAATCATTCCGCATACGCCGCTCGTTCTTCATGGTGCGTCGGGTCTTGGTTCCGGACAGCTGCAGGAGGCGATAAAAAATGGAATCGGAATTGTGAATTTCAATACTGAATTAAAAGTGAATTTTACAGAAAAACTTCGCATGACGCTTTCAACAAACAAAGATTTATTCGATCCACGTGACTATATGCGCCCCTCTATTGAAAGTCTGCAACAGCTTGTTTCGCAGAAGCTGGAAATTTTAGGAAGCGCAGGCTGCGTGGGCTAACGCATTTCGCTATGACATCACGCATCGCAATCAATGGGTTCGGTCGCATAGGACGCGCCGCTTTTAAAATTATTCTCGAACGTCCAGGTGTCGAAGTTGTGGCAATCAATGATTTAACTGACACAAAAACACTTGCGCATCTTTTGCGCTATGACACTGTGTACGGAAAATTTTCACACGAGGTATCTTCAACTGAAAAAGCAATCATCGTAGACGGAAAAGAATATCCAGTCATTGCAGAAAAAGATCCGAGTGCGCTTCCGTGGAAATCACTTAAGGTAGACGTTGTTATCGAATGCACAGGTCGCTTTTTATCGAAAGAAAAAGCATCCATGCACATGACGGCTGGTGCAAAAAAAGTTGTGCTATCTGCGCCTCCAAAGGGGAGTGATATACCAACTGTAGTACTAGGCGTGAATGATGAAACCTTACAGAACGTCTGCAAAACAGAAGATATTATTTCTAATGCGTCGTGTACGACCAATTGTATCGCTCCGGCGGCAAAAGTTATGAACGATAATTTCAAAGTGCTGAAGGCAGTGATGACCACCATCCATTCATATACCGCAGATCAGAATTTGGTTGATGGTCCGCATAAAGATTTGAGGCGTGCACGTGCTGCTGCGCAAAATATTGTTCCAACAACTACTGGCGCTGCCATATCCACAGCTGAAACTATCCCTGATTTGAAAGGAAAATTTGACGGCATGGCAGTCCGCGTTCCAACGCCAGACGGTTCTTTGTCGGATTTTACGTTTGTGCTGGGCGAAAAAGTGACCGCTAAACAGGTGAATGCCATTTTTGAAAAAGCTGCCAAACAGAAAGAATTCAAAGGGATCCTCGAGGTAACGCATGAGCCAATTGTGTCCTCGGATATCATTGGAAACACTCATTCCAGTATCGTTGATTTATCGCTGACGAAAGTTGTGGATGGCGACTTGGTAAAAATTGTTGCTTGGTATGACAACGAATGGGGATATTCCAATCGGCTGGTTGATCTTGTCGCGGGCGTGTGCAAACACCTTTCATAAACTTTCCTTGTATGCGTACAGTGCGAACATTCCTCATAGGAGCTGCCGGATTGTTTCTGCCGGCAATCGCTCAGGCAGAAACAGAAGACACAAGCATTCATATGCACCTTTTATTTTTTGTATTGATTTACGTGCTCGGTTTTTTTGTGACGATTTTGTTACTTTTTATCATTGCACATAAAGGGAACGACCATGAACAAAAGTAAGCTTGTTATTTGTGCGATCGTGTCGTTTTTGGTCATTTTTCCGTTTCATCATTCTGTGGCACAATCTACGACTAGCGAACACATCAATTCATTCGATGTCTCGCTTATTGTTAATGCGGATAGCACCATCGACGTTACTGAAACCATCGAATACAATTTTGAAAATACCCAGCATCATGGGATGTATCAGTATATTCCATACGAATATACAAGAGACAATGCAACCTATACGACAGATATTAGTGTCCAAGGAGTTGAAGATGAAAATGGCATACCATATACATATGAAGAAAGTCGTTCATCAGGATTTGTTTCGCTGCAGATAGGAGACGCAGATACGTATGTGACAGGTGTCAAAATATACGTTATTCACTTTACCGTTGAGCGTGCGATAAATTATTTTGACGACCACGATGAGGTGTACTGGAATGTAACGGGAAATGACTGGGAAGTCCCGATTGATGCTGTGTCAGCGCACGTTTCCTTCCCTACGAACGTTGCAGAGCCAAACAGCACCACCGCATGCTATACCGGGGCATACGGTTCAAACACGTCCGCATGCGACATACAATGGGACGCAAACAGCATCACGTTCACTGCGCAGAATAATTTGGCAATAGGTGAAGGATTAAGCGTCGTCGTAGGATTTCCAAAAGGGGTTGTTGCCGAACCGACTGCGCTTGAGAATGCATTACGGGCGGTCCTTGGATATTGGTATCTCATCGTTCCTGTCATTCTTTTTATATTTCTTCATATGCGCTGGGTGAAAAGAGGCCGTGATCCAAAGGGGCGGTCGACGGTTGTCCCGCAATACGAACCGCCGGAAAAAATGACTCCGTCAACCATGGGAGCACTGTGGGACGAAAGCGCAGACACAAAAGATATTTCCGCAGCACTTATTTTTTTAGCAATCAAAGGACTGATCAAAATCAAAGACCTGGGCAAAAAAGATTATGAATTTATGCAGTTGCCTGATGCAAAAAACCGCCTGGCAACTTTAGAAAAGACTGAGCAGAAAGTGTTCGACGCGCTTTTTGCGTCTGGCGCACAGACTATTAAACTTTCAAGTTTAAAGAATAAATTTTACAAAGATTTGCCGGGCATAAAAGAGTCTATGTATGCCAGTCTTGTTGAAAAAGGATATTATACTTCTGACCCTGCTAAAGCGAAAAAAACCTATTATACGGTTGCGGGCGTAGTATTTTTTGGGCTTATGTTTACAGGTGGCTTCGGGAATCCGATTGTGTGGTTTGCGGGGGTCGTTTCCGCAATATTGTTGCTTATTTATGGGAAAATCATGCCACAAAAAACTGTCCACGGAGCTGAAATAAAAGAAGAAGTTCAAGGATTTCGATGGTTTTTATCAGTGACCGAAACAGAGCGACTGAAGTTTCATAACGCGCCAGAAAAAAAGCCAGATCAATTTATGGAATTTCTTCCATACGCGATGGTATTTGGCGTTGAAAAAGCGTGGGCTGCGCAGTTTAAAGACATGTACATCGAAGCTCCGGGTTGGTACGAAGGCCAGCCGGGCACAATGTTCACTGCAATATATTTTGGGTCCATGCTCTCGAGCATGAATTCACACATGGGATCGACATTTACGTCCCATCCATCAAGTGCGGGGAGTGGTGGATCTGGTTTCGGTGGTGGCGGGTTTTCTGGTGGTGGTTTCGGTGGTGGCGGTGGCGGAAGTTGGTAGCGGAATTTTAGACGCTGTTAGAAAAACATAGTCGAAACTACATATACTATTGACCAGCTCAAGAGGACAATTATCAATCCTATTGCAGCATACAGAATAACTTTTTTTCCTTTAGCGACCTTCTCGACGTTGCCTCCCGAAGTAAGTATCGTAAATCCTCCAAACATAAACATAGTCAGCGCAGTGACGCTGAAAGTACCAAGTATCATACGGAGAATTTTAGTAATGATACACAGCGGGTCTCCGCACGATATCGGATTAAAAAGCGCAGAAGGACTGAATGGAGTTGCCGTAGTTTCTGTTTCGGTTGTTGCTGCTTGCCCCGAAGGTTCTGGTGCCGTGCTTGGAATGTTGGTCGCATCGCAACCCATATCCGTATTTGTGGATATGTGTGTATGGTCGCCTTCTAGTATGACGTATTTTGCTTGCCCAAAGCATGCTCCGCCCGGATACACTAACGTTCGAATCGCCGAGAACAACTGTGCCTCTGTGTAACCAGAAGCTGCATTAAAGTCAGCAGCTTCGGCTCCGTCTTGACCGGTGCGTCCGCCATAATGACATGAATAGACTGCATGGCAATCTGATGTTGCGCACAATTCTTCAAGTCCGCAATCCCGGTTTCCTCTTGTGTAGTTGATAAGCGAAGGATTTATTTGGAATGTATAAATCTGACTCATGTCTATCATTGCTGGGTTTGGGATGTTTGTGGTGATGCACTGGATAAGAGAGTTTAGGGCAGCTGAGTTTTGTGCAGGGTAATGGGCGTTGTTATAAAAATCCGCGACTGCGCTCGGATCAGAACAAAGCGCTGGATCTAGCGAACCAGCTTGAGCGAGTTTTTCCGCCGACACTGTTTCCGCATGAGTTACGCTTGGAATTATGCAGATAAGTAACGCGAGCGCTGTAAGGTATATAAGCTTCATAGGCTTATTGTACCATGGCTTACGGAAATGCTAAATATGGATTGGGTGGGGGGAAATCCGTCTTCTAAGGGAATCGAGTCCTGCTCAGCGACGAATGCTCCTGTCTGTCGCATCCGTCGGACGTTCGCTTCATCGTTTCACTCCTCGCTTACTCCTGGGCTTCAATTCCCCGGAAGTAAATAACAAAAACCACAAGCTTGCATTTCTGCGGGTCTCGTGGGTCCCGAGAAATGCAAAACCTTGAGTCGGGAAAGCAAACGAAAACCAGACGCTTGCGGTTTTCGTTATTTAGCCCCAAGGGGAATCGAACCCCTGTTACCAGGATGAGAACCTGGCGTCCTAGCCTCTAGACGATAGGGCCACATTGTTCACATACTAGCTTTCATGAAGTAAAAAATCAAGCCGAAGTTTTATTTCGTTAACACGTCTTGCATCAAGGATACTGTTTAAAAAAATAACTTGATTTTTTCTTATTTTCGTGCTATAATACACTCAAATAAAGGAAAAAAACAAAAAAATGCAAACAAAACAGCACCCTCGTATTCAAGAAAGAACCTTAGCCTCTTTGGTCGCGATAGGTATATTTAGTCTCGCCATTCTTTTTGTGACATTTATTCTTCCGGCCGTTCCACGGCTTATGGAGAAATCATATCAACAGGGGATTCCTACGAGTGAGTTTCCTTTGTTTGAAAATATAAGATCTTCGAGATAAGATTACGGTATGAAAAAAAATATATTTCCGCCTAAGCTCTCAAGCAGTATAGCAAGGGCAACTAAAGTAATCCTCGGAATAATTATTGGTGGAGTTCTTGCAAGCACTTCGATTGCTGTCGGTGCTCGCAGTTTGGATTATATTTCAGAGATTAGTAATTTTTTTGATGAATTTGAACCCGCGGTTCAGATACGTTTACCTGTTTCAGGTGAATACGTTGGATTGAATTCGCCGATTCGTATTTATGCAGCAGCTAATAAAGGGATGAGCCGAGTCGAGTTGTACGTACGGCACGATACATCACCAGAGCTCATTGCTACCGCCTATGGATACGGACCCAATTTTAGGGTCGATTTTAATTCCTCAAAGTATGCAGACCACAGCTTCGTTACATTGTACGCTGTCGCCTATACACAAAGTGGGCGAACAGTAACTTCGGAGTATACCCATCTTCGTATAGAAAAATGTTCGGGTGGAGAGTATTGTGCAAAAGTATTTTCTGGATCACAAGGCGATCAACGCATGCGCCAAACTATTGCGGGGCTTGTTGTCGGACAGACGTATGTTGTCGAATACTCGGCAAAAAAAGCTACATCCGATGAAGTTAGCGTCCAAGTATTGTCGACAGACGAGCAAGAGTCCTATGCTATTTGCGATTCCGAACTCTACGATTATACTTGGAATCCGGGCTATGAATGTACGTTTACAGCTCAGACCACAGACGCGCTTCTTGTGGTGAATAGTAAAGATAATAGCATCACAACATATTCGACTGATTCTTATTTATATATCGACGACATTTTAATCCATCCGGTACAATCACCGACGAATCTTGTTACAAATCCTACATTTGAAACAGGAAACGATTCGTGGCAGGGAACGGGGTTTGCTCGTCTTTCGACAACCCCCGTAACCACTATTAAACCGTTTTCACCGTCAGTTATTTATTCGGTAAAATCAAATCTGCCGGTTCAAGCGGATCAAAACCTCGGCTTTTGGTTTTATAAAGGATGGCCGCAATCCCACTTTACCTGGTGGACAAAACTCGGATCATATCAACGTCCGTCGCTCTACAATAATCCCACAGGTGCGTATGAGTACGTAGAATTTTTCCCTGATTTAATGAAATGGTATTCACCATTGGTGATATGGTTCCCACATCAATCCTTTGACACGGCAAATTTTAATTTCACGGACATCAAGCTCACCGTCAAAACAGACAAAGGGACGATTGATATTTGCATTCCTGATATTAACTGGGAAAGCCCGCTTATTAATAGTATAGGAATTAAGGGACTTGTCGTCGATGAACATGGTAATACGTATTATGCTGCAAGATATGATGACCCAGATTTGCTGCAATCGGACAATATTGCGAAACGATGTACCTGTTCTGATGGCACACACATAGGATCATGCAACGTTGCCGGAACACAATCATGCAATGCGCAAGGCGAGCTTGTGGCAGCTGATTGTCGTGTATGTGGGTGCAGTTCTTCTCAAGTGTGTCTTGAAGACGAAATATCAGGAGCATGGAGTTGCGGGACCCAAATCCTTTCTGTTCATGACGAGATTGAATAGCTTTGCGGACGCTTTGAACATGCTATAGTAGAGATAGCTAAAAATGCACGCTATGTCTCTTTTTGCGACAACCCTTCATAAAGATATTCAGTCAGTCGAGCATCATCCTCATTATGTAAAGGAACGCGTACACGATTTTGTTTCCATGCCACTGCGCGCAAAAGTGTTTTTGTTTGTAGGTACTGTAGCGTTTGCTGCCATTATTTTTGGTTTAGTGTCTTTGCAACAGCCGTCTGCGTGGAGTGTCGGGTATAAGGCAGCAGACGGAAAAATTCGGACTGACAGCGGGATCTCATTTTCATTTTCTCGTCCCATGAGCAGAAACGTCCGTATCGTCATTGACCCGCCGGCCCCGGGAAATTGGTATTTTGAAAATCGACTCTCTCGTCTTCATTTGTCCCGCGAGTTCCGTTTTGAACCAGTAGAGACATGGTTGCCGGATACGACGTATACAATTTCATTTGAAGGATTGCGCGGAGTGTTTGAATTGGGCGATTCGTCGCAAAATGTTGCGTATACATTTACCACGCAGCCAGCACCAAAAATCCTTTCGCTTACACCCACGGCGAATGAAGAATTATCTCCTCAAGCCATTTTTTCTCTTACCCTTGATCAGCCAAATGCCGGGCTTGCGACGTTTGAGCTTCAAACCGACCCACCAGTTGAATTTACAAATTCAACAAATGACGACCAAACCGTTTATACATTCACTCCCAAGGAACCTCTTGCTCAAGGAACGCGGTACGCCGCGCAAGTTGTTCAGCACGCCGCAAGGTTTTTTCTGGATACGGGAGAGGTGTCGTATGAGGGTGAAGGGCGCATTGCGCTCGAACAATTCTGGAAAACAACCGACGCTCCCGGTGTAGAGTCTTTTAGTCCGACCGGAACATCAGTATCCAGAAAAAGTATTCTTCGAGTTACTTTTACACACGCCCCTCAAGATTCAGAGCTTGCAAAATTAAACATTGCCCCCACACTTCAAGGGTCTTGGGGTATTGAGGGAAACGATGCGGTGTTTACTCCCGCAGATTTTTTGGTTGCCGACACAAAATACACCGTAACGATTCCAAAAGGATTTGCCGCAGTGGGCGGAGGATTTTTTGAAAATGATGCTTCATATTCATTTACAACTATTGGTGCAGTAAAGGTTGTTGCGATGAGCCCGGGTGCAGGCGCAACTGGTGTTGCTGTTGATAGGAAAATTCGAATTGATTTTGACCAGGCAGTGTCGCACGCATCCGCACAAAGTAAATTTTCTATTACGCCGAACGTTGAGGGTAATTTTTCGTGGGATGGCGCAACGCTCATTTTTACGCCTTCAAGCAATATGGCTCTTGATACCGGGTACACAGTACATCTCGCGTCTGGAATTGAAAGCGAAACAGGTATGCCAAGTGCCGTCGAATATGCATTTACCTTTACTACGCAGCCGACAATCGTGAGACTCGACGTTCCATATGACCATCAGGATTATGCGCTATCATGCGAGGTTGCGGCCTTAAAGATGGCATTGACGTATAAAGGTGTTGCCGTAACCGAAGATCAATTAATGGGAATCGTCGGGTATGATCCAACTCCCCACAATGGGAACGTGTGGGGAAATCCATATAATGCTTTTGTTGGGAGTATTACCGGTCGGCAATCGACAACAGGCTACGGTGTGTATTGGGAGCCAATCTTGAAAGCAGCTCGTACGTATCGTGACGCTGATTATTTTGTGAACGGAAACATACAGCGATTGACTGCAGAAATTAACAACGGCAATCCGGTCGTGGTGTGGGGAAACGCCGGCAGCGGAAAACGTGTTGACTGGCAAACGCCGGATGGCCAGTCAATTTATGCGATCAATGGCGAGCACGCTCGTGTGGTTAAAGGATACATCGGGTCTCCTGATAATCCGACAAAAATTATCGTCAACGATCCGCTGTATGGAGAGATAACTTATTCCAAGGCCTCTTTTGAGGGAAACTGGGGAATGCTTTTCAGAGCAGGAGTTGTTGTAAAATAAAAAATTTGCCTCTCTCGACGTTTTTTTTGAAGTGGGGTAGTCTTATATTTATGAAGCGCGAAGGTGAGCAAATAGACCTGGATTTCGAAAACGAAGACGCAAAATTGCGCCTTTCATCAGGGTTTACCGACCTTATCGGCCACATTGAAGGATCGCTTCCTGAAGCGCATCTGCATACTTTGCTTGCGCATAAAGCTGAAGAAGTTTTGGGGGGTTTAAGCCCAGAACAGGACGAGGCGATTACTCGATATCTTGAAACACACGCCTCATACTCAAAAATTGTCCCGATTGATCTCGCTTCTGAAATTCTGGACATCGCTGCATGACTCTTGACGGGACACACAAAAACAGCTAATCTATCATGTCCCTTTCTTATATGGATATGAACGATTCACGTACACAAAAAAAACGAACTTCATGGATCACGCTTAGCGTGCTGTGTCTTGCTGTTGCCGCGCTGCTGCTCGTAGGCGCGCGCGAAGCCCTAAGCGATATCTATCACGATTTGAGAGGAACGCAGTCCGAAGAACCGCTTCCAAAGTCTGTCAGTTACGATGATGTAAAAAATAGTTCGGTTACAAACACGGTTAACGAAAACACAAACACCTCGCAAGCCGCGGCAAACGTTACCAACACGCAGGCGACAAATACCGCACCCGCAACTATCCCCGCCGAATTTCTGCTTGATGTTCCGTTCACAAGTCAGGCGCCAAAAGCAAACTGGGATCAGCCGTATCAGGACGCGTGCGAAGAAGCATCAGCCTTAACTGTGGATTTTTATTATAAAGATAAGACATTTACTCCGGATGTTGCCGACCAGGAAATTTTGAAATTTGTTGAATTCGAGAAAACCTATTTGGGTTTTTATGAATCGACGACTGCGGCGGAAATCGCGCGCGTGATCCGTGCATATTTAGGTTACACACGAGTTGATGTGATTGAGAATCCGACGGCAGATCAAATAAAAGGATTTATTGCCGCAGGGCATCCAGTGATTGTTCCGGCGCAAGGACAGCAGCTTGGGAATCCGAATTTTACCGCCCCGGGTCCCGTCTACCACATGTTTGTAATTCGCGGGTATACAAAAGACCAGTTTATTACCAACGACGTAGGAACGCGCAAAGGTGAAAACTACCGCTACGACATCTCAACAGTCATGAATGCGATGCACGACTGGAATGGTGGAGATGTTAATAATGGCGCAAAAAGAATTATCGTAATCTATCCGAACAGCTAAAACTGAAATATTTTCTTTGCTTTAATCGCCCGAAGGGCGTTTTTTTGTGTCAGGGGAAGGGAGAACACAAGTTTCGAAAGCCTGTTCTCCCTTCCCCTAGACCTTACCCCACCCTCTCGACACGAACCCTTACAGGGCCGTTGGGTTAAAATCCACTGAAGTCGAGCGTGAGATTTTGAAAGCATTTCAAAATCTAGTGAATACACACCCTCGCTTCATTGGATTTTGTTAAGTTCACGATTTTTTTCAATTGGCGGCAAAAGACAAAATCCTTATACTGTTTGTGTATCTAAAGACCCAGCTTTCATTCAGGGGCCTATTTGGCCTCGAGGCCGTAGGCCGAGCTGAAAGCTGTATACAAACAATGCAAGGATTTTAACTCGCTCCTGCGAGACGGTGTGGAAGGGGTGGAGTACCGCCCTAGAGGTAGGGGGGACACGCTTTCCGAATTTATGTTCCCCCTACACTCTGGGCAAAAATATTTTAAAATTAATATATGTATCTTCCCCCTTAAGGGTTGGTTTTAACAAGTGCAAAAGGGCATTTAAAATATATAAAGATGATATCTTTCAAAAAAGCCCAAGGTTGACTTTCTCCCCCAAGTACGCAAGAATAGAACAACGCTTATGGCAGACGCACTTGTTTTGTCTCACATAACAAAAGTATACGACGAGGGAAAACCCTTTGAAGTTCATGCAATAGATGACATTTCTTTTTCTGTTGAAAAGGGCGAGCTGATTTCTATCACCGGCACGTCTGGATCCGGCAAATCAACGCTTTTGCATGTGCTGGGACTCTTAGATAATCCTTCAAGCGGATCGTATATGCTGAATGGCAAAAACGTCGAAAAACTCTCGGGCCGCGATGCTGCATATGAGCGCAATCAAAATATCGGATTTGTGTTTCAGTCCTTTAATCTGTTGCGTCGGGCAAGCGTGTATCGCAACGTTGAACTGCCGCTTTTGTACAGCACAAAAATAAAAAAGAGTGACCGCAAAAAGCAGATCGAACACGTATTAGAGCAGGTCGGTCTTGCGGATCGCAGCAGGAACAAATCCAACGAATTATCCGGTGGACAGCAGCAACGTGTGGCAATCGCACGCGCGCTTGTCACAAACCCGGAGTTTATTCTCGCTGACGAACCAACCGGAAATTTAGATACGAAACGAGGGAAAGAAATTATAGACATTTTGGTTCGGCTTAATAAAGAACGCGGCACGACCATTATCATTGTGACGCATGACGCCGAAATCGCAAAAATGACAAACCGACGAATCGCACTGCGCGACGGAAAGATTGTTGAAGACATACGGCAATGATTATTTTAGAATCCATCAGAGAAGCATTACGATCGATTTGGACAAACAAGGTTCGTTCGTTTCTTACCATTCTCGGAATCATCATTGGCATCGCAAGCGTTACCAGTTTAGTCGGTATTGGTGAAGGTTTTAAAGGAGAATTTTCAAGTCAGGTATCAACGCTTGGCGCAAATGTTATCATTGTTTCTCCTGGCGATGTCGATGCAGTGAGTAGTGGAAGCTCTTCCGGTTTTGCCGGTATGTCGCAAGTCCTCAGCGCCTCAACTATAACCGAGGAAGATCTTGTTGCATTAAAACAGCTGGAACACGTGCAAGCAGTGACAGGATTGAATCTTGTTGGTGGTGTTACACATTATGATCAGGTCACGTCGCAAACGTCACTGACCGCTGGAGTGAGTCCAGACGTTTTCTCGATTCTGGATCAAAGTGTGGCAAAAGGGCGATTGTTTACAGAGGCAGATAATTCCAAAAAGGCAAACGTTGCAGTACTGTCCGATAAGGCTGCAACGGCATATTTCGGAACAGAAGACCCGATTGGTAAAACGCTTACTATCCACGATAAAGATTTCGAAGTTATAGGCATCTTAAGACCGCTCGAGATGATGTCGAGCTCGACGTTCTCTTCAGGCTTGGATGACTTGGTGCTTGTTCCGATTGAAACTGCTTGGGATATAACACAATCCAAGAATATTATCCGCGCCCTTACACAGGCTGACGCTGCTGAGAATGTAAACACCGTTGTTGATGAGATGAATGCGAAGCTTTTTGAGCTTCACGGTATAAAAGATTTTAGTGTGCTGACTCAAAAGGATATTATTGGAGTGTTTGATACTGTGTTCAGTCAATTATCGTCCGCAATTTTGGGTATCATGGCGATTTCGCTTGTGGTCGGCGGCATCGGTATTATGAACATTATGCTCGTGTCAGTCACTGAGCGAACTCGGGAAATTGGTTTGCGCAAAGCAGTGGGTGCAACTAGTGGAATGATCCTTTTGCAATTTTTAACAGAAGCAATCGTGTTAAGTCTTTTGGGTGGCATTATTGGATACGGCCTTTCGGTTGCCGGCGGGTTCGTTGTATCCAAACTTATTGGCTTTTCGATTCCTATCACGGTTAGTGCAATCATGCTGGCCTTCGGCGTTTCGATAGGTGTTGGAGTCGTGTTCGGCGTTGCGCCCGCAATTCGGGCCGCAAAGAAACATCCAATTGACGCTTTGCGATACGAATAAAGCGAAAGCACCGATATGCAAGAGTCATCAACGATGCTCAATCTGGTTGCCCAGTACGGATATGTAACCATTTTTTTGATTATAGCAGTTGAGAATATTGAATTTTTTGGATCCTTTCCAACAAGCCTTATCGCAGCCGCAACTGGTGCAGTCGCCGCAGAAGGAATTTTCAACCCGTGGGCTGCCATGGCAGTGCTTACTATTGGTTCGATTACAGGTGATGTTATCGGGTATTGGATAGGCCGAACATTTGGCAGGCCTGTCCTTGTAAAGTGGGGCGGTCGGATGATAAAAAATGGAAAGCTTGAAACTGCAGAGCATATCGTTGATCGGTATGGGCCTTGGGGTGTTTTTGCGACTCGTTGGGTTTTCGCATCATTCCAGGCAATTATCAACATCATTACCGGGATTACGCGCATGCACTTTGGCAAATTTTTTCTCGCGTGTTTTTTGGGTGAGCTTTTGTGGTCTGTGGGATATTTTTTGCTCGGATATTTTTTCTGGACCCAAGTTTCTGGGATTTTGCAAAAGATTAGTTCCCTTGGGATTTTTGGTGTTATACTTACTCTATTGGTTTTGACCGCCGTTTATCTTCTCTACCGCTTCAGGAAACGAATATTCAAACAATCACACGATGGGAACCCTAATTAAATTTTTTCTCAAAATCCTCGGAGCGCTTATTATTGCGGCGTTCATTTTTGCATTTGCCTTTAACCGCTGGATTCAGCCTGATGCTACAGGAAAAGCTGAAGAGTTAGTATCGTCTGGAAAATTCATCACCGTCGCTTCGGAAACGTATCATTATTTAGACGAGGGATCAGGCAACACTACTTTTTTGCTTCTCCACGCGTACGGAAGCTCTGCCGATACGTGGCGGTTCCTAATTCCAGATCTGACAAAAAAGGGGAGAGTGATTGCGCCAGATCTCGTGGGCTTTGGCTATTCTTCAAAAGGGAAAAACACGAACTACCGGCTTGAGGCGCGCGTTGAAAGAATGAAAACGTTTCTTGACGCGCTAAATGTCAAAGAAGTGGTTATTATTGCCCAAGGATACGGCACAGAAGTGGCGCTCGGCATGGCACAAAATTATTCTGAAAAAGTTGATGGTATGGTGCTTCTGAGTCCGACCGTTCTGCAAGATTCTACCACCCCTGGAGTTTTTTTGCGCATTCCGCAGATTAGCCGCGCTGTGTTAAAACTTGCCTATTCAGAGAAGCGGCTTGAAAGCATATACAAAAAAGGATATGCGGATCCAACACTTATAAGTCCGGCTGATACCGTCTTGTATCAAACCCCATACAAAGTGCAAGGAACCGAAGATGCGTTGCTTGAAATAAGCTATCAGCGCGATACAAAGACATTTGATTATACGGTTCCGATAGCGCCAACTGTTGTTTTGTGGGGCGACAAAGACCGTTTTGTTACTAGAGCTGATGCCGATCACCTTGCTGCTGATATGTATGACGCTCGTTTTGTTGGGCTCTTAAATGTTGGTTATTTTATACAAGAAGAAGCTCCTGATCAGGTTTTACAACAAGTTGACTCACTGCTTGACCAGATAAAAATTTAGGTAGATTTTCACTCGTACAAAATCTTTCAAGGCAAAGCCCGTTCTTGACAGGTTTTTGGTAGGGTGTTAAGTTGGTTTTCTTGATCTTTTGAAAAGTTTCGGTCCGAAAGGATCGCTACAATAGGGTGGTCAGAAACGCATCTCGCGCGCTGACATATTCAGCGAACCGTTGTTGATGGTGTGTTCCCTCCATGAAAGAAGCGCTGAACATATGCTGCGCTCAAGACGGCGTGACCCCCCTCCCCGAACCCCGGAATACATCGCATCGTGCCTGACAACATTGAGCAGTTCCGGGGTTCTTATTATTGTATGTAAAGCAAGTTTTTTACTTGTTTTACCCAAGTTATCCACAAAAGACCCTTGACTATCTGGCATGGCTTGATAATATGCAGTTCTGACATAGTAGTCCTTTTTTCTCGCTGAGAAAAATCGTGGCCACGAGTTTGCGCAACTTTCTTAAAAACACATTCCGTGTGGTATCCCACAGTCTGATATCTTCCCTCCCTATCGGATTAATAGTGGGCATGCCTTATGTGCTGGAGGCTATCATTCCGTCGCGTTATCCTGACTCACTTTTTCTGCCTCTAAGGAGTCGCAAACCATTACCCTGTAAGGGTAAAACCCCCGACGCTTCTCAGACTGACCCCCCAAAATGGTGTGCGCTTTCATAGGCATATCTCGGGGGGTCATTTTTTTTAAAGGAAAATTCAAGTTTTCGATTCTTGTGTTCGTAAGCTCCCGGTAATAATAGGGACTTGACATATTTTTTTGATCTGCTAGAGTACGATCAGTTCTATAAAAATGTAAAGGGAAAACGTGGAGTTTAAACTCTATGCGAGGCCTGACCGTATAACAAAGGTCCATGTTCTGGGGGTCCTAAGGGATCGCCAATGTCTCTGGGTCGACGACAACGCAGGAGTCGTAACATTGATGTCTTGGATGTAACATTCAGACGTCATTGAGTGCGCTGTGCGTTCTCGATCAAATATTTTCTTGCTTCGCGTGATTTGGCGCTTAAGCGGCAGTTCTTTGCAACCTCCTCGCTAGCGCCAGGCTTGACTTCATTTTTTCTCTTTACCCCCGACCCTCCACTGTGTTTTTCATGCTCTTCGCAGTGGAGGGTCAAATTTTTTTTATCTAAAATATTTTTTTAATATATTTTTGTCAGGGGAAGGGAGAACACAAGTTTCGAAAGCCTGTTCTCCCTTCCCCTAGACCTTACCCCACCCTCTCGACACGAACCCTTACAGGGCCGTTGGGTTAAAATCCACTGAAGTCGAGCGTGAGATTTTGAAAGCCATTTCAAAATCTAGCGAATACACACCCTCGTTTCATTGGATTTTGGTTTTGCCTGTCCGTTGAAAAAAATCAGAAAATTCAAATCGGGAGCAGGCTGTAAGAGTGTTGTGTCGACATGGCTTTGGCGACCAATACATGCGGCCCGTGGAGATTTGATATTTTCAGATTTCTTTTCACAGGACTAGAGTTTTGGTCCTTTTGATCGATGCAAAAGGACATAAGGTTTAAAGGCGAAGCCTTTTAGGGGTTTGTGCCCTCCTTTATGGTCCTGACAGAATTTATTAAAGAATAAATGTTAAAAACCCTCTTGACACTGTTTCCCGCAGGGGATATATTGAAATTAGCACTCTACACATGAGAGTGCTAATCTACAAAGCCTATGCTAGAACCACGCAAAAAAGAGCTTTTTTCGAGCCTTATTGCCGAACACATTCGTTCGGCAGCCCCTGTTGGTTCGCGCGTTTTGGCCGAAAAAACGTCGTTTGGCAAGTCCTCAGCCACTATTCGCAATGATCTCGTAGAACTTGAAGAAAAGGGCCTTGTAACCCATCCACACACGTCTGCAGGGCGCATACCAACGGCCCGAGGCTGGAAATACTATATTGAGGAACTCATGCAGGCTGAGCTTCCGTCAAAAAAAGCGCAGGAAACCCTTTCCCGAATCGCAAAGGAAAAACATACCGAAGTGCAGGACATGCTTAAAACCGTCGCGCGCACATTGGCCGAGCTTTCCGAAAATGCAAGCATTGTCGCATTCAGCAGGCATGACGTGTACTACACAGGACTTTCAAACATTTTCGCAAAACCTGAATTCGCAGAACTCGAGCTTGTCCGCAGCATGTCGGCAGTCATCGATCATTTAGATGAAGTCGTCGAAAAACTGTTTGCAACAATTCCAGTTGGAACGCATGTGCTTGTCGGTCGTGAAAATCCGTTTGGCGAAGACTGCGGCGCAGTGGTGAGCAAACTGAAACATAACGGCGAAGAGCGTGTGTTCGGAATTTTAGGCCCTGTCCGCATGGACTACGGCCAAAACCACGGACTCATTTCATACACAGCAAAATTATTAACAAACTAAGAGAACCTCTTATGACCGATGAATCCAAAGATGCGCAAGAGAAGCAGCCAGAAGAAAACGAATCACAAAAATGGCAATCCCGCGCAGAAGAATACCTCGACGGATGGAAACGCGCCAAAGCAGATTACCTGAACCTGAAAAAAGAAACAGAGAAAAAACTCGAGGAATCGATGCAGTACGCAAATGCCGCGCTCATCCTGCAGATGCTCCCGATCAATGATCATTTCAAACTTGCAATGGAACATATTCCTGAAGCTGAGAAAGAAAATACTTGGGTGAAAGGTATCATCCATATACGAAAAGAATTCCAGGATCTGTTAAAGCAATTCGGCATCGAAGAAATTAAAACGATTGGCGAAACGTTTGATCCAGAATTTCATGAAGCCGTCTCAAAAGAAAAGGCAGAAGGGATAGAATCCGGAAAAATCATCAAAGAAGCCCAACCAGGATATAAATTATTTAACAAAGTTCTGCAGCACGCACGCGTCGTGGTCGCAGAATAACACATCAACTAATCAACACATATATGACCATGATTAAATGGGAACCAACAAACTCTATGCTCGACGATTTCTTCGGCGACGAAGACGTCTTTATGCCGATGCGCCGTGCAAACCGACTTGTGCCGGCAATCGACATGTATGAGGATAAAGATAACGTGTATGTCGAAACTGCGCTTTCAGGAATCGATCCAGAAAAAGTGAACATCACCATTGAAAACGACATACTTAAAATCGAAGGACAATCAGAGCACAAGACTGAAGTCGACGAAAAAAATTACTACAGAAAAGAAATCCGCGCCGGACACTTTACCCGCGCAGTCGCGCTTCCAAAGAAAGTCCAGGCAGACCAAACAAAGGCAGAATATACCGACGGAATCCTCAAAATCACCCTGCCGAAATCTGAAGAAGTGAAGCCAAAAACCGTCAAAGTAGAGATCAAGCACGATAAAGTATAATTAACTGACCCCGCAAAAGGCGTGGGTTAAAAAATAAGAAACGTACATGATAGGAGATTCATTCCTTCCGCCATCGGGCGATTTCGCCCCAAGCCCAAAGCAGCCGCATCTCATTCAGATGAATGGACGCTGCCCCGTGTGCGGCAATACGTTTGACTACAAACGTCTGCACATTCTCTTTGAGCAGAATGGCGCATCGCTCTTGCACATCACGTGCCAGAACTGCCACTCTTCGACCCTTGCCTCGGTCGTGGTTGGCGCGTCGGGAGTGAATTTCTCAGGAATCGTCACAGACTTAAATATCACCGACGTGCTGAAATTCAAAGACAATGACGAGATAGCAACCGATTACGTGATGGATCTTCACGAGGCACTTACATTAGATTTATTAGATTTGTAAATTAACTAACACATTACGTATGGCAAAAATTCTTGGAATCGATCTTGGAACAACCAACTCCGCGATGGCAGTCATGGAGGCAGGCGAGCCGAAGATCTTAGAAAACGCAGAAGGCAATCGCACGACCCCGTCGATCATCGCTGTCTCAAAGGCAGGCGAACGACTCGTCGGACAAGTTGCGAAACGCCAGGCTGTGGTGAATCCGTTTAACACGCTGTTTTCAATCAAGCGCCTTATTGGCCGCAGATACGAAGACGATGAAGTCCAGCGCGACATTAAAACCTTGCCGTTTAAAATGGAGAAAAAAGGCGAAGGCGTTGTTGTGCTGATGGGCGACAAAGAATATCGTCCGCAGGAAATTTCGGCAATGGTATTGCAGAAACTCAAAGCTGATGCAGAAGCAAAACTTGGCGAAAAAATTGAAGAAGCTGTTATTACCGTTCCTGCCTATTTTGACGACTCACAACGCCAGGCAACAAAGGACGCGGGTGAAATCGCAGGGCTTAAAGTCCGACGCATTATCAACGAGCCGACAGCTGCCGCGCTCGCATATGGATTTAACAAGAAAAAAGATGAAAAGATAGTTGTCTATGATTTAGGCGGCGGAACATTCGACGTTTCAGTTCTCGAAGTTTCAGAAGACACAGTTGAAGTGAAAGCAACAAATGGAGACACGCATCTTGGCGGAGACGACTTTGATCAGGTATTGATGCAATGGATAACAGATGAATTCAAAAAAGATTCTGGTATTGATCTTTCAAAAGACCAGACCGCACTTCAGCGATTAAAAGAAGCTGCTGAAAAAGCAAAGATTGAGCTTTCAACGACTCAAGAAACTGAAATCAATCAGCCGTTTATCACGACTGACGCAACTGGTCCAAAGCATCTGCTCTTGAAACTCTCGCGGGCAAAACTTGAATCTCTTGTTGGCGATCTTGTGCGTCAAACACTTATACCGCTTGAAAAAGCACTCGCTGACGCGCACGTCGCAAAAGGCGATATCAACGAAGTTATTATGGTTGGCGGTATGACCCGCATGCCGATGGTGCAAAAACTTGTCGAGGATTTCTTTGGCAAAAAACCGCATGTCGGCATTAACCCAGACGAAGTCGTTGCCTTAGGCGCAGCAGTACAGGCTGGCGTGCTTCAGGGTGACGTCAAAGACGTTTTGCTCTTGGATGTGACTCCTTTGACCTTAGGCATTGAAACGCTTGGTTCTGTCGCAACACCGCTCATTGAGCGCAATACGACCATTCCAACGTCGAAATCTCAGGTGTTCTCAACTGCAGCTGATAATCAAACCTCTGTTGAAATTCATGTGGTGCAGGGCGAACGTCCTATGGCGCATGACAATAAATCCTTGGGCAAATTTATGCTCTCTGGTATCCCACCGGCGCCCCGTGGCGTTCCGCAGGTTGAAGTGACATTTGACTTAGACGCAAACGGAATCTTAAACGTCAAAGCTAAAGACAAAGCCACCGGCAAAGAGCAGTCCATTACGATTACCGCGTCCACAGGACTTTCAAAAGATGAAGTTGAGCGCATGAAGCAAGAAGCAAAAGCGCATGAGGCAGAAGACGCCAAAAAGAAAGAAGCGATTGAAGTGCGCAACATTGCTGAAAGCACTTACTACACCGCAGAGAAAGCGTTGAAAGACGCTGGCGACAAAGTTCCTAAAGACGTGAAAAAGAATGTTGAAGAAAAGATGGAGGCTTTGAAAAAAGTGAAAGACGGCGACGATAAAGATGCAATCAAGAAAGCGACAGAAGAGTTGTCGACTGAAATGCAAAAGATCGGGCAAGCCGCGTACGGACAGTCCAGCCAACAGGGCGGACCCGCATCTGGCGGGCAAACTCCTCCGAAGGATGAAAAATCCAGCCAACAGGGCGGACCCGCATCTGGCGGGGAGGCGAAAAAGGATGAGCCGGTTGAAGGTGAATACGAGGAAGTCAAAAAATAAGACAATGATTATTAGGCGCTTCACACCCCTTTTAGAGCAAGCTCGCCCCGCCGAGGTAAAAGATTATTTCGCCGTAGGCGGGGTAGAGGGGGAGTACGAAGAGGTTAAGTCCTCCAAGTAGAGGATCTGCCATTTGGGCAGAAAATAAATTGGTTTAGAAACCAGGCAAAGGCTCTTACGAAAAAGTAAGGGTTTTTGTTTTTATAATTTTTTGTCTAGGGATAGGGACACATAAATTTCGAAAGCCAGTTTCCCTATCCCTAAGACAGTACCCAACCTTTCGGCACGACCTCGCAGGGGCGAGATAAAATCCTCCAAGTGCTTGTGCACGACTTTCAGCTCAGGCAGTAGCCCTCGATTAAAACCGGAATGAAAGTCGGGCCTTAGTTTGCCCAAGCATATTGAAGGATTTTTTAATATTTACCTTTATGTAAGTTTTTCATTTAAAACCGTGAAAATTTTCTTTTTAATCATTCTTTTCACGGTTATGACGTCAAAAGCGTTAATGATTGACTTGTGCCAGGCTCCCATGCTAAATTTTATATATCAAAAAAGCCCCACCAAAATGCGGGGTTTTATTTCATTTGACAATATATCATATATGATATATACTAATTTACACATTAAAAACTAGGTTATGAAGGCATATTTTATGCTTCGGCAGAACGGAAGGGCGCCGTTAGAAGAGTATATTCGTTCTATAAACTCAAAAAGAGAACTTGCATACATTCACGCCACAATTGATAAGCTAATCAAATATGAAGGAAGACTAACCGTTCAATATGCAAAAAAAATCCGCAACAAAATATGGGAGTTGCGCTCGCCATTAGGAAACAGAGTTTTTTATTTTATTGATACAGGTAGCGAGATTATTTTGCTTGATGGATACACTAAGAAGAGAGATAAAATTGAAAAGCGTGTATTAGAAAGAATTGAAAGCTTATATCAGGAATATTTCATTACGTACAATAAAAAGCCCTATTAAGTCTTAAAATCATAATAAGATAAACATATATGCATAAAGATAATTATTTTCAAAGATTTAAAAACGATAAAGAATACCAGCGTCATTATAAAGAAGCTAGCGAGATGCTTGAAATTGCGATTCAAGTGGCTGGGGCTCGCAAAAAGAAAAAAATTACACAGGTAGAACTTGCGAATAGAATAGGCATGCCGCAAAGTCAGATCGCTCGGCTCGAAAGCGGGAATCATAACGTGACACTTGAGACGCTTAATAAAGTGGCAAGTGCCTTGGATTTGAAGGTTACAGTAGCTTAGTTTATTTTTTTCAACGGACGGAAAATGCTTGATTTGTCAGCTTAAAAGTGGGATGATGGGGGCATGAAAAATGTCACAATTATTCGAAAAATCCAAGGGAAGGTTAGAAAAATTTTACCTTCCTACATGATAACAAATTTGCTTACGAAAGAAGAAACAAAACTCGTGAGTGTTGTAACAGCCACAGCGAAGAAACATAATGAGACGACACGGAATTCGAAAAGTGCCAGGGTATATTATGTGTTACGAGGTACGTTTGTTCTTTTTCAAGGGAAACGAAAGCTGTTGGCAAAAAAAGGTGACATTATTTTCATACCCAAGAATGTTAGATATACATTTGGTGGAACTTTTGAGGCGGTGATTATCAATACGCCGGCTTTTAATGTTAAGTTTGACAAGACAAGTTATAAATAACGCAAAGGAGTCCCGATTTACCCCGCAGAAGGCGGGGAAGGGGGTTTCTTTATTTAGAAGATTATTAATTACAAACACATGGGAAATTTGGTACAGAATTTAACAAAAGAGTACGTGGAAGCTGATCAAGATTATGTAAATTATCTACAAAGATTCGCAACAAGCGGAGAAGGTCTACCTTTGACATCCGAAAGTGCGAGCAAACTCAAAGAAAAAAGAGACAAGAAAAATAAATTGGAAAAAGACTTGTTAGCCGCATGGCGAATTAATTAATAATTTTCGCCCAGAGATAGGGCGACAACAAGTTCGGAAAGCCTGTTCTCCCTACCTCTAGGGCGGTACTCCACCCCTTCCACACCGCCTCGCGGGGGCGAGATAAAATTCCCTTCAGATTCGTGTGAAATTCCGAAAGCCATTTCGATAATTTCTTAGTCACTCATCTTCAGGGGATTTTACCATTTTATTTTTTAGTGTCTCCATGCCCTGGATTTGGGACTCGTTCTACAACATGGGTATTTGGGCGTTCTCGAGCTTCTTTAACTGGCACAAACTGACCATTCCGTGCATTACGGCCCTCGAGATGGGTTTTTGGTGACTTGTTCATATAATTATGTATTAATTATTTGAGTTAATATTTTTAGGATTTGATCCAATCTACGACATTTTGGGGGAAATTTCTCAAGGCCGAAGCTTTCCCAGTGATGTCGACTACAAATATTTTGTCATTACGGTCGGTATAGTCTACAAGCTCGTCTTTTACTGTGGGACAATTTTTGCTGGTTTTTATGAGCCAGACTGACTCTAGCGGTTTGCAGTATGCCGCGTAATCCCTGAGATATTCATAGAGTCGGCTGTAGTCTTTCCCTGGTGTAATAAGATCGTAGGAGATTAATAAAGTGTTCATTGAGTTTATAGTTAATAGTTATTTGTGTGCTTTGTGAGAGTGCACCTCTCTTCGGGGATGTAACGGCTCGCGTTACGGTTTTTGGTATATTTGGGGATGTTTCTTTAAAGTCTTGAAGTAAGTGCATTTTTCTGTCAGAATCTATACAGAAAACGCGTTCCATTGAAATTTTCATCTGAATTTTTCTTTAGAACACACCAAATGGTGACTTTTTAACCATTTTGATGCGTTTTTCAGTGCGGACACCCTTACTTTTGAGAGGAGGGGTGTTTCGCCATAAATCAGTATACAGTTCGTAAACATAATTTGTCAAGTCCACTTTGTGTATTGACTAGTTGGCAAGCATATGATATCATACAAGTAAAGCTATGAAACCTCAACAAAAGGAATTATTCTATAAAAAATTGGGCGAGAATATCGCTAAAGCAAGAAGTGAAACAAAAGTAACTCAAGCGGAGCTTGCGGAGAAAACAGGATTGTCTCGGACGACAATCACAAATATCGAGCGGGGGCGTCAAAAACCTAGTTTTTTGGCAGTTCAACTAATTGCAGAGAAACTCGGTAAAAATTTAGATAAATTAAAACCAACACCCGATAAGTTTATTGATATTCAGGAAGCGTCTGAGCAATTAATTGAGAATTCAATCAAAGGCCAAGATTATAACGACCCAAATTTATGATAAACGAAAAAATAGAACAATCCTCTTATAAAATAATTAAGGTGTGCAGGATTGAGAAAGCCCCAGTTCAAATGAATCTTGTTTCAAAATCTTTAAAATTAACAATGACCAGCGTTGAACTTCAGGATAATATCTCTGGAGCTTTATTAAGAGACTTAAAAACAATTGTTGTTAATAAATTTCACCCTCTTGTTAGACGGCGTTTTACGGCAGGGCATGAAATTGGTCATTATATTTTACACAAAAATAAGCGGCACATTGATGATTTGTTTTTTAGAACCAATAATGTTTCAGAAGACGAAAAAAGGATGGAAAGCGAAGCCAATCAATTCGCAGCATCATTACTAATGCCTCGAGTATTTATTGATCGGGAGTTAAACGGAAAAAAGCTAACAAAAAATATACTACAAGAAATTTCATCCAAATTTAAAGTAAGCGATCAGGCCATGGTTTTTCGATTAATGAATTTAGGTTATCTTTCAGACAATATATTAGATTGATACGGTTTTTTAGTTTGACAGAATAGAGGTGCGGGGGTAGGTTTGGAGTAAGAGTATTCGCCTCGATTTTAAATAAATTGGGTGGTTGAGTTTTGGGGTCAGTTCGGGTAAGATAGATGCATGCCTCGGAAGAAGAAAGTAGTAAAAAAGACAACTAAAAAGGGTGAGCGCAAGAGTAATCTTAAGCGCGACCTTATGTTAAATCCATATTTCGAGAGCAAAGATTTTATCCTTCTTTTAGGGGATTCTATCGATTATCTTAAACGCTGGCCCGAGAATTATTTTGATATGATTTTTGCCGATCCGCCGTACAATCTCTCGAATGGCGGTTTTACTGTCCACGCAGGCAAGCGCGTGTCTGTTAACAAGGGAGAGTGGGACAAGAGTAGAGGCATAGATAAAGATTTAGAATTCCACATGAAGTGGATTGAGGCCTGTCGACGTGTATTAAAGCCCGAAGGGACAATTTGGATCAGTGGCACATACCATTCAATATATCAGTGTGGCTATGCACTCCAAAAAAATGGCTACAAAATCCTAAACGACATTTCATGGTTTAAGCCTAATGCATCACCAAATTTAAGTGGACGCTATTTCACGGCGAGTCACGAAACTTTGCTTTGGGCAAGAAAAGATCCAGATGCAAAGCATATTTATAATTACCAACTGATGAAAAATAGTGCATGGAATGGTGACTTTATAAAAAGACCCGGGAAGCAGATGCGAAGCGTTTGGGCTATTGGTACACCAAAACGAGATGAAAAAATTTTTGGAAAACACCCAACACAAAAACCTGAGGAGTTATTGAATCGTATAATACTTGCTAGCACAAACAAAGACGCCAAAATTTTAGATCCATTCACAGGTAGCTCAACTACAGGCGTTGTCGCAAACCGACTCGGTCGAAAATTTGTTGGTATTGATACAGAAAAAGAATATCTTGAAGTATCAAAAAAGAGGTTTAACCATTCAAAGACAAAAAAATGAAGATTGTTACCAGAACTACGGCAATAAATAATCTTAAGAAGTATATTGGTAAGGATTTAAGAAGGCTTGCTTTAGATTTTAGAATCACCACTTATGAGACGGGTAGACAGAATAAGGGCTGGAAAGGGCTAATACTTGAGAGACTTGCAGGACTAGAAAATAATGTTTCAAAGGCACCGAATGGTTTATCGTATGAACTAAAATCCGTTAGCTTTCATCAGGTCAAGGGTAAATTAAAACCAAAAGAAACAATGGCGATTACAATGATTAATCCTAAGGAATTAGTTGAGCAAGACTTTTTTCATAGTCACTGTTGGGCTAAATTAAAATCAATAGTTTTTTGTGCTGTACAATGGAATGGTCAAAATGCGAGTCAAGCTAAACTACTTCGGGTTGCCAGTTTAGATTTTACTGAAGATGATGAAATTATTCAGGAGATTAAAGAAGATTACGATTTTATTAGGAAGAAATTAATAACCAAAGGTTTTAAGGCTTTAACAGGGAAGGATGGTAAGTGGATCCAAGCAAGAACTAAAGGAGCTGGTGGCACAAATCCTCTGACAGGGGATCGTCGACCAATCACCCGTGCTTTTTATGCAAGAACGAAGTTAGTAAGTAAGATTTTTGAAATTGCATCCTAGATTTCAAAAATAATCCTATGGCGAGGCGGGGAAAACTTTATTTCCCATTTTTTGGTATACTAAACGTATGGCGTTAACAACAAAAATGATAAAAATAAACATAATATGGATTTTATCCATTTGTCACAAAAAAGAATTTAAAAAAATATCAATTGCCAGAGCACGCTCGAAGGGCAAATTACTGGATGTTTAATTATATTGGTTTAGACCAGCTACCCTTTTTTACTTTGTATCAGAAATAATTGAATGGCGAGACGGCGGGAATCTAAGCAAAGCGATTTAGTTGACGGAATTAAATTTATTCTTGTTCTTATTGTTTTTCTTGCCTTTAGTTATTGGCAGACACAAGAACTTAAATACCTTTTGTACATCGGGGGAGTATTTTTAGTTCTAATTATTGCTTTTTTTGTGTATCGAGGAATCCGACGTCGTTTTTATGCGTCAAAGAAAACACTCGAAGAGTTACGTTCGTTAACCCCAAAGCAGTTTGAAGAATTTATCGGCGATTTATTTAGAAGACGAGGATATGCAACTGAAGTGGTTGGAATGTCGCACGATGGTGGAATTGATGTTATTGCAAATAAAGACGGAAAGAAAAACTACATTCAATGTAAAAAGTTTATAACTAAAACGGTAAGAGTCGGGGATGTGCGTGATTTTTATGGTTCAATTGTCGATCGACTCGAGGGTGGCAAAGGTTTTTTTATAACAACAAACAAGTTTACCAAAGAATCTAAAGAGTTTTGTAAAGATAAACCAATTGAATTAATTGACGGCCATCAGTTGGTTAAATATATTCAGCTAATTCAGAAGGATAAAAAATAACCCAACTGCGGTTTGTGTTCGTGTGGTGGGTTGATTTTTGGTCGGAAAGGTGGAAAGATGAAGGCATGAAAGTTATTCTCTACATGGCGATTACGGCGAATGGCATCATCGCAAAAGCTGACGATGATACGTCGTGGATTTCAAAAGAAGAATGGGATTCCTACAGCGCTGCAGTGCAAAAAGCAGGCTGCCTTATTATGGGTCACCGGACATATGATATTTTAACGAAGCAGACTGAATTTGCAGAATTAAAAAAAGTAAAACTTGTTGCTGTATCGGGTGGAGATTTTAAAACTATTGCAGATAATCATGTCATCGCTTATTCACCGAAAGAGGCGCTTAGTATGTTGAAAGATTTTGATGAAGTTATTGTGGCTGGTGGCGGTCACTTGAACAGTGCGTTTTTGAAAGAAAAGCTGATCGATGAAATATACCTTGATATTGAGCCTAAGATTATAGGTGATGGGATTAAGGTTTTTGAAGGATTGGATTTTGAATGCGACCTTGAGCTTTTGGAGCAAAAAATGATTACATCGAACGAAATTCAGTTGCGGTATAAAGTGAAGAAGTAACGTATCCTATATGCCTCTTCCACTACTTATCGGCGGTGCGCCACGCTCGGGTAAATCAAGAGTAGCCCAGCAACTGGCGGCTGAGTGGGGCGTACCACAAATATCGACGGACACATTGCGCAAACAGTTTCGCGAGCAGTATGAGGCGGAGCGGGAATCCTATCCTTGGCTTTATTCCACCGAAGGAATGACGGCTGAAGAATTTTGGAGCACGCGCACGCCACAGAAGGTGATGGAGTTAGAGATCGAGCAGGGGCGGGAGCTGTGGCCGTTTTTGATTCAGGTGATCAAATCTGGAGACTATGGCATTATCGAGGGTGTATCATTATTACCCGAGCTTATCTGGCAGACGTTCGGGGAGCACATCCGTGCAGTGTTTCTCATTGATTCGAATGCCGATCGGGTTGGGCAGATTATCCAGAGGGAAGGACTATGGGGCGACGCAGATACGTACTCGGATAAAGTTAAGAAAAGGGAACTGGAATGGGTGATGCTACATAATAAGTGGTTTCGCCAGCAGGCTAAAAAGTATTCGTATCTGCTGATTGATCGGAATGAACAAAGTGACAAGGATGGACTGGCACTAATCAAGAGCACTTTAACGAGGTGAAAGAGAAAAAGCAGAAATAACCCAATAGCGTTGGGGCAGAAAATAATTTTTTGTTGAAAATTTAAACAATGAATCCCGTATCAAAACGAATAATTTTTTACCTTACTGGCCTTGCATCCATTGTCGTAGGGGTTTTATTGACCTATGCGGTAATAAATAACTGTATTTTTTGCAGAGCTGGGGAACAACCACCACATAATCCGTGGGCCTATATACGACAGTACGGCTGGCCGGTGAAAATAGGAAGTTTTAATTATTTTAATAAAGAAGTAAATACTTTTTCCAAATGCAGGGAGTTCGACAAAGAACACGAGGGCGAGATGATAGTATATGTTGGACTTGAAGAAACCTATGACTCAACTCAAACAGGATCATGCAGAGTTATTAGTGAGCCTAATTATTTTGCGCTATTTTTGGATTTTTTGTTTTGGTCCTTAATAGTTTTTGGGGTTGGGTATGGTGCGTATAGACTTAAGAAAAAGCAGAAATAATCCTGCTTTACATACCTTAAGCAACCTCAATAATCCCACATTCGCTCGTTCGTGCGAACGAGCGAATGATAAAAAGTAAAATAACCTACGGCGAGTGGGGCGGGGAAATCTTTATTTCCCGATTTTTGGTATACTGAAACTATGTATGAAAAGGAGTTTTTAACCAGATTTCAGAAACGGGGGCAAAAAGAGAAAGCCTATTGGCGGTTTATGAACATAGCCGTTTTTATAATTTTTTTCGGTGCCTACCTAGCCCAAGATCGTGAGTATATATACTTAGCCGTGCTACTAGTCATTCTATTAAGTTTAGTGGGCTTTGATAGAAGTTTGCAGGGTTCTATATTCTCTCCCTACACACGTTTTGCACGTGAGCTTGTTTATAAACGTGTCATTCAAACCAGAGATCCGAAAGGCCCAGAAGATACAGAGGCATGGGGGAAGCGGGAGGATATATATGAAGATATAAAAAAGCGTACAAATTTATTTATGCGTTTTTTTTATTTTCGATTAGGAATATTCATTTTGTATTCTCTGATTTCGGTTTTAATTGGTTTTTGGTTTTTTGTCATCCCTTGTTTACTCTATGCTATGTCCTGGGTAATCGATTATTTAGAAAAAAAGCAAAGGGAAAAGTTTTTACAATACATTCAGACTACCTATTTATCAAAAGCAGAATAATTTTTTTTCCATTTTTTTGGTATACTGAGATTATGCAAAAAAAACTAAAAGTCGGGGTGGTTTTTGGTGGGCCATCGAGTGAGCACGAGGTTTCCCTTAACTCGGGAAAGAATGTGTTGCGGAATTTGGACACCAAGAAATACACCGCCATTGCAATAAAAATTCCAAAAAAGGTAAACTGGCTTATTCCGTTTATTCAAAAAGTTAAAAAAGTCGATGTTGCGTTTTTGGCGCTACACGGTCGATTTGGTGAAGACGGAAAAATTCAGGCGATTTTAGATTCATTGCGTATTCCTTATACGGGGTCCGGCGTCAAATCAAGCAGCATCGCAATGGATAAAGCAGCAACGTATCAGATGCTTTCTGGGGAGAAATTGGTTTTTCCGAGGTCAAAACTTTTGACTTCACTAGATAAGAGAAATACCATTGGTTTTCCTGTGGTCGTCAAACCAAACGCGTCAGGCTCGAGCATTGGGGTTTCAATCGTAAAGAGTAAAAAGGATTTGACGCGAGCTTTAATGAAAGCTTTTCGAGAAGATCGCGAGGTTCTACTTGAACAATATATCAGAGGGACAGAGTTTACCTGTGGCGTTTTGGGAAACTATCAAAAAGACTTGCAGGCACTCCCAGTGGTTGAGATCCGCCCAGCTGAACCATTTTTTAATTACAAGGCAAAATATTTTGACGCGCGGACACAAGAAATCTGCCCAGCACCAATCTCGAAAAAACTTGCTAAAGAAATTCAGCGTATAGCAAGCCTTGTGCATGAAAAGCTTGGTTGCAAAGGACTCACACGCTCTGATTTTATTGTAAAAAACGGAAAGGTGTATTTTTTTGAGATAAATACTATCCCAGGGCAAACAAAAGAAAGTTTGTGCCCTAAGATGGCAAGAGCGTCGGGCTGGACCCTTGAAGAATTTTTTGATAAGCAAATCAGGCTCGCGTTAGATAAATAATTTTTTGCCGGCGGGGCGGGAAAACTTTATTTCCCATTTTTTGGTATACTAAAAATATGAAAAAAGCATTATATATTTCCGCCACAATCGTTCTGCTTCTTGGCGTTGGGATGTTTGTTTACTTTAGATTTTTGGGGACTGATGGCACGAACGTAAATAGCAATACTAATTCGTCTACCAACACCAATTCTGTTGCCTGTACCATGGAAGCTAAACTTTGTCCTGACGGAACAGCGGTAGGGCGCATTCCCCCAAATTGTGAATTTGCGGATTGTCCCGAAGTGGATAGTTTATTAACTGAAGCCGAAGCGCGAGACATTGCCGAAGCGTCATGCATCAAGGGCGGCGAGTCATTGGTAGCTGGCACATATAACGAAAATACAAAGACTTGGTGGTATGACGCCAATCTGAACGCGACGCGCGAAGGGTGTAGCCCTGCATGCGTGGTCAGTGAGCAGACACAAACCGCAGAGATAAACTGGCGCTGCACAGGCCTTGTAGAGCCATAATAGAATTTTTTTAGAAAATATTTTCATTAACCTTTTATCCAGAGGCGGGGAGACTATAAGTCTCTAGTTTTTTTCTTTTAAATCTTTTGCCCAGGGCGTAAGGAGGGCACAAGTTCGGAAAGCCTGCCCTCCTTACCCCTAGGGCATGTACCCCATCCACCTGGCACCGTCTCGCAGGAGCGAGTTAAAATCCTCTGAATTCCTCGTATGAAATTCCGGCCAAAGCCATGTCCGGTAATTTCTTGGTTACTCGAAATTCAGAGGATTTTGTATCTTCCTGGGCGCCCGTTGAGAAAAACAGAGGAAAAACGAATCAACGCCAATTGAAAAAAATCAGAAAATTCAAATCGGGAGCAGGCTGTAAGAGTATTGTGTCGACATTGATTTGGCGACCAATACATGCGGCCTGCGGAGATTTGATATTTTCAGATTTCTTTTCACTTGGCTCGGTTTAGGTGTCACCCTTTGCCGACCCAAAGGGTGGTAAAAGCGGTGCCGTGCACACGGCAATATTTTTTTATGCAAAAGGGGAGAAGGTTTAAAAGGCGAAAGCCTTTGTGAGCTTCTTTTGCTTCTGAATAGATTTAAAAAGAAAATTTGCTTGATTTTTGGTATACTAAAGTAATGGAAGAAAAACAAAATCCATCAAGAACAAAACCGGCTGGAGTTATTATCTTAATAGCCGCAGCTGCGCTTGCCTTTATATTCAATATTTTCTATTCTACCGTCTTTCATGACTCAAAGGCGATAGGCTTTTTTTACGCGATTCCGGTTCTTGCAGTCGTTGCTGTACTTCAAGATTTTGGATTTCGTGTACGTGATGGAAAAGTCAAATATTTTAATGATCTTACGCCTCAGCAGCTTGCCGTCACGACATACGTTATACTATTTTCAAGTATTATTGTGGTCGTAATAGCTGTTCTTGTTCGAAGTGTGGGGGATGCTCCAAAATTAAATTTTTTTTGGTACCTTGTCTTTATGGCACTTTCGTATGTGATTACATGGCTCATCCCATACGCCCGAAAAATATATACGAAGATTGAAAATCCTTAGAGGGAGAAATTTAAAAAATTTTCCCCCAACTGACGAGAAGTGATGGATTCTTAAGTTTTTGATAAAATAATCTTATGGCGAGGTGAGCCTGCGCCTCGAGCGGGGGAGCGTGGAGAATTGAAGAGCTAAAAAAACATTCTCCGCTTAAGGTATATTAAGCAATCTCAAATCCCACATTCGCACATTCGTACGAATGTGCGAATAAGAAAATCCTATAATAAATGGTGAGGGGTAAAACTTCCCGATTTTTGGTATACTTGGGGTATGAAAAAAGTTGGCGAAATAGAATCATTCCCGGTCTATATTTTAGAAAAGGATGTGGCAAAAAAATATGCAAAAAGAATCGCGCAACTTCTTGATGCTATTCCTCTAGTTGATTATACAGAAAAAGAAATTCTTGCTGAGTCAAAAGAAGAAAGAGAATTTTTCGGTAAATGGGAGCACAGTTTTGTCGTGTTTGACCACAATATTCCTATTGCGGTAATTATTTGTTATGAAAGAAAGGCGGAGGGGAATGTACAATATCCAGTAAACAGCCTTTACATTTCAGAGTTAGCTGTAGATGAAGTCTATCGTGGAAAAGGCATCGCCAGAAAATTCATTAAGTTTTTTTTGAACACTAATAAAAAACTTACTTCACTGGACGGACAGATCGCATATTCTGTTCAGACTAACAGCGCGGACTGGAATAGTCATGTAGTAAGGTTATATGAGTCCTTTGGTTTTAAAAAAATAGCCTTTAAACAATACGATAATCGAAGAGACGCTGTGTTATTTTTAAAATAATCCTGTGGCGGGTAAACATACGGGGTTTAGTGGGTACTAGTGAAATAGTATTTAAATCAAGAAAAAAGAGCAGTACCCCCTGCTTAACATACGTTAAGAAGAAAATTTTCATTCTGTGCGGGGTAGATACAACGCGCTTAGTGGGGGACTTATTGGATTAAGGCAAATAAGCAAGCGAATGACTGAAGGTTAAGATGTAAGAACGAAACAGGGAAAGAGTAACTTTATATAGTTATGCTATTTGACAAACTTTATAAAGTTTTGTAATATAGCGATATATGACTATTCCGCAAAAATTACATACAATCTTGACCCTGACTGGTAAAACCCAAGAAACGCTTGCCCGAGAGTTAGGCGTCAGTTTTGTGGCATTTAATGCATGGTTTAATGGGAAAGCTAATCCGCGGCCAGCGGCTTTGGCGAGAATTAATAGGTTGTATTTCAAACAAGGTGGTGAGGATATTCAGGTTGGCCAAGCTTTGGAAGCCAAGAAGCGGATTATCCAGAAGTTAAGGAAAAAACACCCAAAAGTACTTCAAAAAATATTGGCGCGAAAAGATCTGTATGACGAGTTTATGTTGGCTTTGACATACCATACGAACCGAATTGAGGGCAGTACAGTAACAAAAGATGAGACTGCGGCGATTCTTTTTGACCATACTGTTTTGCGTAACCGCAGTTTAGTTGAACAACAAGAGGTTAAGAACCATCAAGCCGCTCTCGATTTTTTATTTCGCCATTTACAAGGTGGCCGTCCCATAAACGAAGGGCTTATCCTACGACTGCATAGCATACTCTTAAATGCTATCCACGTTGATGCTGGTTCATATCGCCAGCACGCCGTTCGTATAGTCGGCGCAAATATCCCAACGGCAAATTACCTTAAAATACCTGTGCTTATGCGAACGCTCTCGATTGAGTTGGGGAAAATGTCGACAGACATAATTGCGCAAGTTTCAAGTGTGCATGCTCATTTTGAGCGGGTCCATCCTTTTGCTGATGGTAATGGGCGCATTGGCCGTTTATTACTTACAGCCATGCTTTTGCACGCAAATATCGCCCCTGCGATTATTGAGCAGAAACAAAGGCGTGCATATATGCATAGTCTGAATGTAGCGCAATCAACTTCAGATAATGAAAAATTGCAGGAATTTTTCTGTAACGCCGTGTTTAAAGGTTACTCATTTCTCAGTTAGGTAAAAGCTGATTTAGATTTAAAAATATATTAACCCTACAATGGTTTGGGTGGGTGGGGCGCGCGGCATGTGATGCCGAAATAATCCCAACCTCTGCTTTAAGGTATGTTAAGCAATCTCAAATCCCACATTCGCACATTCGTACGAATGTGCGAATAAGAAAATCCTATAATAAATGGTGAGGGGTAAAACTTCCCGATTTTTGGTATACTGTGTTCATGAAATGTAGAAGAGCAGTGACAAAAGATGCAAAAACAATAAGTCGTCTTGTTTGTGATACAATCCGAAAAGTTAATTCAAAAGATTATACCCCACGACAAATTAATGCTTGGATAGAAAATAATACCGTTGAACAAATACAAGAAAAGATTAAGGGGCAGCGGCCATTTTTTGTAATAACTGATCGTAATCGAATTGTTGGAGTGAGCTCGCTTAAACTGGAAAAAAATGAAATGTCCGCACTTTATGTTAAGCAGGATTCACTTCAGAGCGGTTTTGGGTCTGTATTGTTAAAGTTTGTAGAGAAATACGCCAAAAATCACGGTGTAAAGCAACTTAGAATTGATTCGTCAAAAACGGCCTTTGATTTTTATAAAAAAAGGGGATACCAGAAAATTAAAACAGTCTCGCATTTGATGAATGGAGTAAAAATTACTTGTATTTTGATGAAAAAGAAATTAAAGAATTAAAAAAGCAAAGCAATAATTTTCCTCCCGCTGAAAAAAGTCCTGAACTAAAAAAATCCTTGTAGTGTTTGTGTATCAAAAGACCCAGCTTTCATTCAGGTTTTGTATCTACCCGTCCGTTGAAAAAAATCAAGAAAAACGAATCGGGAATGAGTGTAAGAGAAATATGTCGACATGGCTTTGGCGACTATTTCATGCACGAATGGAGATTCGTTTGTTCTAGATTTCTTTTCACAGGACTAGAGTTTTGGTCCTTTTGGGCGATGCAAAAGGACATTAAGGTTTAAAGGCCGAAGGCCTTTAGGGGTTTGTGTAACTCTCCGGGCAAAAATATATTAAGGAATAAATATATCTTGATTTTCACTCTCAAAAGTGAGATGATGATTACATCATAAATAACAACTCATTATATGGAAGATAAGCGAGAAGAATTTAAAATAGACGCTGACCAGCTCGTCAAAAAAGTAAAAGAGATTATTGCCGCAGGAAACGCCCGCACGATCATCATCAAGAATGAACAGGGCGTCGAAGTAATGACCCTGCCTTTAACTGTCGGAGTTGTTGGAACCTTGCTCGCGGCGCCGTTAGTCGCTGTGGGCGCGATAGCTGCGCTTATGACAAAGTGTACGATTATTGTTGTAAAGAAATAAACCCATGTCTATAGAATATCGATGTCCAAATTGCGGATTTTCGTATGAGATTCATACGTCCGGCAAAGCAGGCGAGCCGTGTCCAAACTGCGGTTCTCAACAAACAGATCAAAAGGGTGCCTCTGACTAAGAAATAATTTTACGGGGCGCGGGGATTTGCCGATAATTTTGTTTTAACAAAAAAAGTCATATTGTTAGTTATGTCAGACATCAAACATATAGTGAAAAGTAAATATTCAAGCATCGCTGCAGCGCCAGGCCATACGTGTTCGTGTTCTGCGAGAAAGTCAGTGTCTAAGGAAATTGGTTATACGGACGAGCAATTGCAGACTGTTGGTGTAGCCGACATGGGACTTGGATGCGGCAACCCGATCGCGTTTAGCAAAATCAAGTTAGGCGATACAGTTGTTGATTTGGGTAGCGGTGGGGGCATCGACTGTTTTTTGACTGCAAAGAAAACGGGCCCGACCGGCAAGGTGATCGGCATAGATTTTTCTGAAGAGATGATTGCGAAAGCCAAGGCAAATGCCACGAGAGGCGGATTTACTGTAGTAGAGTTCAGGCTTGGCGATATCGAGCAACTGCCGCTTGAAGATAATTCGGCAGATATTATTATTTCCAATTGCGTTATCAACCTAGCACCAGACAAACAAAAAGTATTTCATGAGGTATACCGGGTTTTAAAACCCGGCGGTGCTTTGTATGTTTCGGATATTGTTTTGCTTGAGAATTTATCGCAAGAGCAAAGAAGCGATGAAGAATTAATTGCAGGATGCGTTGGTGGCGCGCTTTTAAAGGATGACTATATCGCTATCGCAAAAAAATCTGGGCTCAATGTTCGTGTTCTCTCTGAAAACAAAAGCATTAGCAAACAGCAATATCAGGGCATTCCTTTAGAGAGCCTGATGCTTGAGGCAATAAAATAATTTTTGCTCGTCCCGGGGGTTAATACATTTTTTTACAAGAAGTATATGAATTTATTAGCGCAAGTGGATATTAACCGATTTCAACCAGCAATATTCTGCACGCCTAGTGAGGATTTATACGCACTTTCTACGTAGGCAAACATCGCAACGATTTTTTTATTTGTGTACATTTTGTCGCTGATAATTATTTTCGTTGTTGCATATCTGCAATCCAATAAACTTTTAAAGTTATCAAAATCCGCGGACAATCAAATGCCAGAAAATAAAGCAAAGATTGTTTTGCTATCTAGGCGTAAACGGGTGTTATTGATTGTTGGATTCATTATGCTCGTGCTTCTTCCAGTTGCAATATACACAAAATATTATTTGTCCCGATCATACGACGAACAAATGCAAAGCCTGCACGACGAAGGCTGCTACGGCTACTAAGTTTTTTTTGCTATACTGAAAACATGCAAGAGGAATTTCGTTACATGTATAATGTCCCGCGAGCATATCCGATAGGCTCAATTATTTTATCTTTTACGAGCCTCGTTTGGACGGCATGCACCTACTTTTCTTCAGACGATATTTCGACAGCACTCGCCATTACCGTTGGACTATTCATACTGACATTTTTGGAATACGCGGTTCGCTGGTATAAATCGACCGTTCATAATGGTACGACGTATTCCTTTACTGACGAGGGGATACACATCGAAAAAGGCGCAACAAAAAAACTCCTTCCTTGGGGGAGCTACAAACTCTATCTTTCTGATTTTGAGTCCTTCTTCGGAATGATAAGCCAATATCTGCCGCTTTCAGGGTTTGTCTTATCTGATATAAGCAAATACTCTTTTCATTTGTACAATTCTGAAGATATTTTGGCTGTGGCGCAAAGTTTCGTCTTACCTGTTATGCCCGAGCAGGTTAATACCGTAGAATCTATTCTTCAAAAGCATTACAAGAAAGGGCAGCCTGGTTTTGTTAAAAGCAAATATCTTGGTGCACTTATTGTTTTTCTTGTTCTCGTTATTTTGATGCTCGTTCTTGTTTTTAGTGTAAAGTAGATTTTGTCTGGGTGAGAAATTAGCTTGTAAGGCTATTTTGCAACAGGATTGGCAGGCGGTACGACCGGCGGTTGTTTTTGTGAGTACTGAGAAATTTTATATAAAATGTAAATTGGGAATACTAACTGAATAACAATACTCAAGATCAGGCTTAACCAATCAGCTTCTCCAATTTGATTCAAAAGTAGAGAAGTCATGAAAATTAATATCCAGTACGGCCATTTCTGATATCGAAACAAACCGATAAGGACAATGATCCATACAAAAGAAATTATGATTGAAAATAATGCAAGTGCGATGGCTGAGCCCAATGAATCAGATGCTACGACTGCATAAACGATTTTTACTGCAATACCAAAGAATATTAATCCAATTAGTATTTTGTGGACCGTGTGTAGCCGGGGATTACTGGTAATTATTTCTTTTGTTGTCATAGGGTTATTAGGATTTTTAATTTAACTTACCGAAAGGGTTGAAAATAATTTTTTATCACATGCAGAACCAGTAGCCCGTTCCACAACGGTAATTTCTGCTGTACCTTCTGAGACAGAGTCAAGACGAACACCAAAATCAGTTGAGCATTTAATGTCACCTGTACTAAATGTCACGTTCCCGAAATCGCATTTCTCACTATAGTATCTATCTGCGGATCCGTCTCTTTCGCATTGTTCATATTCCCGATTACGGCATACGAAATTCGTGTATCCGGACGCCAGAGGAATTTCTTCATAAGCACCGACGGGTTGTGCCGAAGGGTCAATCTTCCCATCGCAGGTATAGTGCAAACGATAAAGGGTTTGTGCTTGCGATAGAAGATCGACACCCGATTCTGTTGAAGGATAAAATACCGGATTAGGGATGTAGCCATTGTCTCCCGGATCATTTACGGTCCATTTTGAATTTTTTTTATCATAGTAATTAATTCCAAGAACCGCTTTGTTGCTTGAAGTATCAACGGAATTAAGTGTAAATGTCATTCCGATGTTGTCGTATGTTTTTGAATTCCCGACAGTAAGCTCGTCGCTTGTAGCAGCAATTGAAACAGCGGTGGAAGAATCGGTTGAGGTGTTAGTAGTGGATGTATTTGTAGCGGCCGTATTTGTTGTAGTCGAGGTGTTAGTTGTTGGGGCGGTTGCTTCAGAAGTGTCGGAAGAAGTAGGATTGACTGCCATCTCGTCGGAGAAATTTAATTCCGAAACGCGTTTCGTGTCATTCACTAGTGTTTCAAGTTCGCTGATTCGGTTGTCTTGGGAATTGATTTTTTTATTTTGAATTACGTAGACGCTTCCTGCGGCTGCTGCAGCAAAGCAAAAAGCAATCACGATCGCCATGAGCGCCGCGACTCCACGTGGATGTGTCTTGTTATACATACACAATATGTTAATTAGTGATGCTTATAGTATAGTCTTTTTTTATCCAACATCAATACGTTTTTTTGGGCCACCTTATATAAGATAAAGGCAATATTTTTTGGTTGTGTGAGAGTTGATGTTTGTCTCGAGTTTTTTGCTTACCCATTGATTTTTTAGTCAAAAAATGAGATGATAGACGTTCGACCGGCACCAGCAGTATTCAGTAGATTATTGATGAAAAAAGGTATGGAAACGTTATTTCACTGCTCATATTGCGAGAATTCTTATGTTTCTCAAGAGACGGCTGACCTTCACGAAAAGGTCTGCAGCTTTAACTTGAAAACCCCAAGTCAGAGGTTTAAAGAAAAATTGGGGAAAGCACACGCAAATAAAATAGTGGTTTAGAAACCAAGCAAAGGCTCTTGCTGAAAAAGCTGGGAGTTTTTTGTTTTATAAACCCAGAAACGTCATACTGTTTGTTATGCCAGATATTAAACATGTAGTGAAAAGTAAATATTCACGCATCGCCGCAACGCAAGGCCATATGTGTTCGTGTTCAGCTCGAAAGTTTGACGCTTGAGGCGTTCAAGTGAAGTTATTAACGTAAAACTTTTTTTGGATAGGCGAAACATTTGCCAAGGTTTAGGGTATACTATACATACCTAATCAGTAATTTTCTATATCTATTCAATCCTCGGGTGAGGTTGCTAATCGGGATTGGCCTATTCTGGTTGTTTTTTAGGCAGTTTCATTTTTCTGGTTTCAAAGACAGGAAAAGGGGAAAAGAGTCTATTACATTTTTGGGATTTCGTTAATAGTCAGCCGATGTTGTGAGGTAGAAATTTACTTTTTTTGATTTTTTAATACCTTCGGACAAAATTCAGGGTTGGTGGTGTTTCAATTGCTCGATATGCAGTTATGTATAGAAAAGATCGATCTAAGTTATCATTCGCTCGTTCGTACGAATGAGCGAATGATAACTTGGATGTAACCGTTGTGTCAGGGGTGCGCTTCTCTCCTATTTTGTCTTGACAAAGAAAAGAAATAATGCAAGAGTATAGTGCTCTCTCTGCAACTTAACAACAGATATAACTGAAACGCAATATAGAGTAAAACAAGGAGGTCTTTGATGGACGAGCAAGCAACTGATAGTTTACTGTCTCGTTTATATGCTCGTATGAGCAAAGAAACGAAACGGTCACTCCTGGCTTTGGCAACAACCATACTGTTGGCAATCGCGCTGCAGCTGTGGTTGCACAATCCGTTATTCACGGTCCTAGGAATTACCATTTCTTTTTTGGCCTGGGGAATCAGAGTGGTGCCACAGTACAATAACGCGCTTCTGGTTCTGCTCTGGGTCAGACGCACGAGGATTGGTTTTTCCGAGGGCATGGTCTGGGTGCCATGGTTTTTTGGCGCCCGACTCGAATACTTCGATGTCCGAAAGCGCTGTTTGCAGCTCCCGGAAGAAGACAACTGGACGTCTGACCGCATGCACTTATTGTATGATATCGTTTTGCAATACGGCGTTACGCCAATAATGCAAGCCGGTATTATACAGAACTTTTTTCAGTTTTTCGTGTGTGCATTTCAGGGGGTCCGTAACGCGAACTCGCTCTACTTCTTCTCTAACCAGATGGATTTGGAATCCGTCGTGGCCATTTTAAGGAGCATGACTGCAAATTTGACCGTCAAGGCGGTTAATAGTCGTAGTTTTGCCGAAGTTTTTCAACAGAGCGAAGAAGGTCAGCCGCAACTGAAACGGGACACGATCCAGGAACAAGTTATTACGGAACTGAATCAGGCGGTGGCGGGTATGGGGTTGCAGGTGTATGCCTATAACCTTGAGGATGTGGATTTGCATCCCGACTCCGCCGCTGTCGTTCAGCAGAAGTTTCTCGCAAAGGTTAGTGGCGAGGCCGCGGAGATTATGGCCGCCGCTTACGGTGAGGCTGCTAAGAATCTTGGAGCTCAAGGACCTGATGTTGCTAATGTGGCCGTCAGGTTGCAAGTGGCGCATTCTTTAACAGAAGCGGCGAAAACAGGCGGTGTACTTGAATTACTGCTACAGGCTCTTGCCGCGAATGTTGCGAAAGCTGCGCTGCCGCAATCCGCTGGAAATTGAATGAGAAAGGTATGATATGGACCAAGTGGAGCAAGTAAACACCGAGGTAAAGACAAAAGCGCTTTACCGCGGAATCGCTACTGTCAGCTGGGGGCTGTTTCTCATCTTTTTGGTGCTCTGGGTATTCAGTGTCATTGATGGCTTAAGGGCCGTTGGCGGCCTGGGTGTTTCCGGAGTGTTGGCGGCGGGATTTACTGTCTTGACCGCGAAGAAGAAGATTCAAAGCGAAGCACCTTAGTCAGTTTCTCAAAACCATCAGTTGAAAGGGTATGGTGTATGGCCAAAAAAACGTTGGAGCCTTTGAAGAGACCCTGGTCTGCGCACGAGATTGGATTTCTTCGGAAGTATTACCGGTTATACGAGACCACGTGG
>Ga0265297_10001649_pt1 | contig 50956 bp, 51 predicted proteins | sample Munlanlwell13791_FD_192502 | JGI IMG/M metagenome (GOLD analysis project Ga0265297, IMG submission 192502) | Leachate microbial communities from a municipal landfill in Southern Ontario, Canada - Leachate well 137-91 | ecosystem: Engineered > Solid waste > Landfill > Unclassified | place...
ACCAGCGATACTCCGGTAAAACGCTTGATAGCGGTTCCTTAACTTCTCAAAGATGTCTTTCTTTACTATAAGAATTTTCGCTGCCTCTTTGGGAATGAGGGGGTAAGGATCTATGGTATCATTCCCAGTTTATTTGGAGGTTTTTTGTTGAAGTTTATGGTTTTAGGAGTAAAATAAAAATTCAATGGACAAAGAAGAAGCGTTAACTGAATTCTTGAATGGATTACGCGTTGCTATCAATAACTCTTTAGCTTATTCCCGCCAACACCCTTTTTTCCTGAAAACTTCCCAAGATTTTAAAGCAAAAATAGACCAAGCGCTCAATTTCTTGAATCCTATAAAAGTGAGCGTATCTACCGAAGCGTTGTTTATGGACGGTAAAAATTGGGCGAAAGTCGTTTTTTCTTCAGAATTAGCCCGAATATTGCACCAGCGTAAAATTAAAAGCATAGAATTCTGCTCAGGCACAACTCTTGAAGAACTGGCGGATTTCTTGAGCCTTTTATCTTTGCAGCCCAAAGAAATCATAAGATCCGGAGGGCTGGACGGATTATTAAAAAAGAAAGAAGTCCCGCATATTCATGTCGAAGACCTGGATTATTCGGTATTACTGGGTTCGGGGGAAGAAAGCACCAAAGATATATGGTTATATTTATTTAAACAGACAATGGATAGCCGGGATGAGAAGAAAATCATCGGGTTCACTGACAATTTCCTGAAAGGAGTGAACAGCCTTAACGCCCAAGATATTATTGAAGATGATGAGTTAAGGGGTAACTTGGGCGCTTTTTTTGGGCATCTGAAAAATGGCGATAGAGAAAAATTTCTGGGATGTTATCATAAATTTTCCAGCCTGATTTTAAATTCCGCCGTTCAGGCCACCGACGATGACATCGGTAAGTTAAAAGAAGTGTTCAGCCATTTTGACAACAATGATCTTACCGACATTTTCTCAACACAGCTGACAAGCGGAAAGCTTAACACCTTGAATCTTGGGTTATTTTCTCGTCTCGCCGGGGAAGAGAGGGCCGAAAAAATCGCCTCAGGATTGACAAATAACACAGAAGTAAAAGCAGGCTTAAAACATAATCCCGGATTGCTCAAAAGGATTAAAGGTTTGTTATCCGGTCCGAATGAGGAGAATATTCCGGCTACTTACCGAACCGCTCTCATTGCTTTAATCAAGGATTTTTCGTCAGCAGGGACCTTCGTTTTTGACTATCAACGGCTCCGTTTTAGTTATCGCATGATTATCCTCGATTTACTTTTTCAGGAAGAAACTACTCCGGAAGAGTTGCCGCTTATTCTGGAAAAATTGGATGATGAGTTGGATGATCTGGACAAAGAAAAAGATTTTAACTTTTTGAAGAGTTTATTAGTTACCTTGAAAAATAACAAGCAGAGAATGCCCCTTGAGGTTTCGGATAATATCAAGAAGCGTATTTCCCATATAGTCGAAGATTGTATTTGGGAGGCGGATATCCCGGAAGGATTGGAGTATGTGGTTGATAATTTGGATAAGATTTTCACCCCGGCTGATTTCTATTTAAACAAAATATTCGGAGAAAAAAGGCCAAATGTATATGGGATAAAGTTATTTCTGAAATTTTTTCCTTCTTATCTAAGCGTATTCTACGAGCATCTGGAAAAGGACCATGCCGATTTTGAATTCTTGAGCCAAATCGCTAAAATCGTCGGCCAGATAGATTTGCCGGTTTCTTTGCCGGTTTTAAAAGAGATATTCTCTTTTGGTAACGAGCTGATTAAAATTGAAGTATTAAGGGCAATGCGTTCAAGTAAAGACCTTGATCCGGGATTTTTATTCCCTATACTTAAAGGCCGGGACACTATCTTAAAGAAGGAAGCGCTGGCGGTTTTACTTAGAGATGAAGCATGCGCCCAAAATGCCATAGATATCCTTTTGGGTATCCGAAGTCCATGGGGTATGGAGAACCATTTGATTCTGGAAAATATTCTGGTCGTGGAAGAATTTAACTTGAGAAGCTCCCGGGATTATCTAGTTGCTTTCAGCAAAAAAAGATTCTTTTGGAACAGAAAGTTAAGGAATAAAGCGCTGGAAGTGCTGGAGAATTGGAAATGACCGATAAAATAGAGAACTCTTTTAAAGACTTTTTGACCTGCCTACAGATGGCTAAACTCTATGGAGCATCCCATCCCATTACTTTAAAGTCAACAGAAAAAGCTTACTTTAGCCTGCAGGATGCTTTGGCTGACCGGCAGGAATTGGTTATCGGGATTATCGGAGCAGAACTTGCTTTTGAAAAGGAAATCTTTTTTGATTTGAGCAAGTTCCTGAATCAGCCGATTACATATTTAAAAAGCAGGGGTATCGAAAGGATTGTTTTCAGCCGCGGTTTTGAACTCGGGGAGTTAAATAAATTCATCGGGTTTCTGGCTCTCCCTAAGGAGGAAATAAAGGGCGATCCCCAGGAATCTTTGGTTTTGTCGGGAATCAGGAGTATATCTGTGGGTAAGGTTAAAGGCTCTCCGGGGTACGGAAAAAGCGGGCGCCTGGAAGGATTGAATAGTTACCAGGCTTCTCTTGACCAAATCTCTCCTTCGTTGACCAAGATGATGAATAACGAAGCCGTTGACGGACTAAGCCTGAAATTGGCGGTAAATAATATCGTCAATAATCTCGGTGTTTACTACGATCAATTATTCGAGCTGGCGACTTTAAAGAGGTATGATACCGGGACATTTATCCACCTATTGAATGTTTCTATATTGAGTATGCATTTTTCTTCCAAGCTGGGATTCAGCAAAGACGTAATTACGGATATAGGCATATCCGCGTTATTTCACGATATAGGCAAGTTATATATTTCCCGTAAAACTATCCGTAAACCGGGTCAACTTAGCGCGCAGGAATTCAAGCAGATGGAGAGCCATACTGTTTTTGGCGCTAAACTGCTTATGCGGTATGTTGAGGCAATAGGAATTATGCCCATAGTGGTTTGTTTTGAGCATCATTTAAAACATGATTTGAGCGGATATCCCAAAAGCGTTTTTAAAAACAAACAGCATATTGTTTCGGCAATCGTTTCTATTTGCGATGTTTATGACGCGCTTTCGCAAAGAAGAAGCTATAAAACAGATTATCCTCCGGATATGATACACGGCCTTATGATGCGCGGCAGCGGAACCAGCTTTGATCCGGACTTGCTGAATTCTTTCTTTAAAAGTATCGGCGTATGGCCGATAGGCTCGATTCTTCTTTTGAGCGATAAACGGGTAGGGGTAGTCGCGGAAGAAAATGAGGCTAATATCTTTCTTCCGAAGGTCAGGATTATCCACCCGCAAAATAACGGAGAAATAATTGATTTAAAAGAGAATAAGGAGGGTATCAAGATAGAGCGTTATTTGAGCCCGTGGTCGGAAGGTAAAGAATTCCTGCATTTAGTTTGACATATCATATTATTGTGTTATACTACTTTAGATTCATGGAGGAATTGAATAAAACCACAAGGGCGTTTTTAGGCCAGAATAAAGGCCCTAAAACGCCGTTTTTCTACCGTATTAAATGACTAAATTCATATTTGTTACTGGCGGAGTTATATCGAGTTTGGGAAAGGGAATAGCGTCAGCTTCCATCGGCAAAATACTGGAGGAGCGCGGGCTTAAAGTTACCCTTATGAAACTCGATCCTTATATTAATGTTGACCCCGGGACAATGAGCCCCTATCAGCATGGCGAGGTCTATGTAACCGACGACGGAGCCGAGACGGATTTAGACTTGGGGCATTACGAAAGATTCACTAAAGCCAAACTTACCCGTTTTAATAACGCTACCACCGGACAGGTCTATAACGCAGTTATCTCGCGCGAACGCCGGGGCGATTATTTAGGCAAGACCATTCAAGTTATTCCGCATATCACCTCGGAAATAAAGGATAGGATAAAGAAGGTTGCCGAGGTTTCTGCGGCGGAAATCATCTTGATTGAGATTGGCGGGACGGTTGGAGACATCGAAAGCCTTCCGTTTCTGGAGGCAGCCAGACAATTTGAGCTGGATATGGGTGCGGATAACGTCTTATATATTCATTTAACCCTTGTTCCATATATAAGAGTTGCCGATGAAATAAAGACCAAGCCTACCCAACATAGCGTAGGGACTTTGCGCGAAATAGGGATACAGCCGGACATTTTAATCTGCCGGACGGAAAAAGCGCTTTCAGAAGACATTAAAGAAAAGATATCGCTATTCTGTAACGTCAGGAAAGAAGCGGTTATTGAATCGCGCGACGTAGAATCGATATATCAAATTCCGCTGGTCTTTAAAGAACAAATTCTAGATGAGATAATCCTGAACCATTTTAACCTTATTTCGAAATCTTCGGAATTAAAGAATTGGGAGAAAAACGTTGTTGAGAGGGTGTTAAATCCTAAAGAAAAGGTGCGTATAGCCGTAGTCGGCAAGTATATCGGTTTACAGGATGCCTACAAATCGATTTATGAAGCTTTGATTCACGGAGGAATCTTCAATAACGCTAAAGTCGAGATAAAGAAGGTTGATTCCGAGGATATCGAAAGGCTAGGGGCCGAAAAATTACTTGGTGACGTTAGCGGGATACTTATTCCGGGAGGATTTGGTTCCCGCGGCATAGCGGGGAAAGTAAAGGCAGTCCAATTTGCCCGGGAGAAGAAAATACCCTTTTTAGGCCTGTGTTTAGGTATGCAATGCGCGGTTATCGAATTCAGCCGCAATGTCTGCGGGTTTAAGGACGCTAATTCCACGGAGTTTAATCTTAAGACCAAGCATCCGGTAATCAGTCTATTAGAAGAACAAAAGAAGATAAAAGGCTTGGGCGGGACAATGCGCTTGGGAAGCTATCCTTGTAAGATTAAAAAAAGTTCGCTTGCCCGCAAGGTTTACGGAAAAGACTTAATCTTCGAGCGCCATAGGCATAGGTATGAATTTAATGATAAGTACAGAAAGATTTTAGAAAAAAAAGGCTTAAGGTTTAGCGGAGTTTGTCCAAAAAGAAATCTGGTTGAGATAGTTGAGCTAAGTGCCCATCCTTATTTTATCGCGGTGCAGTTCCATCCGGAATTTAAATCCAAACCTGATTCTGCGCACCCTTTGTTTAGAGAATTCATTAGAGCTGCTTTAAATCCAAATGTCAAAGTTCAAAATCCAAAATAAACCCAAATATCAAATGGCAAAATTTTGGCTTTGATATTTGTCATTTGGATTTTGAATTGACGTTAACAGTATAAATAATGATAATAAATATATGAATGCGATACTAGCCTTGGAAGATGGGATGATATTTAAAGGGAGATCTTTCGGCGCCGAAGGCGAAAGGAGCGGAGAGCTGGTTTTCAATACCAGCATGTCGGGGTATCAGGAGATTATCACCGATCCTTCCTATAAGGGGCAGATTGTGGCGATGACTTATCCGTTAATCGGTAATTATGGAATAAATGCCGAAGATGTTGAGTCCTGTAAACCCTTTATCGAAGGATTCGTGGTCAAAGAGTATAGCAAGATAGCTAGCAATTGGCGCTCCCAGAAGTCATTGGCAGTATACCTAAAGGAAAATAACATTGTTGGTATTGAGGGGGTAGACACCCGCAGGTTGACTTTGCACATAAGGCAAAAAGGGGCGATGAAAGCGGTATTGTCTACGGTTGATTTGGATGAAAAGAGCTTAATCAGGAAAGCTCAAGATTCTCCCGGATTAGTCGGCAGAGATCTGGTTAAAGAAGTAATTTGCAGTAAGCCCTATATATGGAATCAAAAAGGTAAATTTAAGGTAGTGGCGATTGACTGCGGTATAAAATTGAATATGCTAAGAATTCTAGAAAGAAAGGATTGTCAGGTAGTGGTGGTGCCGGCAACATTATCAAGCGTTGAAATCCTTAAGATGAAACCTGACGGGCTCCTGCTTTCTAACGGGCCGGGAGACCCGGCAGCTTTACCTTATATAGTAAATACCGTAAAAGAATTGCTGGATAAATTTCCGATATTCGGCATCTGCCTGGGGCATCAGATGTTGGGTCAGGCTTTAGGCGGTAAAACTTATAAACTTAAATTCGGCCATCACGGAGCCAACCAGCCGGTAAAAGATATAAAGACGGGCAAGGTATCTATCACGGTCCAAAACCACGGTTTCTGCGTGGATATGAATTCTTTAAACAAAAAAGATATCGAATTGACCCATGTTAATCTGAATGATAATACTCTGGAAGGGCTCCGGCATAAAAAACTTCCGATATTCTCTGTGCAGTTCCACCCGGAATCTTCCAGCGGCCCGCATGATGCGGAATACCTATTTGATGAATTTATAAAAATGATACAAAAGTCAAAAGTTAAAAAATCTAATGACAAATGTCAAAATTCAAAGCGCAAAATAAATTCAAAATCAAAATGATAAATATCAAAACAAAACTTTTATCCTTTGGAATTTGTCATTTAAATTTATTTTGAATTTTGCGCTTTGTTATTTGAATTTACAAAACTATGCCTAAACGAACAGACATTAAAAAAATATTAATCATCGGTTCAGGCCCCATTGTTATAGGACAGGCCTGTGAATTTGATTACTCCGGCACCCAGGCTTGCAAGGTGTTGAAGCAGGAAGGATTTAAAGTTGTTTTAGTAAATTCTAACCCAGCCACAATCATGACTGACCCGCAAATCGCTGACGCAACTTATGTTGAGCCGATTACCCCGGAAGTCCTGGAAAGAATTATTGCTAAAGAGAGGCCGGATGCGCTTCTTCCCACATTGGGAGGGCAAACTGCTTTGAATACCACCGTGGCTTTAGCCGAAAGAGGGGTATTAAAGAAGTATAAAGTCGAGACTATCGGGGCGAATATAAAAGCGATAAAGAAGGGCGAAGACAGGCAGTTATTTAAAGAAGCGATGAAAAAGATAGGATTGGATTTGCCGCGCAGCAATAAGGCCTATAATCTTGAACAAGCGCTTAAGGTTGCCAAGAAGATCGGGTTTCCGGTGATTATCCGGCCGAGTTTCACCTTAGGCGGCACAGGCGGAAGTGTTGCTTACAATATGGAAGAATTTAAGGATTTGGCTAAAACAGGATTAGAGTCCAGTATGATCAGCGAGATATTGATTGAAGAATCGGTTTCCGGCTGGAAAGAATTCGAGCTGGAGGTAATGCGGGATTTAAAAGATAACTGCGTGATTATCTGTTCCATTGAAAATTTTGATCCAATGGGAGTGCATACCGGAGACAGCATTACCGTGGCTCCCGTGCAGACTCTTACCGACAAAGAATATCAGAAAATGCGCGATGCGGCATTTGCCTGTATCAGGGAAATTGGCGTTGAAACCGGCGGTTCGAATATCCAATTTGCCATTCATCCGGGTACCGGAAGGATGGTTATTATCGAAATGAACCCGCGCGTATCCCGGAGTTCCGCTCTTGCTTCCAAGGCAACCGGTTTTCCGATAGCTAAGATTGCCGCAAAACTTGCCGTTGGCTATACTTTGGATGAAATACCTAATGATATCACCCGGGAAACCCCGGCTTGTTTTGAACCGTCAATCGATTATTGCGTAGTCAAGATCCCCCGTTTTACTTTCGAGAAATTCCCTTCAGCTGATCCGACTTTGACCGTCTCCATGAAATCCGTCGGTGAGGCTATGTCTATAGGCAGGACTTTTAAAGAAGCGCTGCAAAAGGGCTTGCGTTCTCTGGAGATAAAGAAATATGGCTTGGAGAGTATCCTGTTTAGCGGCCCATCCGGTATAAAGACGGATGAAGAGACAAAGAAGAGTATCGAGCAGAAAATAAGGGTTCCGACAGCTGAAAGGATATTCTATCTTGGAGACGCTTTCAGGTGCGGCTTGGATATGGAAAGGATTTTTGAACTTACTAAAATCGACCGCTGGTTTCTAAATAACCTTAAAGAGATCATTGACCTGGAGAAGAAAATCGTTAATAACAAAAATAATATATCCAAAGAATTGATGCTGAATGCCAAAGAATTCGGTTTTAGCGATAAGCAATTGGCTAAACTTTGGGGTAAGACCGAAGAAGAGGTTTTTAACTTGCGTAAATCATTCGATATCGACCCTACCTTTAAACTTGTGGATACCTGTGCCGCGGAATTTCCCGCTCACACCCCATATTTCTACTCTACCTATGACAATTAATAACCCGGATATTAAATACTATGGCGGTTAAAGTAAAATTCTTAGGCGGAGTTAAGACTGTTACCGGCTCAAGCCATTTGGTTTCAGCCGGAAAAACCGAGGTTTTGCTTGATGCCGGGCTCTTTCAGGGGCATCGCGATGAGTCTTATAAAATAAATACCACTTTTAGTTTTAATCCCCGCCTGATTAACGCCCTTGTATTGTCGCACGCGCATATCGATCATTGCGGGAATATCCCAAGTTTGATTAAGCAGGGCCTGCGTTGTAAGATCTATACAACTGCAGCCACCAAGGCGCTCACCGAACTTATGCTTATTGATTCCGGAAAGATTCAGGAAGAAGATGTAAGCTATGTTAATAAAATCAATAAGAGGATAGGCTTGCCGGAAAGAAAACCTCTTTATACCAGGAAAGAGGCCTCTCGCGCCACCAAAATATTCCGTCCGATTTCTTATAACCAGAAATTTTGTATAGCGAAAAATGTTTGCGCGACACTGATTGACGCCGGGCACATATTGGGTTCGGCTGTGGTTGTTCTGGATATCAAAGATGAAAATCGCAATGTCCGCCTTGGTTACGCTGCTGATTTAGGAAGGGAAAACCTTCCGTTGTTGAATAATCCCGTTATCCCCAAAGGGCTGGATTATTTGATTATTGAAAGCACTTATGGCGGCAGATTACACGCTCCCATAGAAGAAGCTCAGTCAAAACTAAGGGAGGCGATATCCCGGACGCTGCGCCGGGGAGGCAAGGTGCTCATTCCGTCATTTACTTTGGAGCGTACACAGGAAGTGATCTACTATTTAAATGCTTTGTTGAAAGAAAAATTGATTCCTAATGTCCCGATCTACGTGGATAGCCCGCTAGCCACCGACATTACCGAGGTTTTTGAAGCCCATCCTGATTACATGGATGAAGAAAATCGTCAGGCCATAGCCAGGGGAGAGAGCCCTTTTGGATTTTTGAACTTAAGGTTTATCCGCGAGCAAAGAGAATCCAAGGCTTTAAACGCGGATAAGCGGCCGATGATCATTATTGCCGGCAGCGGAATGTGCGAATCCGGCAGGATCCTGCATCATCTTCAGAATAATATTGAAGATTCCCGGAATATGATTCTGGTAGTAGGTTATATGGCTCGCGATACGCTGGGAAGAAAAATCGTAGATAAGGAAAAATTCGTGCGCATATTCGGTATAGAATATGAACTCAACGCGGAAGTTGTGGTAATTAACGCTATGTCAGGACATGCGGATAAAAATGAACTGATGAAATTCATATCTGGCTGCCTTCCTTTAAAACGCATATTTTTGGTTCACGGGGAAGAGGATCAGGCGCTGGCCCTGCAAGAAACACTTGCTCAAAATGGCCTAAATTCTTATATACCGTCCAAAGATGAAGAAGTGTTGCTTGAATAGGGAATTTGTGGTAACATTCTAATTCAGTGTTCAATATCCAAATCCGAATGTCGAATGAAATCCCGATGAGCCAATATCCCAATTGGAGTTTGGGATTTGAGAATTCGTTCGTCATTGGGGCTTGGTGATTGGGAATTTAATATTTATCATAAGGGAGGTAATTACATGGCAGGCGGATTTTCAACCCCAAAGAAAGACAAATCAAACAAGGTTTCGGCAGGTATGGCAGTTAAAACCGGGCAGATATTGGTAAGAGGAGTAGATACTTATAAGGCCGGGGTGAATGTAAAAGGCCCGGGCACGTTATTCGCTAAATGCGCCGGTTCTGTTTATTTTACCAAAAAGAAGACCAGCCACGGTAAAGTGCGCACCTTTGTGAACGTCAAGCCCTCAGAAAAGAAAGTCGAGTAAGAGCCTTTATCGCTTAATGATTCAATATCCCAATTGGAGCTCGGGATTTGAGAATTCATTCGTCATTGTGATTTGGTGATTGGGAATTTAAATTTATGTCCGATACGGCCAAGCATTACTCCAATATTAAATATAGTTTGGATATAGCCGGGATAGTTTATACTCTTATCCTTATTTTCTTATTCTTAAAATCAGGACTATCCAAAAGCCTCGCTTCGGGTTTAAGTATTTCCGCGCCAAGCGTTTTAGCGGTTCCCCTGTATATTTTAATGATTTTCTTAGGTTATTCTGTTTTAAACCTTCCGTTAAATCTTTATCAATCGCACATTTTAGAACACAAATTTTCCTTGAGCAGGCAAACCCTGGGAGATTGGTTTAAGGATCAGCTTAAGGCAGGCGTGATTTCTTATATCATTAGTCTTATTTTAATCTGGGTTTTCTATTTTCTTTTGAATCATAACCCGGGCAATTGGTGGTTTAGCGTTTCGATCTTTTGGATTTTCTTGAGCATTGTTATGGCCAAACTTATGCCTGTTCTTATAATTCCGATGTTTTTTAAATACAAGAAGCTCAGCGATGAAAATTTACGCAGCCGGATTATGCAATTGGCCCAGAAAATGAAGGTTAAGCTGTTGGATTGTTTCGAGATTGATTTCAGTAAGAAAACCTTAAAGGCAAACGCCGCTTTTGTGGGAATAGGCGATACCCGCAGGATAATTCTAGCTGATACCTTAAAAGATAAATACAGCTATGATGAGATTGAAGTTATCCTGGCGCATGAATTCGCGCACTATCAGTTAAAGCATCTTTTGAAATTGGTTGTGGTTAATTCTTTGCTGACGCTTGCGGTATTTTACCTGATTTTCCGGACCAATAGCAGTATTCTGGATATGTTTGGTTTATACTCTTTGAATGAATTGGCGGCGCTGCCGGTTATTCTGATTTATTTTACCCTGTTTGGCATAATTACCCGGCCGTTGGAGGCGTTTATCAGCAGAAGTTTTGAGAGAAGCGCGGATTCTCTGGCGCTTGAGGCTACCGGATTAAAAGACGCCTTTATTTCTACGATGGATAAGCTTGCCAAGCAAAACCTCTCCGATCGGAATCCCCATCCAGTAATTAAATTCTTCTTTTTTGACCATCCGCCGGTTGATGAACGCATCAAGATGGCCGAGTCATTCTAGTAATAAATAATTAAATTACCAATATCCAAGCCTCAATGTCGAATAAAACCCCAATTATTCAATATCCAATTGGGAGTTGGAACTTGGAAATTCATTCGTCATTGGGATTTGGTTATTGGGAATTAAAAGTTTAAGAAGTCGATTACCAGCTTTGCGGCGCGGTGAGCAGCTCCGGGTGAGCCTAACGCGGATTTTACTTTGCCCAGATCAATGCGCATATTTTCAAGCTTAACGCGGTTATCGAGAATTTCCAGCGCAAGCGCGGCTATTTTTTTAGGCTGCGCTTGAAACTGGATAAATTCCGGAACTATTCTTTTTCCGGCCACGATATTTACTATGCCTATATAGGGTATTTTCACCTGTGGGCGGTAAAGCAGGTAGTTTAGCAAGTTCATTTTATAAATTATAAAAAAAGGTTTTTGCATTATTGCGGCTTCCAGCGTTGCGGTTCCCGAACAAACCAGGGCAAAGTCAGCGATATTCAGGGCATCATAGGTTTTTCCTTCCAGAAATTTGGTTTCAACGCCGGATTTCTTGGTTATTTTGTCGTAAACCTTCCAATCTGCCTGAGCCGCTTTGGCAATTACAAATTGAAAGTTGTTGGTTTTATCCATAATTTGAGCGGTTTTAAGCATTACGGGCAAAATTTTATTTATTTCCTGTTTACGCGAACCCGGCAAAAGAGCTATTGTTCTTTTTTCTTGCGAAAGATTCAATTTGTTTAATAGCCCCTCTTTTGCCATAGTCGGATTTACAATATCCAATAAAGCATGCCCTACATAGTCTACATCTATACCGTATTTTTTATAGAAATTCTTCTCGAATTCGAAGAGGACAATAACCTTACGGATGTACTTTCTTATGGTTTCAATTCTTCCCGGGCGGGATGCCCAGATTTGTGGACTGACGTAATAAATAGTGGGGATGCAGTTATTAATTGCTTTGGCAAGACGCAGATTAAACCCGGAAAAATCCACGAAGATGACCGCGTCAAATTTTTCAGAAGAGAGTTTATCCAGAATTATTCTTTTTAAAGCGAAGAATCGGGGAAGCTTTTTTAGGACATCGAAAAGCCCCATGACGCTTAAACCTTTTATGTCGTAGATGATGTCTGCTCCGGCTTTGGCAAGGAGCGCGCCGCCTACGCCCAAAACCTTTATTTCAGGGGCAATTTTTTTTATCGCCGAAGTAAGATTAGCCGCGTGGAGTTCGCCCGATGGTTCGCCGCAGATAATCAAAATATTTTTTTGTTGCATCTTAGGTTTAAAAATTGATGTAGTAAGGTTTAATGTCAAAGGTCAAAGCTCAAAATTCAAAATAAATTTAAATGACAAATACCAAATGACAAAATGTTTGTTTTGATATTTGGGTTTTGGACTTTGGATTTATTTTGGATTTTGCCTGCCTGCCGGCAGACAGGAATTTTGTCATTTGTCATTTATTCTTGTGCCATATTTGATTTTGGATTTCTAAGGCTACTTTTAGGGCTTGGCGGGCGACTACACCCGAGACCAGAGGTTCTTTTTTATTGATTACGCAGTCGACAAATGCCTGTAATTCTTTTTGCAGAGGTTGTTCTTTTTCAATCGGCAGGTTTTCCTTTGAAATTTTTAGCAGCCCCTTGCGATATACCCAGGCTTCGGCATTTTTATAATCCAGCGATATATAGGTATTCTCCTGAAAGATACGGATTTTGCGCATTGTTTCATCGGAAATACGGCTGGCGGTAAGATTGGCTACGCAGCCGTTCTTAAAAGTAATCCTGGCGTTAGCAATATCTTCGAAAGAGGTAAGCACGTTTATGCCTATGGAATCGATGTGCTCTACAGGCGAAGCAACCAATCCCAGAATTATATCGATATCATGGATCATGATATCCAGAACTGCGCCCACGTCAAGAGAGCGGTTGGGAAAGGGGGAGAGGCGGTGGCATTCGATAAATTTTGGGTCCTTGATTATTCTTCGGGTAGCGCTAAAGGCAGAGTTAAAGCGTTCGATATGGCCGACCTGCAAGATCAAGTTTTTATCTTGGGCTATTTTTATCAGGTTATCAGCTTCTTCGAGAGTGGGAGTAAAGGGTTTTTCGACCAAAGTATGCAGGTTATGCTTTAGGCATTCGCTGGCTACAGCGTAATGCAGCTTTGTAGGCGTAGCAATACTTACAGCGTCGGCTTTGCCGAAAATTTCGCGGTAATCCCGGTATCCGGGGACATCAAGAATTTTAGCTGTTTCCTCCAGGCGGGCCTTATCCGTATCGCAGACACCGACGAGTGAGCAATTGGGGATTTCTTTGTAAATCCTGGCATGGATACTGCCTAAATGCCCCACGCCAATAACCGCCACTTTTAATTTATCCATAATTAAAATGATAGCAAATCGCCTGGCGCATTGCAACCAGAATCTTCGTTAGAAAGGTAACTCTGGTTATGATTACGCTAAGATTGTAATAATTTGGAGGGTGTTACTCTAAGAGCTTTGGCAAGCCTTACGATGGTTGTCAGGCGGATATCCGGAGGAGTTTTCCCTTCGATTCTTTGGATGTATTTATAACTGGTTTTCACAAGCTCGGCTAGTTGCTCTTGTGTAATTTTCTGTTTCTTACGGCACTCTTTGATTTTCCTGCCTAATTGTATTCCAGCTAAAATTTCCATGAGACCTATTATTTCATACAATTTAATATTTGACACCCCCATATATGATGGTGTATACTATAGTTATGACTAGGCAGCAGAATATCCGAACCATTTTCCTATTTTCTTTGTCTATTCTCAATATCTTTTTAGCTCTCCCAGTCTTTGCCGAAGACACCCTGACCATCACCACCTACTATCCTTCTCCCTATGGAGTCTACCGTGAGCTAAGAGCCAAGCGTATAGCCATAGGGGATGACTACATCGATGGAGCTAACTACACCTGGCAGGATACTGAGAGCGGCTCAGGAGAAGTTGACTTCAACGCTGACCTGGTAGTCGAAGGCAATGTGGGGATAGGCACAGCTAATCCATCCGTTACCCTGGATATCGGTGGAGCCTGGTCAGGCGGCACTGTAGGCAGAGAACTGCGGATTAGTAACTCATCAGACTATTCAATACTTCGGCTTGGCCAGGATTCTACCCATAATGGCTATCTGGCTTGGTATTATAACACTGCTGCTGCCAGCGCGTATCTCAACCTGGCTACCTATGGAGGAATTAACCCGCTTGTGCTTCAGGATGCAGGAGGCAACGTCGGCATCGGCACTACCAGCCCTGTCGGAGCCCTGGATATCCGTAACAGTGGTAACAGCGGTGTGCGTATGGCTGATGCCAATGGTAATGTCATCGAAGGTATCCTGGGAGGAGCCCTGGGCACTCTCTGGCTTAACTATACCTCTACAGGTAATGTGCTCTTGGCGCATGGAGGAGGGAATGTAGGGATAGGGATTACTGCGCCGACGGCAAAACTTCACATCGGAGGAACAGCGGGAACCGATGGGATTCGTTTTCCCGATGGCACTCTGCAGACTACTGCGGCGAGCCTGAAGAGTTATGACAGCGGATGGTTTGCGGTCTCGGCATATAATACATATACAGTAACCCATAATCTAGGAACGACAAAACTCTTAGCTACCGTATGGTTTGCTCAATACAGCGACGGTTCAGGATGGTGTGTAGTACAGGGGGCGCAGGGTACTCCTGATGGAAGATATCATTGTATGATTGTTGCATTAAGTAGCACGACAGCAACTATAAGAGCTGCCCAATTTCTTGCAGTATTTTACACTTCAAGCGGCACAATTGTAGCTCCAACTTCGGGGTATTGCCGTGTTATTTTGGCAGCTTTATAATAAAAAAAACTAAAAACGGGGTTAGAATTATTTTTTTAGCCCTTCCTATCTTTAGCCCGGCTCTAGTCATCAAAATTAGATAATAAAAAAGTTGCTACAGCCTACCTTATATGCTACAATACACTACCTTTTGGACAGAGTCTGCCTACCGGCAGCTAGGGAATAAAATATGAGAGATTATTTAAAGTTGCTGAAGTTTATCAAACCGTATTCAGGGATGTTTTCTCTGGCTTGCGTCTGCATGGTTTTTTCTGCCATATTCGACGGCGTATCTCTGGCGATGATGGTTCCTTTGGCCGATAAGGTCCTTACCAATAAGCAGATAATCGTTCCCGTAAAGTTACCCGGTTTTTTAGCTGGTTTTGTGAATATGATTAATAGCATTGAGCCTGTGGCGCTTTTGAATTATATGGCCATAGGGATCGTCGTTCTTTTTATACTTAAAGGATTTTTCAATTTCTGGCAGAGTTATCTTATGTCCGATATCGGCCAGCGCATTGTCCGGGACATAAAGGCTAAGCTTTACGCCAAATTTCAGTCTCTCTCATTGGATTATTTTACCCATAAGCGCGGCGGAGAAATGATTTCGCGGATCACTAACGATGTGAAAATGGTGGAGAATGCGGTTTCCTACGGGTCTACGGACATTGTTTACCAAGGCGCGCAAGTGCTCATATTCTTTTCCCTGACTTTTTTCATTTATGCTAAATTCGTTGTTTTTATCGTGCCGCCTCTGGCAATTTTGGGTTACTTAATCGCTGTTGTGGGGAAAAAGCTTAGGAAATTATCCAAGACTTCGCAGGAAAAGATGGCGGATACCAACTCCATACTCTATGAGACGATTATCGGCGCAAGAATAGTCAAAGGATTCAATATGGAGGAGCATGAAATACAGAAATTTAATAAGGTAAATCACGATTATTACCGCGTTTCTATGAAGTCAATCAAACGTATGCTGCTTTTGAGTCCGGCTACGGAAATTTTAGGCTGTATTGCCGGCGTAATCATATTTTTCTTGGGAGGCAGGGAAGTCATTGCCGGAAAGATTTCATTCGGCGTATTCGGTTTATTTCTCGGTTCGCTTTTGTCGACGATACGGCCTTTCAAAAAGTTAAGCCAGGTTAATTCCCTGAATGAACAGGCTGCCGCGGCCAGCCAGCGTATTTACGAAGTCTTGGAAACGGAACCTACTGTGGTTGAATCGCCTCAAGCTCGGGAATTGACTGGATTTAAGAATAAAGTTGTTTTTAGCGACGTATGGTTTAGCTACGGAGATAATCAGGTATTAAAAGGCATAAACCTGGATGTTCCATATGGTTCGGTTTTGGCTATTGTCGGTCCCAGCGGCACAGGCAAGACCACGCTTTTAGATTTAATTCCGCGTTTTTATGACCCTAAGCAGGGCAGGATTATGATTGACGGCGTGGATATAAAAGAGGTGACATTAAAGTCTTTACGCCGGCAGGTAGGTATAGTTACACAGGAGACCATACTTTTTAATGATACCATTAAAGCCAATATCGCTTACGGCAGGCCCGGAGCGGACGACGATGAAATTAAGCAGGCCGCCCGGCAGGCAAGCGCCCATGATTTTATCAGCCATCTTCCTTGCGGTTATGAGACGGTTATTGGAGACAGGGGGATGCGGATTTCAGGAGGAGAACGCCAAAGGATTGCCATAGCCCGCGCGCTGCTTAAGAATCCTCCTATCTTGATACTTGATGAAGCGACTTCCCAATTGGATTCGGAGTCGGAAAGAATAGTCCAGGATGCTTTGGACCGGCTTATTCAGGGGCGCACGGTTTTTGTCATCGCCCACAGGCTCTCTACCGTAATAAACGCCAATAAAATAGTGGTATTGGATAAAGGAGCTATTGCTGAAACAGGGACCCATGGAGAGCTCTTAAAACGGGATGGTTTATATAAAAAGCTTTATTTGATGCAGGAATTACGAAAATAGTTGCAATTTTGTATAAATTTGTTAAAATAATAGAATTAAACTGTTTCCGGGAGCCATCGGACAGGCGATATCAACAATATAAAAGGGGGAAGTTAACGTGCCATCAGATTTAATAAAGCAATTGTTAGAGGCAGGGGTGCATTTTGGACACCAGACTAAACGCTGGAATCCAAAAATGAAGAAATTTATCTTTGGTTCAAGGAGCGGTATTTATATTATCGACCTTGAGAAAACCGAAGAGTGCATAAATAAAGCCAGGGATTTCCTGTTGGATATAACTTCAAAAGGCGAATATGTGCTTTTTGTGGGGACTAAAAAACAGGCGCAAGAGGTTATGCTGGAGGAAGCCAAGCGTTCGGGAATGTATTACGTGGCTGACCGCTGGCCAGGCGGGCTTTTGACGAATTTTTCGACCATCAAAAAGAGTATCAATCGTTTAAAAGAAATAGAAAGGATGCGCGAGGACGGAACCTTCGCTAAACTTACCAAAAAGGAAGTTGCGCGTCTTGAAAAAGAATTGGCAAAGTTGAATAAGAATTTTTCCGGAATCGTTCTTATGGAGCGTATGCCTAAGGCTGTTTTTGTGATAGATACAAGCAAGGAAGAGACGGCGGTAAAAGAAGCCAGACGTTTGGGAATACCCATTGTGGCTCTTATCGATACTAATTCTAACCCGGATTTGGTCGATTATCCCATTCCCGGCAATGACGATGCCACCAAGTCCATTAAGGCCGTAGCCAATATCATTACGGATACGATTATCGAAGGCAGGAAGAAATTCCTTTCTTATATGGCTCAAGAAGGCGTAAAGATTAAAGAAGAGGCAGGTAAGGCGGAAGAAGCGGTATTGCTGCCCGAAGAAGAGATTAAAATAAAAGAAATCGAAGAGATTGTGGAAACAACCGAACCTGTTAACGATGACGCCAAATCCGTAAAAAAAGGGCATATCAAGCCGGCTATAGATACAAAAGGCAAGGGCAAAAGAAAAGTGTAATATTGTTGGTTCTATTGTAGTTTGCGGATCAAGTTATTTAAAAGAAAAGAGGAGATAGAAGTGAAGATATCGGTAGAGTTAATTAAAGAATTGAGAGAGATTACTTCTTCAAGCGTGGCGCACTGCAAGAAAGCCCTTGAGGATACAAAAGGTGATATCAAAAAAGCGGCAGAATTGTTACGCAAGCAAGGTTTAGAGATTGCCGCCAAGAAACAGTCCCGCGCCGCTAAAGAAGGAAGGATAGAGGCGTATGTGCATCATGGTAATAAGGTGGGTGTTTTGCTTGAGGTGGACTGTGAGTCGGATTTTGTCGCCAAGAATGAAGATTTCGTTCGTTTCACCAAAGATTTGGCTATGCATATAACCGCGACTAGCCCCTTGTATATAAAGAAAGAAGATGTGCCGGCTGAAGTTGTTGAACACGAGAAGAACAAAGAAGATTTCTATAAAAATCATTGTTTGATGGAGCAACCTTTTGTTAAAGACCCTTCTATTGCGATAAAAGATTATTTAGGCAGCATTGTGGCCAAGATCGGCGAGAATATTGTTGTGCGTAGATTTACGCGGTTTAAGGTCGGCGAATAATACTAATGGGTTCAGTTTATAAGAGGATAGTTCTTAAGTTAAGCGGGGAAGCCCTTCAGGGAAGGAAAACCCACGGAATAGATCAGCAGGTTTTAATCTCCATTTCCCGCCAGATAAAAGAAATCCGCGATTTGAAAGTGGATGTGGCGGTAGTCCTGGGCGCTGGAAACATCTTTCGCGGACAGGAGAATACGGGCTCGCGCGGCCTGGATATGGATAGGTCTGTCGCCGATTATATGGGAATGCTGGCTACTGTTATTAACGGGTTGGCCTTGCAGGATTCGCTTGAAAAAGCGGGAGTTCCTACCCGGGTTATGACCGCGATTGAAATGGAACGCATTGCCGAACCCTATATCAGAAGGCGGGCCATACGCCATTTAGAGAAGGGAAGGGTGGTTATCTTTGTAGCAGGGACAGGCAATCCTTATTTTACTACTGATACGGCAGCCGCGCTTAGGGCAATGGAAGTTAATGCTAATGCCATACTTAAGGCGACGCAGGTAGATGGGGTTTATTCGGCTGACCCTTTGAAAGTTAAGAACGCTAAGAAGTTTACACAGTTAAAATATATCGACGTTCTCAAAAAAGGGTTAAAGGTTATGGACGCTACCGCTATTAGCCTGTGTATGGACAACAAGCTTCCCATTGTAGTTTTTAGTTTAGCGACAAAGGGGAATATTAAACGCGTGGTATTAGGCGAAAGAATAGGGACGATAGTTAGTTAGATTAAATAAAAAACTAAATTACTAAAGTAAAAGCCAAAAATTTAATGACAAATGACAAAATTCAAAACACAAAATAAATGTAAAGTCCAAATATCAAAACAAACATTTTGTTATTTGGAATTTGTCATTTAAATTTATCTTGAATTTTGAGTTTTGAACTTTGACATTAACAGTTTTGCTTTTTAATTGACGTATCAAATAGGGAGGTAGCAATGACTACCAGAGAAATATTACATAGCACCGAAGATAAAATGAAGAAGGCTTTTGAATCGGTAACCCGCGAGTTTTTAGAAATTCGTACCGGCAGAGCCAGTCCCGTATTGGTTGAGGGCCTGCATATTGATTATTATGGCACTCCTACCTTGCTTAAACAGTTGGCTTCAATTTCTTCGGCTGACGCGCATTTGTTGGTAATTCAACCTTGGGATGTATCTGCTATCGCTGAGATCGAGAAGGCGATATTGAAATCCAATTTAGGCGTAAATCCTTCTAACGATGGAAAGGTGATCAGGTTATCTTTTCCGCAGTTATCTAAAGAAAGACGCCAGGAATTAGCCAAAGAAATCCATAAAATGGCGGAGAATGGCAGGATATCCTTAAGGACAATAAGGCGCGATGCCAAAGAACATATTGAAAAGCTGGAGAAAGACAAGGTAATTCCTGAAGACGATAAGTTTCGTAGCGTAGATGAACTGCAGAAGCTGGTGGATAGATATATTGGTAAAGTCGACGAGCTTTTAAAGAATAAAGAGAAAGAAGTCCTTGAATTCTAAAATATATTCAGGTCTATAGTCAATAGTCTATAGATCATAGGCTACTGACCTGCGCTATAAGGTCAAAAAGACCTGAAGTTTTATCGTAAATTTGGGCCTCTAGCTCATCCGGTAGAGCAGCGGCTTTTTAAGCCGCGTGTGCCGAGTTCGAGTCTCGGGAGGCTCACTTAATTTAAAGCGGTAAGAGGTCATAAGGGCGGATGGTGGAATTGGCAGACACGATAGCCTTAGGAGCTATTGGGGCAACCCTTGGAGGTTCAAATCCTCTTCCGCCCATTTTAATTTTCCTTATCGGAAAATTAAAATGGCACTGAGCGACCGTAGCGAGGCGACAAGCCGAGCAGGGAGCGAAGTATCTGTTACCTATATTTTGCGACAAGGTATAACAATGCGGCACCTGGCGTTAAGAGGAATTGCGGCAGTGCGCATTAGGTAATGCGGGAGTAGCTCAGCTGGTAGAGCGCAACCTTGCCAAGGTTGATGTCACGGGTTCGAATCCCGCCTCCCGCTCCAACATCGATATAGTATACAATTTGAAAGGAGCATCGTTATGCAAGTTATGGAATTTTTATCCAAAAAAGCTATTCTCACCGATATTCAATCCACTAAAAAAGAAGATGTCATTAAAGAGTTGGTTGACGCTCTTATAGCCGCCGGCGATATAGAAAAACGTTGTCGTGGCAAGCTCATCGAATCACTTATGGCCAGGGAAGCCCTTGGTTCGACCGCTATCGGCCAGGGTATTGCCATCCCGCATGCAAAATCTGACTGCGTGGAGAAACTGGTTGCCGCATTTGGCCTTTCCAAAAAAGGAGTAGATTTTGATTCTTTGGATGGTGAGCTGGCTTATATTTTCTTTCTCTTGGTTGCCCCTCAGGATTCTGCTGGACCGCACTTGAAGGCCTTGGCTCGCATCTCCCGGCTCCTTAAGGACAAATACTTCCGCGATACTTTGCGTAGCTGCGAAGACGATAAAGCTGTTATTAAAATTATCTCTCAGGAAGACGAAAAAAAGATATAATAGCCTTTCGCCGCCATTATATAGAGAAGCATAAATATGACTAAGAAGATTCATAGCATGCTTAAATGGTTTTATCCCGGCATAGGGCTTAAGCGTTGGATTGGTTTAAGTTTTTTCGGAGTTTTGCTATTGATTTTTGCCGCCAGCCATCTGCGCGCCGAAGAATTTTTGGGTATCCAGATTTTGGATTCGGTAATTCTATTCTCCGGAATTATAATTTTGATCCTTGGCGTAAAGCGCCTTATGCGTTCTTTTATTGCCGCGTTCGTGCCTTCTTCCAAAGGCATTGAACTTTTTGACATAATTTATCAAAATAAGCAGCTTTCGCGCGGCCCTAAAGTGGTAGTTATCGGAGGCGGGACAGGCCTTTCGGTCCTCTTGAGCGGCTTAAAGCAATTTACTACTAACCTGTCGGCAATAGTTACCGTTGCCGATGATGGAGGATCGAGCGGGAGGATCAGAGAGGAATTCGATATGCTTCCTCCGGGGGATATTCGTAACTGCCTCGTAGCCTTAGCCGATGCCCCGGTATTGATGCGGGATTTATTTCAATTCCGTTTCGATACTAATTCGGCGTTGTCGGGGCATAGTTTCGGGAATCTTTTTATAACGGTAATGACGCAGTTGACCGGTGACTTTGAGAAAGCTATTAAAGAAACGAGCAAGGTTTTGGCTCTTAGGGGCCAAGTTATCCCGTCAACTTTGAACAAAGTGGTTTTAGTCGCCGAGCATAAAGACGGTTCAACTACGGTAGGTGAAAACAAGATTCCTAAAACCCATCGTTCGATAAATAGAGTTTACCTGAATCCGGAGCAGTCACAAGCTACGCCTGATGCAATCAAAGCGATAGGGGAAGCCCAGATAATTGTCTTAGGCCCCGGTTCTTTATATACAAGCATTATTCCCAATTTGTTAATCCGGGAGATTACCGAAGCTGTCAGTTCTTCGCAGGCTCTTAAAGTTTATGTGTGTAATGCGATGACCCAGCCGGGAGAGACCGACGGTTTCAGTGCTTCGAAACATATTGAAGTTTTGGTCGGACATTCTCATCCGCGCATCATCGATTATTGCGTTGTGAATACGGGCGAGATACCTCAAAGTATACTCAAGCGTTACGCCCAGCAGGGTTCATTTCCGGTAGCTAACGACAGGAAGAAGGTTGAGGAGATGGGGTACCGGGTCATTGAAGATGATTTTGGGATTACCGAAGAAAGCGTAATCAGGCATGATCCGGAAAAATTAGCCAAGATTATTTTAGGTTTGATTGAGGAGATATAATTTTTTTATATGCCATTAATTAAAAAGCAAGTAATAGTAAAGAATAAATCCGGCTTACACGCGCGTCCGGCAGCTTTATTCGTTCAGGTGGCGAATAAGTTTGAATCCCGCATAACCGTTAAACGCGATAAAGAGGAAGTCAACGGTAAGTCGATTATGGGGATACTTATGTTGGGCGCGGAAAAGGATAGCGTTATTATTATCGAAGCTGAAGGAGACGACGCGCAGAAAGCTTTGGAAGAGTTGGGAAAAATTATTACCAATGAGGTTGATCGATGATTCAGATTAAGGGTATAGCCGCGGCCGGCGGTATTAGCATAGGAAAGGCGTATAAGGTAGGTAAAGAAGAATTTATTGTCCCCAAGGTGACTATTCTTGACGCGGATATACCTGTTCAGATACAACTTTTTGAAGAAGCGTTAATCCGCACCCGCCGGGAAATTATTGAGCTACAGAAGAGAATAAGCTCGGATATGGGGCAGGAAGAAGCCCAGATTTTCGACGCGCACCTGCTGGTTTTGGAAGACCGCATGCTTATCGAAGAAGTAATCTCTCGGCTTAAAAAAGACAAACTTAATGTCGCATTCATATTTCAGGAGGTTTTGAAGAAATATATTTCCGTTTTTGCCAAGATAGAAGACGAGTATCTTAAGGAGCGTATTGCCGATATAAATGACGTCGGCAAGAGGATATTGCGCAATCTGTTAGGCAAAGAAGCCAGGAGTCTGGGAGAGCTTAAGGATAGGGTGATTGTAGTAGCTCATGATCTTTCTCCTTCGGACACCGCGGCGATGCATAGAAAGAATGTCGCCGGGTTTGTCACCGACATCGGAGGAAAGACTTCGCATACAGCGATTATGGCTAAGTCTTTGGAGATTCCGGCAGTAGTCGGTGTTGAAGAAGCAACCATTAAAATCAATCAAGGCGATACGCTGATAGTCGATGGGGTTCTCGGAATTATAATTATAAATCCGGATGAAGAGACCCTTAATTCCTATCATGCAGCGGAAGCGAGGCTTAAGGGAGTAGCCGAGAAGTTCCTTTCGGCCAAGGATCTTCCGGCGCTTACCATTGACGGGAATAAAATTGAAATAAATGCTAATATAGAATTTCCTGAAGAGGTTCCGGCGGTCAAGCTGCACGGCGGCGAAGGCATAGGGCTTTATCGCACGGAGTTCTTTTATATGAACAGAAAGGATTTACCCACGGAAGAAGATCATTACCAGGCTTATAAATATGTAGCCGAAGAGATGAGCCCTTATCCGGTAATTATCCGCACTCTTGATTTAGGTGGAGACAAATTTTTATCGCAATTCCAGCTTCCGCATGAAATGCATCCGTTTCTAGGCTGGAGGGCGATTCGGTTTTGCTTGGCGCGCCCGGACATATTCAAATTACAGCTAAGGGCTATACTTAGAGCTTCGGTTTGCGGAAATCTTAAGCTTATGTATCCGATGATTTCGGGTATTGAAGAATTGAGGCAGGCGAATAAGATACTGGAAGAAGCCAAGGACGAGCTTAGGTCCAAAGGTATTCCTTTTGATGAGGATATTCAGGTTGGCGCGATGATTGAAGTTCCTTCGGCGGCCATGACGGCGGATATACTTGCGCAAGAAGCGGATTTTTTCAGCATAGGAAGCAATGATTTAATCCAGTATTCTTTGGCGGTTGACCGCGCCAATGAAAAAGTCGCTTACCTTTATGAACCGGCGCATCCTGCGGTATTAAGGTTAATCAAGAACATTATTGATTCCGCGCATAAAGCCAATATCAATGTCGGCATGTGCGGGGAGATGGCCGGAGAACCCAGTTTTGCGTTAATACTTTTAGGCCTTGGCCTTGATGAATTCAGTATGCCTCCCCAGGTAATACCTGAGCTCAAGTATTTAATTCGTTCGGTTTCCTTGAAGGACGCGCAAAGTATAGCCGTAGAGGCTTTAACTTTTTCAACCGGTACTCAGGTTGAAGAGTTTGCCCAGGCAAAGCTAAGGGAGATACTTAAGTAAGGGGCAAAAGTTAAATTTATTTTGAATTTTGGGCTTTGACCTTTGACCTTTGACATTAACGGTTTTATCTTAGTTAAGACAGTTATCTTAAAAAAGAGAGTGGTGGATGAAAGCAATAATACTGGCTGCCGGATACGCTACGCGTCTTTATCCTTTAACCAAAGAATATCCTAAGCCCTTGCTTAAAGTTAATGATAAGCCGATCCTTGACTATATTATCGCCAAGCTGGAAGCTGTAAAGCAAGTCGATGAAATAATCGTAGTGACCAACAGCAAGTTTATCTCCAAATTCCGCTACTGGAAAAGGGCAATCAGGACGAAAAAGAAGCTTACATTGGTGGATGATTTTACCAAGAGTAACAGCGACAGGCTCGGGGCAATCGGCGATGTGAGTTTTACGATAAACAAAAAACGTATTGATGAAGATATACTGGTTATTGGAGGGGATAACCTGTTTAGCGCAGGGTTAAATAAATTCTTAAGTTTTGCCGATAAAAATAAACCATCAGTTAGTATTGGAATTTTCAAATTGAAAGAATTAAAAGAAGCTTCGCGTTACGGCGTGGTCAAATTGAGCAGAAATGGGCGGGTAGTTGATTTTGAAGAAAAACCAAAGAAGCCTGAATCCAAATTAGTAGCAATGTGTTTATATTACATACCTGTCCGGCGTTTAGGTTTGATTAAGGACTATATGAAAATCAGGAACAAGGCCGATGCTACGGGTAATTACATAGGTTGGTTAAAGGACAGAGTTGATACTTACGGTTTTATTTTTCAAGGATCCTGGTATGATATTGGGGATTTTAAATATTTAACCGCGGCAAAAGATAATTTTGCTCAATAAGGGGGGAGTCATGACAGTAGGTCGTAAGCACTATTTTACTTCTGAGTCGGTGGGTGAAGGGCATCCGGATAAAGTTTGTGATCAGATATCAGATGGTGTATTAGATGAAGTTTTAAAACAGGATCCTTACGGAAGAGTAGCTTGTGAAACCTTTGTAACTATGGGCCTTTTGATCGTAGGCGGGGAAATCACCACTACCGCTTATGTCGATATACAGAAATTAGCCCGTGGCATTATCAAGGAAATAGGTTATACCAATCCTAAATACGGGTTTGATTATCATACTTGCGCGATTATTAATACAATCAACAGCCAATCTCCGGATATTGCCCAAGGCGTAAATACCGGCGGCGCAGGAGATCAGGGGTTTATGGTTGGTTTTGCCTGCCGGGAGACCGAAGAGTTTATGCCGCTGCCAATAATGCTTTCGCAGAAATTGGTGAGAAAGATGGCGGATATAAGGAGAAAAGGGGTATTAAAGTATTTAGGCCCCGATTGTAAATCTCAGGTTTCCGTGGAGTATCACGATGGAAAGCCTAAGAGAGTGGATTCGGTTGTTCTGGCTTGCCAGCATACGGAAGAGATTCTTGATTCCACCAAAGAAAAAATAACTAAGGCTGCCCGTCAGGAATTTGTTGACGTGATTGCTAAGCCTGTTTTAAAAGAATATATCGATAAAGATACAAAATATTTTATCAATGAAACCGGAAAATTCGTTATTGGCGGGCCGCAATCCGATACCGGTATGACCGGAAGAAAAATCGTCGTGGATACTTACGGCGGAGCAGCTGCTCCGGGTGGTGGCGCCTTCTCGGGAAAAGACCCGACCAAGGTTGACCGTTCCGCAGCTTATATGGCTCGTTACATCGCTAAAAATATCGTGGCTGCAGGATTAGCCGACAAATGCCTGATTCATCTGGCTTATGTTATCGGCAGGGCTGATCCTTTGGCAATTATGGTGGATACTTCCGGTACAGGAAAACTTAGCGAGCCGCAATTTATTAAATTAGTCCGCGATAATTTCGAACTTACTCCGCAAGGGATGATTAAATCCTTGGATTTATTGCGTCCTATATATAGGAAGACTGCTTGTTACGGCCACTTTGGCAGGACAGAGCCGGAATTTAGCTGGGAATCGACGGATAAGGCAGCGGTGCTGAAGAAGCAAGCGGCAAAATTATAATTAAATGACCAATCACCAAATCACAATGTCGAATGAAATCCCAATGATTCAATGTTCCAATTGGAACTTGGGATTTGAATCATTCATTCGTCATCGGGGCTTGGATATTGGAAATTAAACATACTTAAGGAGTTCTTATGAAATATGATGTCAAAAATATCGGCTTGGCTAAAAAGGGGGCATTAAGGATTGAATGGGCGTCTAACAATATGCCTGTTTTAAACCTGATCAAGCAGAGGTTTCTAAAAGAGAAGCCGCTAAAAGGCTTGAAGATTGCCGCCTGCCTGCATGTGACTACTGAAACTGGTGTTTTGGGCGGAGTATTAAAAGCTGGAGGAGCGGAAGTCTTTATCTGCGCTTCTAATCCTCTATCTACGCAGGATGATGTAGCTGCTTCTTTGGTTAGGAATTCAAGGATATCGGTTTTTGCGATAAAAGGCGAAGACACCAAGACTTATTATAGCCATATAAAATCAGTTCTTGCGGCTAAACCTGATATAACGATGGATGATGGCGCGGATTTAGTTTCTACTATTCATCAGGCGCCAGCTTCTGCGCACCCGAATATTATCGGCGGCACCGAAGAGACGACTACCGGGGTAATCCGTTTAAGGGCTTTAGCTCAAGAAGCCAAGTTACGCTATCCGATAATTGCGGTTAATGACGCTTTGACCAAGCATATGTTCGATAACCGTTACGGAACAGGCCAATCTACGATAGATGGTATCATCCGGGCGACAAACAAATTGCTGGCCGGAGCTGATTTTGTGGTTTGTGGCTATGGCTGGTGCGGCAAGGGAGCGGCCATGCGCGCTAGCGGTTTGGGCGCTAAAGTTATCGTTGTGGAAGTGGATTCTTTACGGGCGCTGGAAGCAAGCATGGATGGATTCCGGGTTATGCCGATTAAAGAAGCTGCTAAAATAGGCGATGTTTTTGTTACGGTAACCGGAGATATTAATGTTATAAGAAGAGAGCACTTCCAGTTAATGAAAGACGGCGCCATAGTAAGCAACTCCGGGCACTTTAATGTGGAACTGGATATCGCGGGTTTAGAGAAAATCAGTATAAGAAAAAAACAAATCCGTGATTTTGTGGACGAGTATATTTTAAAGGATGGGCGTAAAATTTACCTGTTAGGCGAAGGCCGGCTCATAAATTTAGCCGCAGCCGAAGGCCATCCCGCGAGTGTAATGGATATGTCGTTTGCCAACCAGGCTCTCTCTGCCGAATATATGGCCAAGAATTATAAAAAGCTGGAGAATCAGGTTTATAAAGTTCCCGATGATATCGATAAAAAGATCGCCGCTTTAAAATTAAAATCTTTAGGGATAAAAATAGATACCCTGACTTCGGAACAAAAGAAATATTTGTCCAGTTGGGAGATGGGTACGTAAGAAAGAGCAAATAGGGAGAGGCAAGAGATGGCAATTAAGAAAATAGCTGTATTGACGACTGGCGGAGATGCTCCGGGGATGAATCCGGCAATACGCGGAGTAGTCCGGTATGCGCTCTCCAATAAATTGGAGGTAATGGGCGTGTTCCGCGGCTGGTTCGGCTTGATCAACGAAGAGCTCAAAGTTATGAATCACCGTTCGGTTTCGGGGATAATCAGCCAAGGCGGGACAATCTTAAAAACCGCCCGTTGCGCGGAATTTCAAACCGAAGAAGGCCAAAACCGCGCCTTTGAAACGATAAAGAAGTACGGGATAGACGGATTGGTAGTTATTGGGGGTAATGGAAGCTTTGCCGCAGCGCATAAATTTGGGAATAAATATAATGTTCCTTGCGTAGGCATCGCAGCCTCGATTGATAACGATGTAAACGGCATAGATTATACTATTGGCGCCGATACCGCCATAAATACGGCGTTAAGCGCTATTGACAATATCCGCGATACAGCTACCAGTATGGAGCGGATCTTTGTAGTTGAGGTTATGGGCCGGGATTGCGGGTTTATCGCGTTGGCAGTGGCTTTGGCCGGAGGGTGTGAAGATGTAATTATTCCGGAAAGGCCGTTTGATTTAGAGGAAGTCTGCCATGATATAGTTCACGGAAATATTATAGGTAAGGTAAGCTGGATCATCATATTAGCCGAAGGAGCCGGCCACGCCGATGATATCGCCAAAAAGATCAATGAAATTACTACCCTGGAAACCCGGGCGATCACTCTTGGTCATATTCAGAGAGGCGGGCGCCCCACGGCGTTTTCCCGGGATTTAGCTTTGCATTTTGCAAAGGTAGCAGTCGACCTGCTTATCAAGGGAGATAAAGATAAAGCCGTAGGTTTGGCCGGAGGCAAAACTGTGAGTGTAGATTTTGCCACCGCAATCAAGAAAAAAGAATTGAATGTAGAGAATTTTTACGGATTAATCAAAACTTTAAGTTAGGAAACAAACGAAAGGAGAAGTTACTTACTATGGGCAGGAAAGCTGTGGGTATCGACAAAATCGTTACGGATCTGGTGGTTGCCGATGATGCCGCTACGAAAAAGGAATTAGCTAAAAAGATTTTAGCGATGAGTTATAAATTAGGGATTTACCCGGCCAGTATTCATGATTTTTATATGGCCCGCGGCCGGGGCGAATTCGGCGGTTTTACAGTGCCGGCGATAAACTTGCGGAGTATGACTTATGATTTAGCCCGGGCGATATTCAGAGTAGCTAAGAAGAATAATTCCGGAGCTTTCATTTTCGAGATCGCCAAATCCGAGATGGGTTATACCGCGCAGATCCCGGCTGAATATGTCAGTGTTATTTTGGGAGCCGCAATTAAGGAGGGGCATAAAGGCCCGGTATTTATTCAGGCAGACCACGTGCAGGTTAACGCCAAGAAATTTCAGGAGAACCCGGATAAGGAATTACAAGCCCTGCAGGATTTGATTGCCGACGCCATAGCTGCGGGTTTCTATAATATCGATATTGATTCGTCTACTTTGGTAGATTTATCCAAGGAAGATATCAAAAAACAGCAGAAGTTTAATTATGAAGTCTGCGCGAAATTAACCCAGTTTATCCGCCGCATTGAGCCAAAAGGCATAACTGTTTCAGTCGGAGGCGAGATAGGCGAAGTTGGGCATCAAAATTCGACTCCCGAAGACTTGCGCGCATTTATGTCCGGATACCGCGAGAAATTACGCAAAGGTTTGGTAGGGATTAGCAAGATTTCCGTCCAAACCGGAACGTCTCATGGCGGAGTTGTCAAGGCCGATGGTTCTATCGCCGAGGTAAAACTTGACTTCACCACGCTTAAAACGCTTTCCGGGATTGCCCAGCAGGAATTCGGGCTGGGTGGCGCGGTGCAGCACGGCGCTTCAACCTTGCCGGAAGAGATGTTCCATAAATTTCCGGAGAATAATACTTTAGAGGTGCATTTGGCTACCGGTTTTCAGAATATGATGCTGGATAGCCGGAATTTCCCCGCTGATTTAAAGAAGAAGATGTATGATTGGTTAACGGTTAATGCCGCAAATGAAAGAAAAGAAGGTGAGACCGACGAGCAGTTCTTCTATAAGGCGCGTAAAAAGGCCCTTGGGCAGTTCAAGAAGGAAATTATGGGATTAGCCCAAGAAGTCCGGGACAGCATAGCGGCAGAAATCGAAAATAAATTTGATTTTCTGTTTAAGCAATTGGATGCTGTCAATAACAATGCTTTGGCGGACAAGTATGTTACTTTGAGGCGGGTAATTTCAAGGCCGCGCAAGGAAGCAAAAGAGATTGTTCACGATGGAGAAGGCGCAGACTAGAAACGATTGATAGCTTCAGGTCGATAGCCAATAGTCTATAGTCGATATAAAATAAGGCTATTGACCATAGAGTATAGACCATTGACCAGTGGCTATTGGAGGTAAAATATGCGTTCTGATAAGATTAAAAAAGGATTGGAAAGGGTTCCGCACCGGGCGCTTTTGCACGCGACAGGTTTATCCAAAAAAGATTTGGATAGGCCGTTTATCGGTGTCGCCACTTCTTTTACCGACCTTATACCCGGGCATATCGGCATGCGCGATTTGGAGCGTTTTATCGAGCGCGGAATTTGTTATGGCCAGGGTGTGCCGTTTTTATTCGGAGTGCCGGGAATCTGCGACGGTATTGCTATGGGCCATTTGGGAATGTGTTATCCTTTGGCCTTGCGCGAAATTGTCGCCGACACAATCGAAACAGTCTGCAACGCCCACCAATTAGACGGGATAATTTGTTTAACTAACTGTGATAAGATTACTCCCGGTATGATTATGGGGGTAGCTCGTTTAAATATACCGGCGATAATTGTAACTGCCGGGCCGATGTTATCCGGGCGTTACGAGAAACGAAAACTTGCTTTCGTGCACGATACCTATGAAGGAATGGCCCGGGCAAAAAAAGGCGATATTTCACCGGAGGAGTTATCTTGTTTGGAATTAGAAGCTTGTCCCGGAGCCGGTTCTTGCCAAGGTTTATATACGGCTAATACTATGGCTTGCCTTACTGAAACTATTGGTTTGTCTTTACCCGGTTGCGGCACTGCTTTAGCCGCATCCGCAAAAAAACGCCGGATCGCCGAGGCTAGCGGTGAGCGTATCGTGGAACTGGTGAGAAAAAATATCCAGCCCCGCGATCTCATTACCCAGAAATCCCTGGAGAACGCTATTGTGGTAGATATGGCTTTGGGCGGTTCAAGTAATACTGTTTTACATCTTATGGCTATTGCTCATGAAGCCGGGATTAATTTAGATTTGAAGGCTTTTGATAAAATTAGCAAAACTACTCCGCACATTACCAGCTTAGAACCGGCGGGAACGCATTTTATGGAAGATTTGGAATATTCCGGGGGGATTCCGGCGGTTTTAAAGAGATTAAAACCCAAGCTGAATAATGTTTTGAATGTGAGCGGAGAAAGGACTTTTGACATTGCCGATAAGGCAAAGATATCCGACGAGGATGTAATTCGTCCGTTAAGCAAATCTTACCATAAGCAGGGCGGGATTGCGGTGTTGTATGGTAGTATTGCTCCGGAGGGCGCTGTGGTTAAGCAAAGCGGCGTAAGCGATAAAATGATGAAGTTTGTGGGCCGCGCCCGCGTATTTAACCGTGAAGAAGAAGCAATGCAGGCGATTATGAATAATAAGATTAAAAAAGGCGACTGCGTCGTGATTCGTTATGAAGGCCCCGCGGGTGGCCCGGGTATGCGCGAGATGCTTGCTCCGACTGCCGCAATTGTAGGTTTGGGGTTAGCGGATTCAGTGGCTTTAATTACCGACGGCCGTTTTTCGGGCGGGACAAAGGGCCCGTGTATCGGGCATATTTCTCCCGAGGCTTCCAGCGGCGGGCCGATTGCGATTTTAAAAGACGGGGATACGATTATTATTGATATACCAAATAGAAAAATAGAGGCAAAATTAAGTAAAGAAGAAATTGCTAAGAGATTTAAGAACTGGAAACCTGTTGCGCCGAAGATAAAAACAGGATATTTGTCCAGGTATTCAAGGTTGGTTAGTTCGGCGGATAAAGGGGCAATACTGAAGTAAGAGTTAAAATAAAAGTAAAACCACAATTTAAAGCCAAGAAGTTTAATGACAAATGACAAAAATCAAAGCTCAAAATAAATTCAAAATTCTAATGCCAAATATCAAAACAAATGTTTTGTTATTTGGAATTTGACATTTAGATTTATTTTGGATTTTGTGCTTTGGTATTTGACATTAACGTGTGCTTTTACATTTTGAGTTAAACTATGAAGGGTTCAGAAATATTCCTAGAGTCTTTAAAGCGCGAGGGTGTCGAGGTAATGTTTGGTTACCCCGGCGGACAGGTTTTGCCGATTTTCGACAGCCTTTACGATTCGGATATTAAATTTATCCTTACTCGCCATGAGCAGGGAGCAGCCCATGCGGCTGATGGTTATGCCCGCGCAACCGGAAAGGTTGGAGTGTGCCTGGCAACTAGCGGCCCGGGGGCTACAAATCTGGTAACCGGAATCGCTAATGCTTATATGGATTCTATCCCAATGGTAGCGATTACCGGGCAGGTAAAGAGTTTCTTGATCGGTAATGACGCTTTTCAGGAAGCCGATGTCACCGGAATTACCCGTCCGATAACCAAACATAATTATTTGGTTAAGGATGTTAAGGATCTGGCGCGTATAATCCGGGAGGCTTTTTATATCGCTTCTACCGGCAGGCCCGGCCCGGTGTTAATAGACATTCCGTCGGATATTCAGTTGATGGATGCGGAATTTATTTGGCCGAAGAATGTCGAGATACGCAGTTACAACCCGACTCTTTTTGGCCATCCCGGCCAAATCAAGAAAGCAGCCAAGCTTATCGCTGCTGCCAAAAAACCGATAATTTATGCCGGGGGTGGTGTGATTACCTCAGGCGCGCATAAAGAACTAAAGATGCTGGCGGAAAAGATCAACGCGCCTTTGACCTGGACTCTTATGGGTATAGGCGCGTTTCCGGCAACCCATGAATTATCTTTGGGTATGTTGGGTATGCATGGGACTGCTTACGCGAATCACGCGATTATGGAGAGTGATCTTATAATTGCGGTAGGCGCTCGTTTCGATGACCGCGTAACCGGCAGGCTCGACGCCTTTGCTCCTTATGCCAAGATTATCCATATTGACGTTGATCCGTCTTCTATCAGTAAGAATGTAAACGTGCATATCCCGATAGTCGGGGATGCCAAAAATATTTTGATTGAACTCTTAAGAGATATCAAGAAGGTGCCTAATACATGCGATTGGCTAAAGACCGTCGAAGGATGGAAAAAGAAGTATCCTCTGGTATATAAAAATGACGGAGCCCTTAAACCTCAATATATAATTGAGCAGATTTATGAGGTGACCGAAGGAGATGCTATTATTACTACTGAAGTCGGCCAAAACCAGATGTGGGCAGCGCAGTGGTATAAATATACGGCGCCGCGCACATTTATCTCGTCAGGAGGATTAGGCACTATGGGGTTTGGGCTACCCGCGGCTATGGGCGTTAAGATTGGCTGCCCGGATAAAACAGTCTTTGATATTGCCGGCGATGGGTCAATCCAGATGAATATTCAGGAATTAATGACCTGCGTTGCTAATAAAATAAACGTTAAGATTGCGATTCTCAACAATGGTTATTTAGGAATGGTGCGGCAGTGGCAGGAGCTCTTTTACAAAAGGCGTTACTCGCAGGTGGATATAACCAGCCCGGATTTTGTGAAACTGGCTGAAAGTTATGGCTGCGTTGGAATCCGGGTAACTAAGAAAGAAGAAGTCCGGCCTGCGCTTGAAAAAGCGATTGCCACGGATAATACCGTAATGATTGATTTTAAGGTTGAGCCTGAAGAGAATGTGTTTCCTATGGTTCCGGCTGGCCAAGCCATCAATCAGTTTATCGGAGGTTTGGCTTAACGAATGACAAATATCAAAATCAGAGTTTTGTCATTTGGTATTCGTAATTTGTGCTTATTTTGAATTTTGGGCTTTGGTATTTGACATTGAATTTTTTAGAGAGAGAACAAAAATGAGGCATACAATATCAGTTCTGGTGGAAAATAAATTTGGCGTTTTGGCGCGTATTGCCGGATTGTTCAGCGCCCGCGGATATAATATCGCTTCTTTGGCGGTTTCCGAGACGCTGGATCCGGCTATATCCTATATGACTATCGTGGTCGAGGCTAAAGACGCCAAGATCTTAGAACAGATAAAGAAACAACTGAATAAGCTTATTGATGTGATCACCATCACTGATTTTACCAAAAAAGAACATGTTGACCGCGAGCTTGTCTTAGCCAGAGTAAAATATTCGTCCAAAGACAAGAGCAAGTTGGAAAATGTGTTTAAGAAATATGTCGGAAAGATCATCCAGCATAAGGCGGATGTTGCGATTATCGAGGCAGTAGGCGAGGGCGTCCAGATTAAATCGCTTTTAGATGAATTAAGCAAGTTTGAAATTCAGGAGTTGGTTCGGACAGGGAAATTAGCGATAAGCAATTAAACAAAGACACCCCGCGCTGATCGGAATTGCGCGGGTGTTGTCTTGGTAGACAAGGAGGATTTACAAATGGCAAAGATTTATTATGATCAAGACGCGGATTTGAATTTATTGAAAAATAAGACAATCGCAATCATTGGTTGCGGCATTCAGGGCCGCGGCCAATCATTATGCTTAAGAGATTCCGGGATGCACGTGGTGGTTTCCGAGATGGCCGGAACACCGAATTACGAGCAAGCAAAGGCTGATGGGTTTACTCCTGTAACAGCCGCCGAAGCGGCTAAGGCAGCAGATATTATTCAGATATTGACTCAGGATCATGTGCAGGCCAAGGTTTATCAGGAAGCGATAAAACCAAACCTGAAAAAAGGCAAGGCGCTTTGTTTTTCACACGGTTTTAATATTCGTTTTAAGCAGATTAGGCCTCCGAAGAATGTGGATGTATTTATGGTGGCCCCTAAAGGGCCAGGCGCTTTAGTCAGAAAAATGTATGAAGAGGGCAAAGGTGTGCCTTCGTTAATCGCGGTTTACCAGAATGCAACCGGCCAGGCAAAAGATTTAGCCTTAGCTTACGCCAAGGCAATTAAGGCTACTACCGCAGGTGTAATTGAGACGACTTTCGACGAAGAAACAGAGACCGATTTGTTCGGCGAACAGGCAGTGCTTTGCGGCGGGGTAAGCGAGTTAATCAAAGCAGGTTTTGATACTTTGATTGAGGCAGGATACCAGCCGGAGATCGCTTATTTTGAAGTTTTGCACGAGTTAAAATTAATCACGGATTTGATTCAGGAAAGAGGTATCTCCGGAATGCGTAGAGGCGTTTCCAATACCGCTTGTTACGGGGATTTAAGCCGCGGCCCGAGAATCATTACGCAGAAGACCCGCAAAGAAATGAAAAAGATTTTAAAAGAGATTAAGACCGGAAAATTTGCCCGCGAGTGGATTAAAGAAAATGAAATAGGCAGGCCGAATTTCAATAAGTTGATATCCGACGGAGACAATCATTTGATTGAAAAGGTGGGAAAACAGCTAAGAGAAATGATGCCGTGGATGAAAAAGTAAAATTAAAACTTTAATGACAAATGACAAAATTAAAAATCCAAAATAAATCCCAGGCTCAGATGTCAAATATCAAAACCAAGGTTTTGTCATTTTAGTATTTGTTATTTAAGTTTATTTTGAATTTTGAGCTTTGACCTTTGTCATTTGGTGCTTATTTTGAATTTGGGTTTTGGTATTCGACAATAACTTTACATTGTGAGATTATGGAGAAAATAATAATATTCGATACTACCCTGCGCGATGGGGAGCAGGCGCCGGGGGCGTCCCTTACCCATCAACAAAAGCTGGAAATTGCTTTTCAGTTGGAGAAGCTGGGTGTGGATATAATTGAGGCCGGTTTCCCGATCGCTTCTCCGGGTGATTTTAAAGCAGTAGCTGAAATCTCCAAGGCTATCAAAAAAAGCGCTATCTGCGGATTGGCTCGCTGCCTTAAGCCGGATATCGAATCTGCTGCCAGCGCCTTGAAGGCGGCTAAAAAAGCGCGGATACATTTGTTTTTGGCCACTTCCAAAATCCATTTGCAATATAAGTTTAAAAAAGCCGAAGACGAAATTCTGATTATTGCTAAAAACGCGGTGAAACTAGCTCGCCGGCTTTGTGATGATATCGAGTTTTCTCCGGAAGATGCCACGCGTTCGGAGAGAGGTTTTCTTTTTAGCGTAATTGAGGCCGTAATCAACGAAGGCGCAAGGACTATAAATATTCCGGATACTGTTGGTTACAGCTATCCTCAGGAAATATTTTCACTGATTACCGATATAAAAAATAACGTTCCTAATATCGATAAGGCGGTAATTGCCATACATTGCCATGATGATTTGGGTCTGGCTTCGGCCAATTCTATCTCGGCAGTTTTGGCAGGGGCCCGGCAAGTCCACTGCACCATCAACGGCATAGGCGAGCGCGCCGGTAACGCTTCTTTGGAAGAAGTGGTTATGGCGATTAAAACGCGCAAGGATATTTTCGGTGAATTCTATACCGGTATAAATACCAAAGAAATATTCCGCGCTTCGCGGATGGTTAGTAATCTGACGAATTTTGTGGTTCCGCCGAATAAAGCTATTGTGGGAAGAAACGCTTTTTCTCATGAATCCGGCATCCATCAGGATGCGATTCTAAAGAACAGGATGACCTATGAAATTATTGATCCTAAAGATGTGGGTATATCCTCAAACCAACTTATTCTCGGGAAGCATTCTGGGCGGCACGCTTTTGGCGACAGGCTCAAAGCGTTGGGATTTCGCCTGGACGATGAGCAGTTGAATAGGGCTTTTGTCCGCTTCAAGGAAGTTGCCGATAAAAAGAAAGATATTTTTGACGACGATCTGAGGACGATTGTTGAAGATGAGATTAGCGTGGTTAAACCGCTTTGGCAGTTGAGCAGCTTTGAGGTTACCTCCGGGACAAAAATCAAACCGGAAGCTAAAGTAGTTTTGATCAAGAAATCGAAGAATGTATCCGGGGTTTCCTCCGGAGACGGGCCGGTGGATGCCTGCTTTAAGGCTATAGATAAGATTACCGGGTATAAAGCGAAGTTGGAAGATTTCCGGCTGGAGGCAGTTACTTCCGGCAAAGATGCCTTGGGACAGGTGAGCCTTAAGCTAAAGATAAACAATTCTATCTATAGCGGACGCGGTTCAAGCACAGATATCATAGAAGCTGCTATCCGGGCGTATTTGGATAGCGTCAATAAGCTAGGGGTAAAATGAGTAAAGGCCGTGTTTATGGTTTAGTCGGTAATCCTATCCAGCATAGCCTGTCGCCGTTAATGCACAATGCGGCTTTTTCCTTCCTGAAAATAAAAGCCAAATATAAATTGTTCCCTTTGGAGAGAAAAGAGCTTAAGCCTTTTTTAAACAATCTTAAGAAGAGGAATATCTGCGGTTTGAACATAACCATTCCTTACAAAGAAGAAGTCCTTCATTTGGTGGACGGTTATTTATCAAGCGCGGTTAGAGTCATATCCGCGGCCAATACTCTCATTGTAGATAAGTCCGGTAAGCTCAAATTGTGCAATACCGATTATCTCGGATTCACCGAGCATCTCAAGGAGCTTAAGATTGCTCCCAAGAGAGCCGCCATTATCGGGGCGGGGGGAGCGGCCCGGGCAGTCTGTTTTGCGCTGGGAAAGATGAAAGCCCAGCAGGTAGATATTTATGATATCGATAAATTCCGATCATTAGCCATTATGGAAAGGTTCAACAAGATATTTCCCAATACAAGATTTTTGGCGGCGCAGAATATAGAAGGGTTGAAATTAAGAGAAAAAGATATTCTAATCAATGCTTCATCCGTCGGAATGAAGGAAGCGGACCCGCTTTTGGTGGATCAATCCCAATTAAGCCCCGGATTATTTGTTTACGATTTAATTTATAATCCTGCCCGGACAAAACTGCTGAAATTGGCCGAAGAAAACGGGCTTGCGCATTCAAATGGGTTAGGAATGCTTCTTTATCAGGGAGTGGAGGCTTTCGATTTGTGGATATCTCCTGCCAAGACGCCGGTGGAGGTAATGCGTAAAGCATTAGAAAAAGGAGTGAAAAAGCTATGATCGGGAAATTAATAGTTTTTGTTTTTGGTTCTATCATCGGAAGTTTTCTGAACGTCTGTATCCATCGTATGCCCAAGTCCGAGTCGGTTGTTTGGCCGCGTTCGCACTGCCCTAAGTGCAAAAAAAGAATCCCCGGTTATGACAATATACCTTTCATAAGTTTTATCCTGCTAAAAGGCAGATGCCGTTTCTGCAAAGAAAAAATATCATTGCGTTATCCGCTTGTTGAGCTTCTGACCGCGCTTTTATTTTTAGCCTTCTTTATGCGTTATGGATTAAGTTATAATTTTTTCTTTTACCTGGTGCTTGCCTCCGCGCTTATCATCGCGACGTTTGTGGATATCGGGCATAGAATCATACCGGATGAAATCTCTATCGGAGGGCTTATTGTCGGGTTTATTCTAAATTCAATCAGAGGGTTTAATTTGAACCCTCTGACGTTTAGCTTTAAGCCAATGTTAAGTTCGCTGGCCGGGATAATCGTAGGCGGCGGCGTGATTTATCTGACCGGCTGGTTGTTTGATTTGGTTTATTTCAAATTGCTCAAAAATCATCCTATAAACGGAGAAGCCGAATCAATGGGAGGAGGAGACGTAAAGCTTTTGGCAATGATTGGCGCTTTTCTGGGCGCCCCTCGCGCGCTGCTTACTTTTTTCGTCGCCCCATTTTTTGGCGCAATCATCGGCCTGATTATTCTCACAACTAAAAAAGACCACACTATTCCTTACGGGCCATTTTTATCTTTTGCAGCATTGGTATCAATATTTTGGTCAGACAAGATATTGCGCCTTTTAATTCCTTAAGAAAATCAAGATGCCGCAAGCAAGCCAGCTAGAGTATTTTCTCTCCCACAAAAGGGCGGGGATATTGGTTCCGGTATTTTCGATCCATTCAAAAAATAGTTTTGGCGTCGGAGACTTAACGGATTTAAAGTCGGTTATTGATTGGTGCCGCGATACAGGTAACTCAATAGTCCAGCTTTTGCCGATGAATGATATGGGTAGTTTGTTTTGCCCATATGATGCTTTAAGCGCATTTGCGCTTGAGCCGCTTTATATATCCTTAGTTGATTTAGACCTGCCTAAAGATAAATCCATAAAAAGACAAATCGAAGCCTTGCGCAAGAACTTAAAATCCGATAAGAAATATGTGGATTACAGCGTTAAGAATGAAAAATTGCGCGTCTTGCGGGAGATTTTTTTATTGAACGCTGACGTTGACCCGGAAGCCTTTAGCCGTTTTAGGAGCGAGAACAGCTACTGGCTTTGGGATTACGCTTTATTTAAAACGCTTAAGTCAAAATTCGGGGAGAGCGCTTGGTATGATTGGCCGGTGGAATTTAGAAATCGCGATATAGATGCCTTGGATAATTTCCGTAAAGCCAATGCCCAGGAAATTAGATTTCAGGAGTGGGTGCAATGGCAGCTTTTTGAGCAGTTTAAAGCGGTTAAAGATTATGCCCAAAAAAAAGGAATTTTTATAAATGGAGATTTGCCTATCTTAGTTTCCCGTGATTCCAGCGATGTCTGGTCGCATCCGGAATTCTTTAAGTTGGAGTTTGCGGCGGGAGCTCCTCCGGATATGTATGCTGCCCGCGGCCAGCGCTGGGGAATGCCTACGTATAATTGGAATAAGATTTCCGATGACGGTTATCTTTATTTAAAAGAAAAGTTAAAATATGCGGAGAATTTCTATAACATTTTGAGGGTTGATCATGTTGTGGGGTTATTCCGCATCTGGAGTATCCCTTATAATGATTCGTTGGAAAATCAGGGTTTACATGGATTTTTTGATCCGGTTAATGAAGCAGATTGGGGAGAGCATGGCAGGAAGATACTGGACGTTATGCTTAAAAGCACAAAGATGTTTTTGTGCGCCGAAGATCTGGGGGTGATTCCCCAGGTTTGCACCGAGACGTTGAGGCAGTTGAATATTTTGGGCAATGATGTGCAGCGCTGGGTGAAGAACTGGAACATAAGCCATGATTTTCTCAAAGCCGATGATTACCGCCAGCTTTCCGTTACGATGCTTTCAACTCATGATACGACTAATTGGCCTGCCTGGTGGGAGAATGAGGCTGGCACAGTGGATGAGGATTTGTTCCGCCGTAAATGCGCTGAAGCAGGGATTGATTTTGGCCGGGTAAGGCCGGAACTTTTTGATTTGGTCCGCTCCTGCCACGCAAGGCTGCGCTGGAGAGAAGAGATTGATTCGGTAGATAGGCTTATTAAGGGACTGTCCCCGCAGGGGACTGTCCCTAAAGAACGTTTGGGAATTTTTATAAATTTATACGAGAATACCTATGGGGAGAAAGAGAAACTCTGGAAATTGCTTGAGATGGAAGGGCCAATGCGCGAGAAATGCGATAATGAGTTATTCCAGGCTATCCTGAAATTTAATCTGGCGGCGAGTTCTTTATTTTGCATCAATACCTTGGTTGATCTTTTGTATCTGGCTGATCTCTGGCAGGGTGATAGCTATCAATATAGGATCAATACTCCCGGCACAATCGGCGGCCACAACTGGTCCCTCAAACTCCCGCTTTCTCTTGAAGAATTACATAAGCACCCAGTCACTAAACAAATTCGTAAATTAATTACTTATTCAGATAGGCTTTAAATGCCGCTGTCAAGTTTCCTCGTTTTGGGCCGATTTTTCAATATTGTTTCTTCGTAAATTGACTTGACAAATCTAATTAGTATTGTATACTTTAATACAGAGAATTGTATATAAAGATACAATAAATTGTATGGAATATCGAATTGATAAACAAGGATTACTAGACAGATTAAGCGCTTGGAATGGCTTTGTAAAGCGGAAAGTGCATTTAATTGCTTGCGGCGGGACAGCTTTGACTCTTCTAGCTGTTAAGGCTTCAACTAAAGATATAGATTTACTCGTGCCTAACGAGGATGAGCATACTTATTTAATTAATATTCTGCCGCAACTCGGTTATAAATCGGTGAGCGGTTGGGGCTGGTCAAGGGATGATGGGTTTATCTTTGATTTATTTAGAGGCAACGCGGTGCATACAACACAATTGTTAGAATCGCCTTTAGAAAAAGAGAATCATATTCTAGTTAAAGAATTTAGCCACATTTACTTGGGGGTGCTTAATTATTATGACATAATAATTAGTAAATTGTTCCGGGGCACCGGTATAGATAACGATGATTGTTTGGCTTTATTAAAGAGTAAAAGAAACGAGATAGATATGGTTAAATTGGAAAAGCGATTCCGGGAAACAGCTTCTTATGATGTTTCGGAAAAGGTTGTCATTAAGAACTGGGAGCATTTTCTAAGATTAGCCGGTAAAGAGGGCGGATAAAGATGGGTAAAGACGATCTATTGAAAAGATTATCGGCATTGGGATTTCCGCTTTTAGAAGTTGAAAAAGAGGAAGAGGCTAACTCCACTCTTGCGGATTTAGTTAATTCTCATGACCTTAGGCTTTGGGAAGGTTTCCCGGTAGTTTTAGCTAATAGCTCTGAGAAAGGCCTGTTTGATTATAATATGGCGCAAAGGTTAGTTAAATCTCCAGATGACAGGGTGAGTTTTACCTTATTGATAATGTTGTCGCTGGCGCTCTATAAAACTTTAGGCTTAAATTTTGCTTGGGCGGATGCGTTATACGCATCCTTTAAAGATGAAGCCATGAGGAAGCAGTACGATAATTACTTATCGGCTTTTAAAGCTAAGCAGGATCTCGTTGTGCAGGCCGAACTAATGTCCAGCCAGAGAGTGAAGGAGACGTTTAATAATTATTTCAGGCAGGCGCAGGCGAATCTTAACGAACTTCTATCGATAAAAGAAGCAATGGGGCTTGAGTACGCGCTCGCGCAGGTTTTCTCTTCGAAGCAAAAGGAGCTATTTCTGAAGAAGCTGCGTAACGAAAAATTGACCAAAACCGAGAAAGAATATTTCTCGCGGGTAGTAAAAAAGAAAGTTTTGGCCCTTGCGAACCCCGAATTGTATCGTTTATCGCAAAAGCTGCTGCAAAATTTTTAACAGGTTAATTTAAATAATAAAAGGAAATTATAATGGCAATGTTGCAGGGAGTTGAATACTATATTTCCAAGCGCATGGGCAAGGCGATAATGGATTATAAGATGCTTGCTGATGGGGATAAGATCGGGGTGGCTGTTTCCGGCGGAAAGGACAGCCTGACCTTGCTGAGAATTCTTAATGACCGCCGGCAGTTTGTTCCGATAAAATACAGCTTAGTGGCAATACATATTGATCAGGGTTATCCTAAATCCATTTCTGCCAAGCTTAAGAAATATTTTGAGAAAGAAGGCGTGGAGTATCAGATTGTAAAAGTCGATGCTTTGCGTAAAACCAAGAAAAAAGATATAAATTGTTTCTGGTGTTCCTGGAACAGGAGAAAAGCCCTCTTTGAAACATCTGTTCGGCTTAAATGCGCTAAGGTTGCCTTGGGCCATCATATGGATGATATAATCGAGACGACTTTATTGAATATGTTCTTTCAAGGCGAGATATCCTCGATGAATCCTAACCAGGTATTGTTCGATGGAAAAATTACCTTGATCCGGCCGCTTGCCTATGTGGAAGAATATATGATCAAGCGTTTTGCCAAAGAAGAAAAAATCCCTCATGACACCTGCATCTGCCCGAATTCAGTCACTTCTAACCGCGCAAAAATGGGTAAGATTATTCAGGATTTAAAAAAGACCTGCCCGGACATCAAGAAAAACATTTATCGCAGCTTAAAAAGAATAAAGTCGGATTATTTATTGTAAGAAAATATCAGAGAGTGGTATAATAGCCCTATGATTTGGATAATCGGATTATCATTTTTGGTTTTACTTGCGATTGTTACTTTGTTGGTTTTTAAGCTCTCTTCGCAGGTGAATGAGCGCTTGAATCAGATGAACCAGTCGCTCCAAGAGGCCGGTAAGATCATCGGCTTAAACCTGGGAAACACCACCAATGTCTTTGGCAACGTTAAAGAGCAGTTAGGCAGGTTAGAGGAGACCAATAAGCAGATTGTGGATATCAGTAAGGATATTTCCAGCCTACAGGAGCTTTTGCGCGCGCCCAAGTTCCGCGGAGCAATGGGCGAAGTTTTACTGGAAAATTTATTATCGCAAGTCTTGCCCAAGGATCATTACTCAACCCAATACCGCTTTAAAAGCGGAGAGGCGGTGGATGCCATAATTAAACTCGGCGAGCGCATTGTTCCGGTAGACGCCAAATTCAGTTTGGAGAATTTTCAGAAGATGCTTGAGGCCCCGGATGAGCAGCTAAAGTCCGCCTTACGCAAGAAATTCATCCAGGATGTCAAGAATCGGATTGATGAAGTTTCCTCGAAATATATCCTGCCGCAGGAGAATACCTACGATTTTGCTCTGATGTATATACCGGCGGAAAATGTATATTACGAGATAATAATAAAAGAAGATATCTTTTCTTACAGTTTATCCAAAAAAGTAATTCCGGTTTCGCCGAATACAATTTATGCGTATTTGGAAGTCATCTGCCTTGGGCTAAAGGGCCTAAAGGTTGAAGAGAACGCCAAGAAAATACTAAAATCTTTAAGCGCTTTAGAGATCGAAATCGATAAATTCAAGGAAGAGTTTAATATACTCGGAAGCCACCTGAGCAACGCCAATACTAAATATTCGGATTCGCAAAAACGCCTGGAAAAACTCAGCGATAAATTGATTAATATCCAGGATACCAAGCAAATCGAAGCTAAATAATGATCCTTAGCGTTAAAGTCGTTCCCAAAGCCAGTCGGAATTTGGTCAAAGAAGATCCGAATGGCTTAAAAGTGTACCTGACCAAACCCGCGCAAGACGGGTTAGCCAATGAGCAGCTAGTCAGTTTATTGTCCGGGCATTTAAAAATAAAAAAATACCAGATAAAGATCATTAAAGGCGGTAAATCCAGGAATAAACTTGTTGAAATTACTCAAAAATCATAATCCTTTGGAAGGAGCAGTTGGGGAAAACGTAGTCAGCGCCTTCAGCTTAAAGACTAACGGCAACATGTCTTTATCTTATGGGGAGACAAGCAGGGCGCTTGAGAATCGTAAAAGTTTTTTAAGCTCTTTGGGTATCGACTATAAGGATTTGGTTTGCGCCAAGCAAGTTCATGGAAGCCATGTCCAATCTGTAAGTGAGGTTGATAAAGGCCGGGGCGCGCTAACTTGCGCTGCATCGATTCCGGACACCGACGGTTTGATAACCGATACAAAAGATTTGCCGTTGGCAATATTTACCGCTGATTGCTTGTCCGTGTTTCTGTATGATCCGCAAAGGCCGGCAATAGGTTTAATCCACGCTGGCTGGCGTTCTTCCGAAGCCGGCATCGTTGCCTGCGCAGTTAAATCAATGCAGGATAAATTCAATACCGACCCTGCCCGGTTAATTGTCGGGTTTGGCCCGCGCATAAAAGATTGTTGTTACGAAGTGGCAAGAGACTTTAAAGGTAAATTTAGCTTGGGGCTGGCTGAAAGAACAGGCAGCCTGTATCTTGATTTGGCGCAAGTTAACAAAGAGCAATTAACCGGTTTAGGCGTTAAAGAAAAAAACATCTTTGATCCGGATTTTTGCACCTTCTGTTCTAACGAAGAATTCTTTTCTTTTCGGAAAGAAGGAAAAGCAACCGGCAGGATGCTTTCGGTCATAATGCTTACTGAATAGATGATTCATATCCCGAAATTTAAATTGGATTTTGTTCTGCATACTTACAATACTACTTTAGAGGCAGTCAAAACTTCGCTGGCTGAATTCGGAGAGAAGCTGGATGTCGCCGAAGTGGTTGATGCTTCGCAAAAAGGGAAGAACTTTAAGATAAATATAAATACCGAAGATCCCACGGTTGTTTTTGATGTCTGTTCGCAATTCGGCAGAATAAGGTCGGTGAAGGTAGAGGACGAAGGAGGAAAATAATATGCAAAAAGTTTTGATAGTCTATTATTCGCGGGGAGGAAATACCAGGAAGATGGCGGAATTGATTGCTGATGGTGTAAAAAGTGAGAGCTTGGATGTAACGGTTAAGGATGTTAAAGACGTAAATGCGGATGTTTTATTGCAATATGACGGCCTGATTTTTGGTTCGCCCACTTATTACGGAAGTATGTGCGCTGAAATAAAAAAGCTCTTTGACGACTCAGTCAAGTTTCACGGGAAATTGGACGGAAAAGCAGGCGCGGCATTTTCTTCCAGCCGAAACATTGCCGGTGGAAACGAAACCGCAATTCTGGATATCTTGAACGCCATGCTCATACATGGTATGATTATTCAAGGTGATTATTCAGGCGATCATTATGGGCCAGTAGCGATAGATTCTCCTGATGAGCGTTCGGCCAAAGAATGCTTGAGAATGGGCTCCAGATTTGCGAAGTTAGTTAAAAGGTTATCAAAGTAAAAATTAAATGACAAATGACAAAACTCAAAATCCAAATATCAAAACCAGAGTTTTGTCATTGGGTATTTGTCATTAATATTACAATGTCCATTATAATATTTATAACTGCTTCTAATGAAAAAGAAGCTAAAAAGATAGCAACCATGCTTATAAAGAATAAGCTGGCTGCTTGTGTCAATATCGTTGACGGAATAAAATCGCTTTTTTGGTGGAAGGGTAAAGTTGATCAGGCAAAAGAAACATTGCTTATTGTAAAATCCCGAAAAGAAAAATTTAATAAGCTCGTGAAGCTGGTCAAGGCCAACCATAGTTATGCTGTCCCGGAGATAATCGCTGTTCCGATAGCCTGCGGTTTTAAGCCGTATTTAAATTGGATAAATGAATCTGTCCGGTAGCCCGCTCGATTATATTTTTGCCTTTGCAGGAGGAGTGCTTGTCAGCCTTACTCCTTGCATCTATCCGTTAATCCCGGTTACCGTTTTCTACATAAGTTCCAAAAGCGGCAGTTCCCAAGCCAGGGGCTTCGGATTAAGTTTAATTTTTGTTACGGGCTTAGCGGTAACTTATTCTGTTTTAGGTTTAATCGCTTCGCTCGGCGGAAAGATTTTTGGTGTAATAAGCGCTAATCCTTTAACCCTGATAATCGTAGGTTTAATTATTCTTTTATTCGGAATAAGCATGCTTTTGGATTTGTTTAATTTATCCTGGCAGGGGCCAAGAGCCGATACCGCAAAGAAAGGTTATTTTTCTACCTTTTTATTGGGGGCTTCCGCCGGTTTGGTTGCTTCTCCTTGTTTGACGCCGGCATTGGCTTCGATTCTTGCTTATGTATCTACCAAGAGAAACATCATTTTTGGGATGAGCCTGCTTATGGTTTTTGCCTATGGCATGGGTTTAGTTTTGATTCTTGCCGGAACCTTTAGCAGTATATTGATTAATCTTCCCAAGTTGGGGAAATGGGCGGTTTATGTCAAGAGAGCCGGTTCTTTAATAATTATGGTTTTAGGGGCATATTTTATTTACCAAGGCGTGAAAGGGTTTTAGCCGGATGAAAAAATACAAAATAATTATAATCTTACTGCTGTTTTTTGTTTCCTTCGCTTCTTTAAATTACGCTGCTCAAGACAGCTTAAACAGCTTTGGGGTGGCTCCAGCTTTTCAATTGAGGGATTTAAATGATAGGGTAGTTTCTTTGAGCGATTATAAAGGCAAAAAAGCGGTTATGCTGTTTTTTTGGACAACGTGGTGCCCGTATTGCAGGGAGGAGCTGAATGTGTTGAATCAGGAATATGCTTCATTGGCTAAAGATTCCATCGAACTCCTGGCTATAAACGTAGAGGAGCCCAAATATAAGGTGGAGAAATATATCAGGCATTATAATCTTGGTTTGGAAGTGCTTTTAGATTCAGACAGCCTTGTTACCCGGGACTATGGCCTGATGGGAGTGCCGGCTTATTTTGTGATTAATAAATCCGGAGAGATAGTTTCAGCAGGAAATCATTTCCCTAAAAATGCGATAAAAGAATTGGCCGGCAAATAGTTTACGCCCGGCCTTAAAGGGCGCTGGCCGCGCAAAAGGAGAAAAATGTTTGATAAAATGAAACAATTGATGGATATGCAAAGAAAGATGCAGGATGTCAAGCGCCAGCTGGAAAGCGCCACTTTCGATATTTCAAGTTCCGATGGTTTAATCAAAATTACCATGAACGGCGCTCAAGAGGTCAAGGATGTTACGATACAGGCTGATTTGAAAGTTACCGATAAGGCCATTCTTGAAAAAGCCGCCAGAGACGCGTATAATAAGGCGATAAAGCGTTCTCATGATTTGGCCGCCGAAAAGATGCGCGGCGTAACCGGCCTGAATTTACCCGGCCTTACTTAAAAAAAATGAATAAGAAAGTTTTGGAACTTCTAAAAGCCCGTGAATTTGTCAGTGTGGCTACCTGCGACCTTCAGGGAAGGCCCAACGCCGCCCCGAAGTTTATCCTGAAGCTGGAGAATAATTCTATTTATCTGGTGGATTATATTATCGGCAGGACATTCCAGAACATCAAAGTCAATCCGAGGGTTTCCATCTCTTTTATAGATAGCAATGCTTTGATGGGTTATCAGCTGAACGGTTCGGTTAAGATAATTGGCAACGGGCAGGAATATGACTCTTTGGTCAAAGATTTATCCCGGAAAGAACTGGAATTATCTACCCGTCGTATAATCGAGGGAGTTACCAAAGGCAAATCCCATGAAGGATTTGAGCTGGGGATGTCGGAGAAATTCGTTATATTAAAAGTAAAAATCGAAGAAGTTGTGGAGATTGCTTCAAGCGGCTCATTAAAAAGAGAAAAGATATGCGAGTGATGAAGGGGTTGGCTACCGGAGTAGGGAGCCTCCCGTACACCGATGCGGCAAGCGCTTTGGACCTTATCTTTAAATATGTTCCCGGCGTCCCTTTCTGGCCGCAGCTGCCTAAAAGAGATTTTCGCGAAGGTATGGTGGCGCAATTCAGCGAAAATCTGCCTTGCTTAAGGATCCAAAATACGGATATTATCTTTGACCCTAAAAACAGGGAAAAAGAACTGGAAGCTTTTTATGAAAAGGTTATCTTCGAGGATTTGGATTATTTCCGGATAAGCGATAATTTTGCCTTGGGTTTGCACAAGTTTTACCAGAGGCTTGGGGATTCTGATTTGAGCAGAATCGATTTCATCAAAATCCAGGTTACCGGGCCGTTTACTTTTCTGGCGAGCATAAACGATGAAAACGGGGTGTCGCTTTTATATGACCGGATATTCCGGCAGGCTATAATAAAAGCCTTGAATATGAAGTTGCGCTGGCAGGTTCAATTATTCAGGAAGTTCGACAAACCGATAATCGCGTTTATCGACGAGCCGTATTTGGCTGCTTTCGGTTCAGCTTATGCGCCTATAAGCAGGGAAGATGTTATAAATGGATTGATTGAATTCGCTGAAGGCCTGAGCAGGGATGTTTTATTGGGCGTGCATTGCTGTGGCAATACCGATTGGTCTATGTTTATCGATACTCCGGGCGTCGGGCTTATTAATTTCGACGCCTTTGGTTTTCAGGATAAGTTTATCCTCTATTCCGAAGGCCTCAAAAGCTTCCTGAAAAGAGGGGGGATTATTTGCTGGGGCATCGTGCCTACCCAGGAATTTGGCGCCGGCGAAAACGCGCAGGCATTAACTGCCAGGCTTCGGCAAAGCATAGATGAACTGGTAAAAAAAGGCCTAGAGGAGAAATTGTTGTTGGAAAGCCTGATGATTTCTCCTTCTTGCGGTTTGGGGACTCTTGAGCCCCAAAAAGCAGAGCAGATTTTGAGGCTTCTTTCCGAGGCTTCCGCTTTTATCGGGAAAAACCTGTAAAAATAAAATATTTGACAAAAGACGAGTTTGGTTATATATTACTTAGACATTTTCGCTTGCCAATCGGAGCTTGAAGAATAAATGAAGGAAATAAGAATACATGCCCGCGCAGGTCAGGGCGCAATCACTACCGCGTCGTTATTAGGTTACGCCTACTTTCTGAAAGGCCTTTGCCCTTACGCCTTTCCTAGTTTTGGCGCTGCCCGTATGGGCGCTCCGATGAACGCGTTTGTGCGCGTGGATTCCCAGCCGGTCCGCTTACGCAGCCAGATATATGAACCGGATTACGTTATTATCGCCGACCATACCATTATGCGCGGTTATAACTGTTTTTCCGGGCTTAAGGAAGACGGTATAGCTATTATCAACGGTAAGGAAGAGCAGGTTTCTGTTCCCAAGCTTAAGCCTAAGCAAAAGGTTTTTGTCGTTCCGGCCAACGAGATTGCTTTAAAATATATAGGAAGGCCGTTGGGAAACACCGCTCTCTTAGGCGCTTTTTGCGCGGCTACCGGAGAGTTGACTTTGGATGACTTAACCGCGGCTATTAAACATAGATTTAGCGCCAAGCTTCAGGAAGGCAATATCAAGGCTGCGCAAGAGGGATTTGATTTAGCAAAGAGTAAAATCAAGGGGTAAATTATGTTTGGTCCATTAATTTGTAAACCGGGTTCGAGCAAAAATAATAAGACCGGTCCCTGGCGCACCGAGAGCAGGCCGAAGTTTTTAAAGACTAACTGTATTGCCTGTAATATGTGTGTGGTAGTTTGCCCGGAAGCTTGTATCAGCGGCCAAGGCAAGAACACGTATGATGTTGACCTTAATTATTGTAAAGGTTGCGGGAATTGCGCGGCAATTTGCCCCAAGAAAGATATTGAAATGGTTAAAGAAGAGGGAGCGTAATGAAAGAATTGCTAGAAGGCTCAATGGCAGTAGCCGAGATTGTCAAGCTTTGTAAGCCCGGGGTTATCTCTGCCTATCCGATTACTCCCCAGACGCATATAGTAGAAGAATTGGCCCAGATAGTTGCTGACGGCCACTTGAATGCCCAATTTGTAAATGTGGAGAGCGAACATTCCGCCGCTTCCGTAGTTTTAGGCGCGGTGGCGACAGGCGTGCGCGCCTATACCGCTACCAGTTCTCAAGGGCTGTTTTATATGGCCGAAGTCCTTTATAATATCGCCGGTATGCGTTTACCGGTAATTATGACTACGGCTGCCCGCGCGATTTCAGCTCCGATAAATATCTGGAATGACCATCAGGATGTGGTTTCCTTGCGCGATGCAGGCTGGATCCAGTTGCACGCTGAAGATATACAGGAAGCAGTGGACTTGCATCTTATCGCTTACAGGTTGGGCGAAGATAAATCCATAATGCTTCCGGTAATGGTCTGTATGGACGGTTTTATCCTCACCCACGGTATGGAAACCGTGGATATGCCTACGCAGGAACAGGTGGATAAATTCCTCCCTCCTTACAAAGCTCCTTATAAATTAGACATCGAGAACCCTTTGACTTTAGGCCCGCTAGTCGATCCGGAATATTATATGGAAGCCAGATACGCCCTTAATGAAACGCATAAAGAAGCCCTGGCGCTTATTCCCAAATTGACTGCGGAGTTTGCTAAAGTATTCGGCAGGACTTACAATGGTTTAGTCGAAGGTTATCAGTTAAAAGACGCCGAGAAGGTAATTGTGGCGATGGGTTCAGTTTGCGGAACGATTAAAGAAGTCATCGATGAATTACGGGCCAAAGGCAAGAAAGTCGGCTTGCTTAAGATTACATCTTTAAGGCCGTTTCCGGTTAATGCCATTTATGATGCTTTAAAGAATTCCCCGAAAGTGGCGGTTATTGACCGCGCGTTATCTTTAGGGTCTTTTGCTCCTTTATCCGCGGAAGTTAAAGCGGTATTTTTTGGCAAGACCAAAAAGCCCCAAAATATAAGCAGCTTTGTAGTCGGGATGGGTGGACGCGACATTACCAAAGATTCGATTAAAGAAATCTTCCGGCTGATGAACGGTAAGGACAAGCAGACGGAATTTATAGATTTAAAGCCAGAGCTTTTAAAGGAGAATTATGAGTAAGACGTTATTTGCTCCGGGGCATACTGCTTGCGCGGGTTGCGGCCAGTCTATGGCAGCGCGCCTGGTTTTGGATGCGGCCGGCCCAAACACCATTATCGTAAATAATACCGGATGCCTGGAAGTCTTTTCAACCAAGTATCCTGAATCCTCCTGGGAAGTTCCTTTTATCCATTCGTTTT